>ERZ1026981.4-NODE-4-length-48711-cov-8.209265_pt1 | contig 48711 bp, 71 predicted proteins | sample MGYA00519456_ERZ1026981 | MGnify/ENA primary metagenome ERZ1026981 (study PRJEB26926, sample SAMN06164408) | human gut metagenome | biome: ENVO:00009003; feature: ENVO:2100002; material: ENVO:00002003 | host: Homo sapiens | place: USA | collected 2012 ...
TGTATAAGAGACAGTGCGCTGCCTTTGTACACATTGCGGCGCTTCTTTTGACGGAGCCGTTGCGTAAGGAAAAATGTGCACTTAAATTTCCGGCAGTAATTAAATTCGCCCTACAATACCGCTTTAAAATTAAAATTCAAGATTTTAGTGAAATATCTGATTGAAAAGTTTGCGCAATGATGTTAAATCTTTGACGATTTAAAACGTATTTTTCTGAGCCTGGATATTATTCGGCCCGAGAAGCTTGTATTTAGCTGAAATTTTTTATTCACTTAAATATTTTTGCTTTATGGATTCAATTATTTTTATTGCCGCGGCGGTTTACTCGTGCATCTTGGTTATTTTGGGCGGATACTGCTCATACAGGCGTTTTCGCGAAGTGTTCGGAAACGGTTTGTCCGAACGCAGAGACGGCGATTTGTTTGTGCTTCGCAATTATTTCAATGCCGGACTGGTGCCGAAAATGCCAAGAATTGCACTGGTTGAATGTCTGACGATCTTAGGGTTGTTTTTGTCTTTGACCGCAGTGCCCGACGCCGAGATATTTACCGCCGGCGCCATGCAGTTTGCCGGGGTGCTGGTTCTGTCTCTGGCAGCTGCATTTCTGTCGGTCAGGGCGGTAATTTTTTTGTCGCAGTTTCTGGTCGACATATGCTGCGTTTTGTTTCTGACAGTTATCGCCGCCGTTCTTTTAATCGGCTGGCGGCGAATGAGATTTTGGAAATAGATGTCGCTGTCAAAAAAAGCCCTCTCCTTGGAGAGGGCTTTGGTTTAGGCCCTTTTGCCGTATTGGCGGAGGCGGTTGCGAACAAAGCCGCGCAGCGAAACCTCCGGGCGGGCGCCGTAATGACTGATGATTTCGGCCGCGCAGATGCCGCCGATCATGGCGCAGGTGCCGAGACTGCGTTCCTGGGTTATGCCGTACAGAAAACCGGCGGCATACAAATCGCCGGCACCGGTCGAATCGACGACGTCGTCGACTTTTTCGGCTTCGACAAAGATTTTGACGCGGCCGTTGACAACGACCGAACCTTTGGCATTGCGGGTAACGGCGGCGATTTCGATCAGCGGCTTGACCAAATCGAGCGCTTTGTAGAAGTCGTCTTCGGCAAACAGGGTTTTGAGTTCTTCCTCATTGCCGAAAAGAATGTCGACATGATCTTTTATCAAATTGACGATTTCGTCCTTATTGCGCAGCAGGCAGGATTTGTCCGACAGGCTGAATGCGACTTTGCGGTCGTGTTTGTGTGCCAGTTCGCAGGCCTTGATGACGGCTTCCTTGGCTGAACCCTCGTCCCACAGGTAGCCCTCCAGATAGGTGATTTTGGCGGCGCGAATGGTTTCTTCGTCAATGTCGTCGGCGGTCAGACGTTTGGAGGCGCCGAGATAAGTGAACATGGAGCGTTCGGCGTCCGGCGTAACCAGAACAATGCTGCGGCCGGTGGAGGGGCCTTCGGTCAGCGGCCTGGTAAAGAAATCGATGCCGGCGGCGCCGATGTTGCGCTGGAATTCCTGTCCGAGTTCGTCGTCATGGACTTTGCCGATGAAAGCGCAGTCGGAGCCCAGCGAGGCGAGGCCGGAAACGGTATTGGCCGCCGAACCGCCGGAAACCTCGCGTTCGGGAATGAGGTCGGCATAGATTTTGCCGGCGTCGGCCGCTTCGACCAGCGTCATGCCGCCTTTGGGCAGGCTGCGTTCCCGGAGAAAGCCGTCGCCGACCTTGGCCAGAACGTCGACGATGGCGTTGCCGATGCCGACGACATCATAAAGGGTGGAATCTTTGTTAATCATTTTGTTGTCCTAAATTCAGTTGCTTTTATCCGAGTTTTAATATGCTTTGGGCAAACAGGCAAGGGGGCAAATAAAAAAAGACCTTATAAACAAAGGCCTTTTTTCAGAAAATTGTTCCGACTAAACGGATTATTCGTTAGCGTTCGGCCAGTTGGCGGCGTTTTCGGCGTTGAATTTAACCCATTTTTCGTCAGCTTCGTCATCGGGAGTGATTGCTTCCTGCGGGCATTCGGAAATGCATACGCCGCAGCTGATGCAGGTATCGGGATCGATAACCAGCTGAGTTTCGCCTTCATGGAAAGCGTCTACCGGGCAAACGTCTACGCAGGATTTGCATTTGACGCAAGCGTCATTAACAACAGAAACCATAATATAACTCCTAATTTAGTTCATTTAAACATCGGCTCCAATTTAGCAATTTTATCCTGAAATGCAAGCAAAAAAGACAGAGGGGGATTTTTTTGCCTGGCAAACTTGCGAAACGGCGCGCCGCTTCCCATATATTAGGATAAATCGGAAGAAATATTTTTCGGGAGAAAGAACAAATGAGCGACAAGTTGAATTTTCAGGCCGATGTCAGCAAAATGCTCGATATTGTGGTCAATTCGCTGTATTCGGAAAAGCAGATTTTTCTGCGCGAACTGATTTCGAATGCCAGCGACGCCTGCGACAAGCTGAAATATATGGCGCTGACGCATCCGGACATTGCCAGAGAATCCGGAGAAATGAAAATTTGGATTACGCCGGATGCGGAGAAAAACACGCTGACAGTGGCCGACAACGGTATCGGCATGAACCGTGACGACCTGATTAACCATCTGGGCACGATTGCCAAGTCGGGTACGGCCGATTTTGTGAAAAACGCTTCCGACAACGGTTCGGCGGTAGATTTGATCGGGCAGTTCGGCGTCGGGTTTTATTCGGCGTTTATGGTGGCCGACAAGGTCGAAATCCTGACCCGGCGCGCCGGCGAAGACAAAGCCTGGTTTTGGGTTTCAAACGGCGTGGACGGCTTTGAAATCCGTGAAGCGGAGAAGAAGACCAACGGAACGGAAATCAAGCTGTTTTTGAAACAGGACGAGAAAAACTACACCGACAGCATTTATCTGCGGCAGATTATCCGCACCTATTCCGACCACATCAACTATCCGATCGTGCTGTGTCTGGGCAAGGCCGGCGAAGAAACCGTCAACAGCGCTTCGGCTCTGTGGACGCGCAACAAGGCCGAAATTACTCCGGAACAGTATAAGGAATTTTATCATCACGTTTCCAAAAATTTTGACGAACCCTGGATGACGCTGCATTTTAAGGCCGAGGGCAGCATTGAGTATACCGGGCTGCTCTATATTCCCGGAACGGCGCCGTATGACCTGTTTCAGCCGGATCGCAAACAGGGGCTGAAACTTTATGTCAACCGCGTGTTTATTTCCGAAAAGGTTGAGGAACTGCTGCCTTCTTATCTGCGCTTTGTCCGCGGCATTATCGACTCGCCGGATCTGCCGCTGAACATTTCCCGCGAGATGCTGCAACAGTCGCCGCTGATTGCCAAAATCCGGCAGGGCACGGTTTCCAGAATCCTCAAGGAGCTGAAAAAACGCAGCAAGGATTATGAGGATTATAAAAAGTTCTGGGACGCTTTCGGCATTGCGTTTAAGGAAGGCATTTACGAGGATTTTGCCAACCGGGAGGAAATTGCCGGCCTGTCGCGTTTCGTTTCGACCAACGACACCGAGAAGCTGACGTCGCTTGACGATTATATCGGCCGCGCGCAGCCGGAACAGAAGGCGATTTATTACATTACCGGCGATGACGTCAAGACGCTGGTCAATAATCCGCAGCTGGAGGCCTTTAAGGAAAAAGGTCTGGAAGTTTTGCTGCTGACCGACCCGATTGACGAGTTCTGGACACAAACGCTCGGAACATACAAGACTTTTGCCGTTAAGCATGTTTCGCAGGCAGATATTGACCTGTCTTTTAAGCGCGAAGGCCAAAAGGCGGAAGAGGGCGACCTGAAGAAGCTGGCCGATTTGCTCGGCGAAATGTTTAAAAACGAGGTCGGCAAGGTCACGACCACCGACAAACTGACCAAATCTCCGGTCAGCCTGACGGTCGAGTCCGGGCAGATGAGCATTCATCTTGAGCGGCTGATGCGCAACCATCAGCAACAGACGGCATTTGCCAGCACGCGAATCCTGGAATTGAATCCGTATCATCCATTGATTATCCGGCTGGCAGAGGCGATGGGCGACGAAGCCCTGAAGCCGAAAGTCGAAGAAGTAGCGCGGCTGCTGCTGGATCAGGCGAAAATTGCCGAAGGCGAATGTATCAGCGACCCGTCTTTTTACAGCGAGAAAATGAGCGAGTATATTCTCAAATCGTTTTAGTTTACAAAGTCCCGCTTTGGCGGGACTTTTCAGTTTGCCCGGTCGGTAAGTTTCAGTCGACCAGTTCTATTTTCATGCGCTTGTTCAATAGAAACGATATATAGTTCAGATGTCCCAAAAAGCGTATTTCGCCGCTTAAATGTTCTTCAATAAACTTCAGCGGTATTTTGCTTTGCGCGCTGAACTCTTCCGGCGTCAGATGCCGTTCTTCCAAAGCCCGACGGAAACTCTCGCCGTACTCTGAACGCAACCGCCGTAAATTTTTTTTTCTGATTTGTTTGTCTGACATAACAACAACCTTTCTAATCCATATCCGGTTCGGTTTTGCATAAAAGGAGGGTTAAAAATAACCGGATACATTGGGTTAAAAAGATTGTTAAACATAAAAACTCCTTACAAAACCAGCACGCTTATTCGTCCGCAAAAGCGGCTTATTTCGCGTCATCCTCCACAGATGGAGGTTATAATCGGTTCTCTATAAGGAGCTTGAAGGCTCCGCCATAAGTCTAACCATTCTCATGGCAAAACTGATTATAAAAGCAAAAAACTATTTTGCAATCAGTATTCGGCCATTAAATTGATTTTAATCTTTTGGCGCTATGCTTCCGGCAGAGTAACAAAACAGGAAAATTACAATGATTTATGCGGCTTACGGCCTTGTTTTCGGCCTTTTTATCCCTTATCTCTGTCTCTTATACACATCTCCGAGTCCACCAGATACCGCATGCGCAGCATCGGCTGGGGAATCGTTGCCGCGGCAATCAGCTATCTGGCGGCGGAGCGGTTCAGCGACATTTATATCGTCTGGTATCTGGGACTGATTTGGACGCTGCTGCTGTTGACCGAAATCGACAACCGCATGATGCTGCTGCCGGATATTCTGACCGTGCCGCTGCTGATTGCCGGCTTTGCCTATTCGGTGTTTGTCAGCCAGTGGGTTATTCCGGCGGAAAGCGTGCTCGGCGCCGTAACCGGTTATATGCTGCCGGTGGTTGCCAGCGCGTTTCTGGTTTGGAAAAACAAGGACGCTTTCGGGGGCGGCGACATCAAACTGCTGGGGGCGCTTGGCGCCTGGCTGGGTATGGAGCTGGTAATATATACGATGATTTTGGCCAGCGTGCTGTTTGTGCTGTATGCGCTGGCACGGCGGATGCGGGTCGGCGCTTTCGGGCCGGCGATTACGATTGCCGCAATAATGATTGCTTTTTACTTTTTCTAGGCTAAAATGAAAAACCGGTAAGTTTTTTGAGGATATTGACCATGAAGAAAAATGCAGTTGAGACCGACAGACGCAGAGTGAAAAAACTGGTGGAAGGCAAAAACTTCGACTTTCTGATTATGTCGCTGATTTGTATGGATGCGGTCATTTTGGGGCTGATGACATCCGATGCGATGAACCGTTTCTTTGAAGGCGGGCTGTTTATTCTCGACCGTCTGTTTATGGCTATCTTCATTATCGAAATGATTATGAAGATTTTTGCTTTCGGCAAAAAGTTCTTCAAATCGGGCTGGAACGTGTTCGACTTTGCGGTCATTGCGATTTCTTCGGTACCGTTTGCCAGCTGGTTTATCATTTTCAGAACGTTTCGTCTGTTTCGCCTGCTGCGTTATGTCAACAAGTTTACGCGCCTTAAGCAGATGATTAACACCTTTTTGGCTCTGTTGCCGAATTTTATGGCCATGCTGTTGGTTATGGCGGTTTTCTTTTATGTTTTTGCAATTATGGCCGTTTGCCTGTTCGGTGACGTCTTTATCGAGTTTTCCGACCTGGGGTCTTCGCTGTTTGCTTTGTTGCAGGTGGTTACGCTGGACGGCTGGGCGTCAAACATCGCGCGTCCGGTTATGGCGGTTTTTCCGCATTCCTGGTTGTTCTTTGTATCGTTTGTCTTTATCTCGTTCCTCATTACCGTTTCGTTCCTGATGAGTGTGGTTTCGGAAGTTGTGAGGAGGGCGTTTAATCTTAAATCCCGCCTTTAAAAATTTGTATAATGGACGTCTAGTACAGATTTTGTGAGTTGAAAAAATGCTCATGTACTAATGCCAATTCCGACTAGGTTGTTGTTTCGTAGCGCTGTCGCTTCTCACAACAACAAGTCTCATTGCTTTTCGGCGAAAAATAGTCCACCGGACTATTTTTGCTGCCGCAGTGCTCCGCTTTATTTTCCCTAAATCCTTATTATTTCCCTCGTTCTCCGAGGTTTTTGTAAAAATTTGTATAATGGACGTTTCGGACAGAAACCCGTAAATAAAAGCAACGCCTCCGGCTTAAAAGCAGGAGGCGTTTTTCGGGTTCAGAAATTTTTTACATTTGGGCGCGGCCTTCTTTGAATTCATCAAGCAGATGGTCGATGACAAGTTCTGTTTCCTTGTCGTACTTCATGTCCGACGTCAGAATCAGCAGAGTCATTGCCTGACGCATGAAAACCTGAGTCCTTTTGTCGCTGCAGATGTCCGTGACCCTGATGCCGTCGATAATATAGTTTATCAGGGCCAGTTCCTTCTGTCGGATGATTTTGGCAAAGCAGTCGTAACCGTATTCGTAGCGTCCCATCAGCGCGCTGGTATACTCCTTGAGCACCTGAACGTCGGTTCTTTCGTGATATGCTTTGGCAAAAGCATAGACCAGCGTTTTGTAGGTGGGGCCGCTGAGTTTGATATGCAGCTGGCGTTTGAACAGCAGTTCGGTTATCAGCTGCTTGTCCTTTTGCAGTCGTTGCCAGAATTTTTTAAACTGCCGGCGATACTTCTTCTGTTCGTCGCCGAAAATTTTGTACACGTCGGCGGTGTAATGCAAGTCGCCGAGATTTTCAAAAACCCGCTTACGGATGTTTAAATTTTCCATAACTTAGTAAAGTTTTTTGTTAAAAATATTATAGTAGTTCAAGATACTCAGCAGCAGCTTCGTATCCATTACATAGTCAGGGAACAGACAGACGACGGTCAGATAGCGTTTGAAAACGGGTTTCGTTTCGTCGTTGAAATAAATCTGTATGAGCCGGCAGAGCATGTCATGTTCCGCTTCATGCAGTTCCTTCAGGCTGTCAGTATCGGGGCAGTTGTTTTTTGCTTCGTCTTGCAGCGTGAAAAAATATCTGCGGAGGGTCTCATCGGTTTCGGCATCGGCAAATTTTTGCAAAAGTTCCAAAGGCGTTTGGGAAAAATCGACCGAACCGATAACATTCAAAAGCTGTTTTTTTAAATCCTGTGCTTTCATATTTCTGAATTTTTTGGTGAATATATCTATACTAATAAGAAATCAGGCTTTTATTATTAGAATATTTGGCTTTTTTTGTCAAAAACAAATTACGGTCGGAAAGGAATTTTTTTGCCGCCGCGCTTGACAATGCCCTGGCGAAACACTAACTAAAGTACTAGAAAAATTTAATTCTGCTTAAACCAACTTATTAAAGGAGCTGAAAAGATTATGAAAATCAAACCGTTACACGATCGTGTCGTTGTTAAAAGACTGGATGAGCTGACGAAAACCTCCGGCGGTATCATTATTCCGGATACGGCTAAGGAAAAACCCAGCGAAGGTATTGTCGAGGCCGTCGGCGACGGTGCTCGCACCGAAGACGGAAAGGTTATTCCGATGTGCGTCAAGGTCGGAGACAAGGTTCTGTTTGCCAAGTGGGGCGGCACCGAAGTCAAGCTGAACGGCGAAGACCGGGTTATTATGAAAGAGTCAGACATTCTGGCTGTCGTTGAAGAATAATTGTAGAAAAGGAAAATAAGACAATGGCTGCTAAAGATATTAAATTTGGAACAGACGCCCGTGCGAAAATGCTCAAAGGCGTTGAAATTCTGGCAAAAACCGTTAAGGTTACTTTAGGCCCGAAAGGCCGCAACGTCGTTTTGGACAAGTCTTACGGCGCGCCCAAAATTACCAAGGACGGCGTTTCGGTTGCCAAAGAGGTTGAACTCAGCGACAAGTTTGAGAACATGGGCGCCCAGTTGATTAAGGAAGTAGCCCAGAAGACGGCTGACAAGGCCGGTGACGGCACCACAACCGCTACGGTTCTGGCCGAAGCCATCATTCGCGAAGGTACCAAGGCCGTTGCGGCCGGTATGAATCCGATGGATTTGAAACGCGGTATCGACATGGCGGTCGAGGCCGTTGTCGCCGATGTCAAGTCGCGTTCGAAGGACATTAAAACTTCTGAGGAAATTGCTCAGGTCGGAACGATTTCGGCCAACGGCGACCGTTCAATCGGCGAATATCTGGCGCGCGCGATGGAAAAAGTCGGCAATGAAGGCGTTATTACGGTTGAAGACGCCAAGGGTCTGGAAACCGAATTGGAAGTTGTCGAAGGCATGCAGTTTGACCGCGGTTATCTGTCGCCGTATTTCATTACCAATCCGGAAAAGATGAATGTTGAATTTGAAAATCCGTTCATTTTGCTTTATGACCAGAAAATTTCCAATTTGCAGCCGCTGATTCCGGTTTTGGAAGCGATTGTTCAGTCCGGCCGTGCGCTGCTGATTGTTGCCGAAGACATTGAAGGCGAAGCGCTGGCGACGCTGGTTGTCAACCGCATTCGCGGCGGACTTAAGGTTTGCGCCGTTAAGGCTCCTGGTTTCGGCGACCGTCGCAAAGCCATGTTGCAGGATATTGCCATTCTGACCGGCGGACAGGTTATTTCCGACGAACTGGGCATGAAAATTGAGAATGTTACTCTTGATATGCTGGGTACGGCCAAACGTGTTGAAATTACCAAGGAAGACACAACGATTATTGACGGTGCCGGCGAGAAGGATTTAATCGCTGCCCGTGCGGCGCAAATCCGCAAGGAAATTGAAGAAACGACTTCGGACTATGATCGCGAAAAACTTCAGGAAAGACTGGCCAAACTTTCCGGCGGCGTTGCCGTTATCAAAGTCGGCGGTGCTTCCGAAGTTGAAGTTAAGGAAAAGAAAGACCGTATCGACGACGCGCTGCATGCGACCCGTGCCGCGGTCAAGGAAGGCGTTGTCGCCGGCGGCGGCGTCGCTTTGCTGTATGCCGGCAAAGCGCTGGACGCTTTGGTTCCGGGAAATCAGGATCAGAAAGTCGGTATCGAAATTATCCGCAAGGCAACGCAGGCTCCGATCCGTCAGATTGTCGAGAATGCGGGCGTTGACGGTGCGGTTGTTGCCGGCAAACTGCTGGAAAGCACCAATACCAACTATGGTTATAATGCTCAGACCGGCGAATATACCGATATGGTCAAGGCCGGCATCATCGACCCGACCAAGGTTGTCCGCACGGCTTTGCAGGATGCCGCTTCGGTCGGCGGTCTGCTGATTACGACCGAGGCCATGGTTACCGAAGCGCCGCAGAAAGAATGCCATTGCGGCGATGCCGGCGGCGCAGCCATGCCCGGCGGTATGGGTGGCATGGGTTTTTAAAGCCCGGCGAAGGTTAACTCCGAAAAAAGAGCCCTTATCTAAGGGCTCTTTTTTTATGAAATATTAATCTCGAAAGCTTATGATAGGGAAAAAGGTGGCGGAAATGGATTTTGAGAATCTTGAGGAACTGAAAACGCTGCGAGCGCGAGGCGTATTGAGCGAAGAGCAGTTCGAACGGCATTATAACCGAATGGCGCAGCGGGTTTTGAATGACCGGAAAGAGGAAGCCCGCAGTAAAAACGGTTTGGTTTATCTGCTGTTGGCTTATTTTACCGGAACAATCGGGCTGCACAATTTTTACGCCGGTTATTATAAACGCGGTGGCGTTCAACTGTTTTTGACGCTGATTTCCTTTTATATGTATTATATTCCGTTGCTGGTTACGGCGTTTTGGGCGCTGGCCGAGTTTCTGTTCGTCAATCACAGCGCCGGCGGCATACGGTTTCGCGGCAGTCGGGCAGTCATCTGGCTGTGGCGTTTGGCCGGTCTGGCTTTTCTGGCATTTCAATATTACCGGGGGCAGGATTATCTGCTTTCCGCGGGTTTGTAGGAGATTAAAATGAGTTATGTTTATTTGCTGGCGGCGATCGTCTGCGAGGTTTTTGCGACAACGTTTCTTAAAGCGACAAACGGCTTTACGGTATTGCTGCCAAGTTTGGCCGTAGTTTTCGGATATGGCGGGGCCTTTTATTTTCTGAGCCTGAGCCTGTCCGGCATTCAACTGGGAACGGCTTATGCGATATGGTCCGGTTTGGGAATCGTTCTGGTTTCGATTGCGGCATATTTTGTTTATCATCAAAAACCCGATGTGCCTGCAATTGCCGGTATGGCTTTGATTATTTGCGGTGTTTCGGTTATCCGGCTGTTTTCGAAAACATTGTGAGTAAAAAAAATTGCAAAAATTTAAAATTAGGGCTTGCATTTTTTTTCGGATATGGTAATTAATATCTCGTTCTACAGAATGCGGGTATAGCTCAGGGGTAGAGCGCAACCTTGCCAAGGTTGATGTCGAGGGTTCAAATCCCTTTGCCCGCTCCAATTTCAAAGCCTTGTTTTTACAAGGCTTTTTTTATATTCTGATTGCTTTAAGTTATGAAAATTTGTTACTTTTTATAACTTTTAAATGCTTCTGAAAGCCGCAGTTTTCCGTCTGAATCTTCTTAAAAGTTGGCAAAAATATGGCAATAAAAAAACCCGAAAGAATCGGGGCGTACAAAGGCTAAAAAATTGATAATTATTTGACCTTATTCAGTTCTTCGGCCATATATTCAGTTCTCAAAGCGGCGTAGCGCTGAATCATGCTGTGTTTTTTCCAGCCGCCGAGTTTCATTAAAGTTGTGTCGTTCATGCCGGACATAACACACCATGAAGCCCAATGATGACGCCAATCGTGGATAGTGAAATCGGTTATTCCAGCAATACGGCAAGCTGTGCGATGGGCTTTATCGATAGGAGTGCCTCCGCTTTTTCTGGTATCTCGGTAAGGTTTGAGGTTTTTATTAAGAAATACACGCCCTTGCGGATTATAGCAATTGTTATCAATTTGTCGCTTTTGGGCCAGTTGCAATGCCTGATAAGTGCGGTTGTGCATGGGGACAATACGGGATTCGCCGTTTTTCGTATTGCGATAAATGATGGTTCGGCGTTCGAAGTTGACATCAGGCCAGTTCAATGTGGTTGCTTCGGAACACCGGCAACCGTTGAAGCACAACATTGTTGCAATAAGTTTGACGTGAAAAGGATAGGCGAACAAGAGACGCTCGCGCTGTTCAATCGTCGGAAGGTATATGCTTTTCTGGTTGTTATATTTTGGCTTAGGAATGGCGGGAACTTTATACCCATATTCATCCCGACAGTGATTCAAGATTGCCAGAAAAAGGGTGCGGATACGGTCGATGGTGGAAGGGGCAAGTTCAGGATTATTACGAAGGAACCCTTTCCATATTGCCATTGATTCATCAACAGGATAGTTTTCAAAAGCTAAAAACTTATCCGCAATTCGACTGAGGTCTTGGGGATTGATGCCACCTGGGCGGTTGATATATTCTTGAGCGATTTCGCCAAATGTGATTTTCCCGGCATTGATGTCTTTTCCATATAGAAGTTCATTACGAATGTCTTCTTCTAAACGGCTTGAGTATTCTTGTGCTTTTTTGAGGCTATCACAGCGGCTAGAGTGTTCGGGGATTTTCTTCGTTTTATTTCCGACACAGACCGTTCCGTAGACGTGATAGTATTGGCCGCGTTTTCTGAAATGTAACATCTTTCGATAAACTCCTCTAACTGATGCGCTGTTAAAGTGCCGTTGATGGTTTTAATTCCCATTTTCTTTAATTTGTTTTTAAAAACTCGTTCAGGGTGCATAAAGCAATTGAACATTTTGCCGATATGTTCCAAAGCTTCCGATATGGTTAATATTTCAATTTCTGTCATTTTTCTCCTCTCTGGATGCAGTCGTTGAACTCTTAATGTTTATTCTTTGCAATAGTTTTTCTTGACTTTTGGAGACAAAGCCGCCAGCTCCGCCGCCGGTGCCGTATCTCGGAAGTACTATGCTGACCGGCTGTGCAAGTTTTTTATAGTATGGGTTCATTTTTTCCCACTTTCGCCGTTTAAGGCTTTTCTGGCGTTATGTACTTTATTTAATAAAGTTACATGACCTCTAACAATAGGGTGGTTAATCCACATATGTTCAATAAATTCATCTTGTTTCTTAATAATCTCTCTAAGCTTATTAATCTCAGCTTGCATATCTTCAATGTTACGCAAATCTGTTTGTGTAACATTTTCGTCACTTTTCTTTATGCAATCCGACAAATCAGCGGCACATCTTATAATTCTATTTTCATCATCGTCGGAAAAATCATAACGACCTAATAAATCATAAAAAAGAAATCTTGCCCTACCAATAACCTTTTCTTTCTTTAAATTTGTCATCATTCCACCTCAAACAAATCTTTAATGCTGGCTTTGCTATGTCCTGCAAAACTCCAGTTTTGCAAGAAAATATCTAGCGGTTGGTTATCAAAAATAAGGTCATCACTTATATAATAGACAAATGGCTGCCTAAAATTTCTAATAACTCTAACATGATATTTATGTTTTCCTCTTATCCACACGTCGCCAATTTCCGGGTTTTCTGCGCTCATTTCTTAAAAATCCTTTTCAATTTTTTTGCTTTGCGCTTCCTTTTGTCCTCGGCCGCTTTTTTGTGCGCTGCAATGTTTTCGTCTGTTTGTGGAGCACAAACTACCTTAGCCTGTAAATCATTCTTATACAAGTCTCCACAGGCAGCAGAGACAATCAGTATAGGAGCAAATGCGCGTAATAGGTTTTTCATCACTTTATCCTTCCGCAATGTTTACAAAAATCCTCAAATACGTCTATATCTGACGGCTGCCATTCGTGCCATCCTAGCCAGCAAAGCAAACGTCTAATCATCTTTTTTATCTTCCCAATAGTTCAGACGTTTTAAATAACTTTCCGAGTGTACGAAAGTTTTGCCGCCAGCTTCAATCTCGTAACTGTCAACGCTGTACATGTCTCTTGCGTTTTTAGGAATAAAACTAATGACTTTCATCTCGTGACCGCTGGCAAGCTTATATGTCTGCCCGACAATCAATTCATCAATCATTTCAGTACCTCGGTTATTATGGTTAAAATTTTGTTGAATTTATCTATTGACACAATATCTTGGTTAATAAATTCATTGTGTATTTTTTCTTTAACTTCTTTAAGCAACTGGCAGAGATGATCTATCTCTATCTCATTACTAGTTACAAGAGCTGATAAATCATTATTTTCATCTCTCACGCGCTTCAGTTCTTCGTAATCACACGGAGCTAGAACTTCGACAACTTCAAACGTGTAACTTATCGCATAAAATCTATTAAATTTACTTAGCTTGGCGACGTCTACACGCCCGTTTGATAGCCTGACATAATACGGCCCTGCTTTTAATTTTCTAGCTTTCCAGTCATCCGTTAAGCTCATTTTTTTCATCCTAAAATAGTTAAAGAGTTAAAAAATTACAAAGCTAGCACCGGGCGAACGTAGCCAGTGCTGTCCTTATCGTAGTAGGTGCCCAAACCGTAACTGCTGCCAAGGTACGATTGCCACGCGTAGTTGAGGGAGTACTCCGACGAAGACCAGTACCAACTTTTTTTCAACGGCTCGCCGCCCGCACGAACAAGGGCTTTGTTGACAGCATCCAAATTTTCGGCAATCGCCATCCACTCTTCTTTAGTTGGAATTCCAATTTTTACGGCGTCGTGCCAATTCATTTGTTCCGGCATGTCGCGCAACGCCAGCACAATCGTCCGGCCGTTGATAGTGGCGGCGCGAACGCCGACCGGCTGGCCGTTCTTTTTCACAATCATCACTCTGAATTTTGACATTGTTTATTTCCCAATAGTTAAATGGTTAAAATTGCAAAGCTAGCACCGGGCGAACGTATGGACTGTAGAAGTTCTTACTGAACCAGGCCAAACCGTAACTGTGGTTAAAGGTAGAGTACCACGCGTAGTAGAGATTGTACTCCGACGAAGACCAATAGCTTTTATCCAGAAGGTCGCCGCCTACTTTTTCCAGCATTTTGTTAATTCGTTTGATATTCGCGATAACAAACTCCCACTCATGTTTCATCGGCAAACGGCAATAGTTCTTTTCACACCAGCATTTTGCGTCGTGCCAATCCATGGTTTCAGGCACATCGTAAAGTGCAAGGTCGAAATAATGCTTGTCGTCATCAAGCCAACACCTAATCCCGACAATTTCCTTTTCTCTATCAATATCTTCTGAAGCCGTTCCGTTAGCATATGCGTATTCAATAAAAATTTCTTTTTTCATTTCGTGTTCCTTTGTTTAAAAAATTTGATAACCTTTGCGTTCGAGATAATTGGCGGGCAGTTCGGACATCATAAATTCGCCTTTTGTCTTTTCCTGCCAAAACAACAACAGTTTGTTCATATACTGGCAAAATTCTCCGACCGACATTTTTGTTGTCGTTTTAACGCCAAAGATTTTTTTGTTGATTTCATGGATTAGTTCTCCTGTATATGGAATTTGATGTTCTCCGTAAGCCAACCCGCTGTTATTTAGAAATTCGGCTAATTCTCCGTTGAAAAGCCAGTAATAAGAGTTTTGTTCATTGCTGCGTTTTTGTTTTTTTTCGGCAATTTCAACGGTAATCTTTTTCCCGGCGTTGAGCAGAAGCTCGGCCTGATTAAATAAAGCCCGAAAGCTTGGCTTTAATTGAGAGGTTTGCGAAATATACATGTTTCATCCCTAATACGGTATATTGTCTTTAATGTCAGTCAGACGGTTGAGCTCTGACATTATATTATCCAGCCAGCCGGCTGCGCCTTTTTCATTAAGTTCGGCGCAAAGGTTGTTGACATAGTCTATTTTGGACTTGGATGCCTCACGGTAAGTTTCCGGCGTTTGTTCTTTGAGCCACTTAAGGCTGGCTTCATAACGCTCCGATAATGGTTTTTGCGGCTTGGGCTGCTCATAATTGCTTGCCCCGGCAGCAATCGCCTTGTTAATGGCTTTTGTTTGCGCCGCTTTAGCCGCTGCCGCTTCTTTGGCAAAATTATCAATGCCTTTATTATGAGTGTTAGTTGCATCGGCATCTTTGGTGTCGTCGATAGCCAGAAGACCGTTGAGAGCATACTTTCGTGCATAGGAAGAAGTTGCTCCGGTAATCTGTGCTTCGTCCATGCCTTTTTTTGATTCCGGTTCGCGAGCATAAGCTGTATTTTCAACAAATTCATCCTTGGATAAAGCGAGGCGGGCGGTTGCCTTGACATAATAGCGGCCATCCAGCACGATAACTTCATCCGAAACGGTAAGAACGCAATTATTTAAAAGAGGCTTTACTGCTTCCAGAATATCTTCACAAGAACGGTAATTATATCCGCCGAAATTGTTTCTCTGGTTTTTCGGTGCTTTTAGTTCTTTTTGAATCCGGCTCAATTCTTCATAAATTGTCATTTCTCAAATCCTTTTAAGGTTGTCTCAACTTTCTCAAGTATAGTTAGAAGTTTATCCTGCTCTGTATCGGCTGAATGTATGTATTCAAAAATCCAAACAAGCTTTTCGATTGCTTTTTCTTCAGTTGTCATGATGCCTCACATAAAAAATCCGATAAAAGTTGCTGAGAAGGCCAGAAGGATGCCGGTACATTCAATTATTTTTGTCATTACCGCACCGCCTTTCTGATTGTTTCTAATTTGCATTTGAGTTCGTTATTCTCAGTGGTAAGCTCACGAACGGCGTCAAACGTCTTTTTGTGGTGCGTGGCATACCAGCCCCAGATTGCCCGGATAAGGTCTTCGTCTTTAACGTCGCCAAAGAAGTTTGTCTGCTCGGCAGAGGTCATAATATCTGTGATTGCTTCGCGGACAGCCGAGACGGCACAGCGTTTGACAATGCCGCCGATAGTTCTGGCGTCAAGCGTGGAAGTACCATAACTGCCGGTTTTGCGGATAGAGGGTAGAACCTCTTCATATACCCAGTTGCCGAACTGAACAGCCGCAGGTTTGTTGCTGCGAAAGATTAAGCGGTAAAGATTCGGTTCGTTAATGAAAGTTACTTCTTTTGCTCCACTTGTATAGCTGAGGGACGTTTTCCGTACCCCAGTTTCTTCAAGTCTGTCTACGACTTTACTGCCGCGACGCAGATTGAGACTATCACAGACATCAATCAGGCAAAACCAGATGTGATTATCAATGATTTGGGTTCTTATGGGTGTTGATTTAAAAGTGAATACAGATATAGCGTTTATCATTTTATGTTCTTTCTTTAGTAAATCGCCCTTTAAAATGAGAAGCGGCGTGGACTCACTAAAAGCCGAACATAAAGGCTTTGGCTGATATTGGTTATTTTCAGCTCTCATCCACGCCAAAGGGGCATAAAAAATACACGCTGACGGGGTGTTGAAAGCCGTATGTTCAGTTTTTAGGCTTCCAGTATATCTATATCTCGATTCGCTTGTCAACATATTTTTTTACTCGTCTTTGGTTGTTGGTTTCTGCGTATTTTCTTTAGAAGGAAGCGGTTCGGCAAAGCTTCCGAAAATGGCTTCAAACATTTTTGCCTGATATGCCAGTAAATCCTTATTCATAAATCATTCCTCCCATTAAGTTGCTCATCAGAATTTTGTGGTTTTCGGTTAAACGGAGGCTTAAACGTTCATTGAAATATTTTCTTAGCTTTACCGTCTTTTCCAAATCTTCGTCGCCGTCTTCAAATTCCTCAGCTATCTGATAATCCTCAAGGCTGTTAAAATATTCGGAGAAAGCAAAAGTCAGACTGATGTCGTAGCCATAAGACCATTCGTCGGGGTTAAATTCGTTTTCTTCAAACTTCCGACACATCCGGTTGAGGATTAAATCAAATTCTTTGTTTCTCATGCTTATCTCCGAAATGGCTGAATCGATAAATTACAAAGCTAGCACCGGGCGAACGTAGCTATGGTAGTACTTAGTGGTGCTGCCCAAACCGTAACTGAGGTAAAGGCTCGAGAGCCACGCCCATCCGCGGTCGTACTCCGACGAAGACCAATACCAGTTTCTTTTAAGCGGCTCCCCGCCGGCTCGAATTAACGCTTTGTTTACAGCATCGAAATTTTCAGCAATTACCATCCATTCTTCCTTGCTCGGAATGCCCACTTTTACAGCGTCATACCAATTCATTTGTGTTCGCTCATCTTGCAAGGCCAAATAAATAACCCGGCCGTTTATTTGGGCGGCGCGGACGCCTACCGGCTGTCCGTCCTTTTTCGCAATCATTACTCTGAATTTTGCCATCATTCGTTCCTTTTATTAAATATTTTATGGAATCATGATAACAAAACGTTATTTTATTGTCAATAACAAAATGTTATTATCTTGTAGAAAAAATAACATTTTGTTATAATTGTTTGAAAAATAATGAAAGATTTTTTTGAAAAGAGCAAAAAAATACCGCCCGAAGGCGGTTTGATATTTGATCACTCGCTCATCTGAGCTGAGTAGAATATTCTTTTATTTTATTACAGATTCTTCAACTTGGTCTGGTAGTCGATAACAACGGCTATAATCTGATATTCGCAGCTTTCGCTGCCGACTATGATATTCGTATAACGGGGGTCTGTAGACATAGCTTCCAGTACCACAGTATTATCATCTAAGCGGTTATACTTTTTTACAGTTGCTTCGTATTTTCCATCATTTGAAACTCTTTGGGCTACAATAAAATCGCCGTTTTGAATGCCGTCAGGAACCATATCACAGTAATCGGCAATATCTAAACAAATAAGAGTTGTTCGCTCGGGTGGAAATATCTTGTTCATGGAATTGCCGCGGACGCCAAGGGCAAAAACATTGCGTTTGCGCAAGTTGTCATTAATCGGATAATTGATAGGCAGCCATTCGTCGCGCGGCAACTGAATAGCTTCGGTCCATGCGCCGGCTTCGACAAATCCGATGCGGAAAATCTGTTTTACCGCAAGAACTGTTGACTGCTCATCCTCAAAAAGAGCATTAGGTGTTGTACCAAATATTTTACAGAAATTTTGGATATTCTCGGCATCTGGTTCACGGCGTCCGTTTAGCCATTGATTTAAGCGAGGCTGCGATACCCCTAGCTTTTCAGCAGCATAATATTGGTCTATTTTGAGATTTGCCAATATTTTCTTCATTTGCGAACCAACACTCATAGCGACTCCTAAGTTGATAGTTTTCTAATAGTATAACATTTTGTTATACTTTACAATTTTAAAATAATAACATTTAGTTATCTTTTGTATTGACTAAAAAATAACATTGTGTTATCAAATATTGCAGGAGGATGTATAGATGAATGTTATCAATAAGTTGGGCGGTGTTTCAAATGTCTACAAAATTTTGAAAAAAAATGGTTGGAACTATTCGCTATCCGCTTTGCGCATGCAAGTTAGCAGACATGCGCTTTCGCGCGATGTTTGTTTGATTCTTGCTGATTTTATGAATAGAGAAAAAATTTCTTATACAGCCAATGATTTTTATTTAGCCAAAGAAGTGGAGCGGAAGTGAGTGAAGCAATATGCCGCTAAAATCAGGGAGCTTGACGCTTTAGTTCAGAAGTGGGCCTGCCGTCAGAGAAGCTACATATCCGGTTATCCGGCACAATGTGGGCATCATTATATTGGCAGGTCTGAGATGTTGCTGCGTTGGGATTTGCGAAACATTATTCCGCTGACATTTGACGAGCACCGGCTTGTACATGACGGAATGCTGCGTTTTGAAATTCAAAATCCTTTTCGCAAACAGTTTTTGTTTAATCAGAAAAACAAGGGGTTAAAAACATATCTTTTGGAGGAAGGGCTGACTGTTGAGGCGTTTTTGAAACAAAGCAAGCAAAAGATTGTGCAGGAATTGGAACAATGAGAAAAAACAAATGGTCGGACATAAAAATCATGGAATAGAGCATTGAGGTTTTTCCGGGTTTGAAGTGTGAAAAACAGCTTAAAAAGCTGGAAGAGGAACTTTGCGAAGCCGAAGCGGAATATGGGAAAAATCTGGAAAGGTGGCTTGAGGAAATGGCGGACGTTTCTATTGTGGCGACAATTTTGGAATACCGTTTTAGGTCGAAAATCGGCGGCATGATAGGCCGATACATAGAGTGTCTGCCGGAGAGAAACCACATTTTTGAAGCAAGAGATAAAAAGATGGACATCAACATTATGCGGAAATGGTTAAACAATAACGGAGTATATCGTCATGTTTAAGAAGTTACTGGACAGGATTAAAGGTTCGCCGACGCCGCAAATGGCAATTCCGGCAAATGAAGAGCAGACGGCTCTGATGGTAGCTGTAGGCAATCGTGAACGCCGCAAGGCTTATTTACTGAAGAAAAAAGCCGACACGACGGCGGCTTTGTTAAGCTGGTGTCGTGCCAATGGGAAAATTTAAACTATTAAGCTTTTGGCTGTCTATCTGGTGGCTGAGAATGAAGATAAGACTGATTAAATGGGGGAAAAATGGCAGCATACAGAGAAGATGATTATTATCGGGGGCTGGCGGTGATTGACCGCTGCTGTGAGGAGGTTGAGAAAAGGGGCTGGACGAAATATGAGTTTGGCAAAAAGGCTTTTCGGCATCCGACACAATGGTTGACCATTTTAGAAAATGGGGGGTTTCCTATGGCCGGAACACTTAACAGAATTGCCGCAACGCTGGATGTGAGCGTAGCGTATCTGTTGACCGGCTGCTTGCGTGATTACGACAAATATAAGCCGTGCCGGGTCAATCTGCGCCGTCTGCTTGAACTGCCGCGGAAGCGGGGTTTAAGTGGTACTCAACATGTTTTATTATCGCACATTCGCTATAATAGACAGAAAGACATCTGTCTGCCGGTGCTTTTTGAGCTGGAAAGCGTTTTTGGGCAGCCTGCACATAAACTGGTGTTTGAGCATGAGGAGAAGAAATAAATGAGCTTTCTTGACGAAAACATCAATAAAATTATTAATGCGGACTGTCTGGATATTCTTAAAAAGCTGCCGGACAAGTGTATTGATTTAGTGCTGACTGACCCGCCATATGGAATAGGAAATAAATTCACGTCGGAATACGGCCTTCAGGAAAGAAAAAGCAGTCGCGGCAGTTTCACTTGGAACGATAAAATCCCGGATAAAGAAGTTTTTGATGAAATATTCAGAGTTTCAAAAAATCAAATCATATTCGGCGGGAACTACTTTACGGAATACCTGAAACCGACAAAAGCCTGGCTGGTTTGGGATAAAATCGGAAATTATAACCTGAAAAATCCTTTTTCGGACTGCGAATTGGCGTGGACAAGTTTCAACTGCGTTGTCCGAAAATATACCTTTGTCAATATGGGCTTTATTTCGGGAAAGAGTGAAAAAGGCAAACGCATTCATCCGACCCAGAAACCGCTTAATCTCTTTCAAAAAAATTTACAAGATTTTTCAAAAGAGAATGACCTTATCCTTGACTGTTTTTCAGGGTCAGGAACAACGGCGGTGGCGTGTCATAATCTTAACAGGCGGTTTATTTGCATTGAAAAAGATCCTGACTACTGGGCTAAGTCAGTCAAGCGTTTGGAGGAAGTCCAACAGCAGATTTCTATTTTTGATTATTTAAAGACAGCGGAGTAAGAAAGATGGAAAGAACAACGATATCAACAGATTTGCTTATTCAGAAATTAACAGACAATGAGCTTGTTGCCATAATCAAATATCAGTCATTATGGGCAATGCTTGAACGCCAACCTGATGATAAGACTGCACTAAGATATATGACACAAAAGCAGTTAATCATAGCTAAGAGTTGGGCTGATTCAATAGAGATGTTTGTAACATCTGATATTAATTCAATCAACAAGAAGAGAACACGCCAAAAAAAGAGTTATGAAAAACAAAGGGTTGCGGAAAATTCCGACGCCGCTAATAAAGGGACTGTTATTAATAGAATTAATGTAAAGAAAAATAATAAAAAAGAAATTTTACAACAGTTCGAAAATTGGTGGGCGGAATACCCAAACAAAAAATCCAAACAGGATGCTCAACGGATTTTTGAAAAGTTGCTTACAGCCAAGAGGGTTTCATTTGACGAGCTTCTTGCCGGAGCCAAAGCATATGCTGAGCATTGCCGACAGGAAAAGACCGACCCGCACTACATCAAACACCCGTCAACTTGGCTTAACCAGGGATGTTGGGCGGATGAATATGAACTTTCTAACCCTGCAAACGATGATGATTTTTACAGAAAATTGGAGGCTTTATGAGCGAGGAATTCAAGGCTGCAAAGTTCTTTTTGGACAAGGTCAAAAGACTTTATCCGACATTTCAGTACCCGGACGAAATCGATATTGAGCTTTGGACGGAGATTTTGGAAGGGCATTCACAGACGGATATTTTGGATGCCTTAAAGGATTACCGCAGGGAGACGGAATACAACAAAGCGCCTAATCCCGCGGAATTTAAGAAATTTCTGGCAGCCAAATCTGATAGTCAGGGAATGCGTGGCCGAATTTTCAAATGTGCCGATGAACTGGGCGACAAGTATGGCAAGACTGCCCGTGAGAAGTATCTGGAAATCGCCTGTCAGCAATGGCCGGATGTCGATTTGAGCGGTCACTGTTGGGAAGAGCCGGGTGTGCTTGGCTGTGAGAAAAAAACGCCGAAAGATATGGCTTCTGACCTGATGAAGCAAGATATTCGTTTCGGCAGTTGCCGGCATCTGTTTCCGGTCTATGAACGGGCAGTCCGGTATATTGTCGAGGATTTGCTGGCTCGGGAAATTCCGGTTATGGAATGGCGGAAAATGAATTTTTCGGAACGGTGCGCGCAGGCCATGAAGCGCGGTTTGTTTAACGATTTCGGAAAGGTGCTGCTTCTGGTCTGCCGGCAGATGTACGGCAAGGATTATCAGTTTGAAAGCAAAAATGCTCTTAAAGGCGCTTATCTCGGCGATGGGGTGGAAAAAGTTCAGAAATATCTTGGCGCACATTATCGGACTGACGACGATGTTATGGCTGCCGCGGCGGGTTTGTAGAAAGGAGCGGAAATGAAGAAAAACGGCAAAAAGAAAATTACGGTAGTTGACAATCATAAGTTTTTCCCGCCGGTTTTGCTCAAATACGCCAATGACGGTTATTTGGAGCTGAACGACGCTGAAGGTTATCTTGACCGCAGTCTTACCAGTTCAACCGGGCTTGTGCGTCTAGAAGCTGGCCGCTGGCTCGCATATCAGCACTATCACGGCTTTGAACGTCCGTATGGCGTGCATGCGTCAGACTTTACCGCAGAGCGGGTGGACGGTGGCCGCAACAAGACCGGCCATTATTCCGCGGAATATTTTCAACAGCGATACAATGAGGCTATGGCACGGGTTCCCGAGGCGTTTCGCCCGGTCGTTATTCTGGTCTGTATTGAAAACGAGCCGATAAAAGCGCCGGCCGAGTGGCCTGAACGGGAGCGCCGCGAATATGTCGCCGTCAAAAAATATGACTTGTGTCGAGGGCTGGATTGCGTCCGTCGTTATATGAAATTTGGCTCCAGACGTTGAAAAATCTTGTCTTTCTGCATATCTCAGAAGAACTTGTTGACAAAAGAAAAAATATTACCTTTATGAGGGATTGACAATTTGAAATTATTATGCTTAAGATTGGTTTGTCAGGCGAGGGCGCCTGATGGAGATTAGAAACCTCCGAATTCATAGAGGACATACCAATCTTAACGGAATGGATTATATGTCCGGCGGCTAAGATGATATGTCCAGGCGAAGGCTAAAACATCTTAGACTCGTTTCTCTATGGCGGGGTTTCTACCGCCGGACACCTTATTAGAAACAAGGTTGAAGCGGTCTCCAAACTTTTAACATAGAGAGATTAAGATGAATGATTTGACCGTTTTTAACTTTGAAAGCCAACCTGTAAGAATTCACGTTGAAAATTCGGATACTTGGTTTTGCCTTAATGATGTCTGCAATGTTTTGGAAATTAAAGACAGGCAGAAATTAAGAGCAAGGCTTAATGCAAGGGGTATGACTTTAGTTCCCACTCCTTCAAAAGGGGGAATTCAGAAAACATACTTTATTAATGAACCTAATCTTTACAAAACAATTTTAAAAAGCGATAAGCCGCAGGCGCGCAAATTTGAAGACTGGGTTTGTGAAGAAGTTTTGCCGTCTATCCGCAAGACCGGTTCTTATGCGGTTGCCAACAAAGAAAAAAACTCCACCAACATCGATGAGATAAAAAAAGCCATTGTTCTTGCCCTGCGCAAAAACAGTGCAGCTTTGGCTTTTAAAATCAACGGGGAAGTTATCTCCGTTCCCGAACCGGTGTATAAGGGAATACACACCGGGCTGCTTCAATTAGACCCAATTATGCATAATCTGTCTAAAGTTATAGAAAGCGCCTGTCGCAAAGCGGTTCGGGAAGAACTGAACAAAATTTTACAAACAAACTGAGAGAAAACGAGATGAAAACACCTGCTTTTGTTATTTTATATTTAATTGTCATGATGTTTACCTATATATGGCGGGCTGCTGCGGTTGGTTCAGCGCTAGATGCCTCTACCTCGCCTCAAGATGTGGCGGATGTCGGTGCTGTTGCAAACTGGCTGCTTTTTTTCAACTATGTGCTTTTACTTGTCATTGCATATTATCGCGGCAAAAAAATTGATAAAAAGTATTTGGTCGCTTTCCCGGTTATTGGTGGCTTTTTTGATATAATTTTGGCGTTTATTCCGCTGATTCCTACCGTAATGAATATTTTAGCTTTGGTTATGGGTTTGTCTGACAGCAAACAGAATGTAAAAGTTGTTTACGTCGAAGCCCCTAAAGATACTAAACAGGAAGAGGCTAAGGCATAATTTAACCCATTGTGAGTCATACGTTAGTTGTTGCATTGGTTAGAGCTAACAATATGACGAGGTGTTTTGTGCTTTTTTTTGAGATAGAGAAAATAGATGGTAATGTGGATTAGTAAAAATTTGGGCGGAGGGTTCCGAATAGGAACTACAATAAGGACGACGCCGACCAGAGAAGAATTATCTCATCTGAAAAAGGTGCAATTTATATCTGTTGTCAAAGAACGATTAGCCAATGCTTTTCTTTCATATTTAATGCAGAACGGTTATTATGTTACGCAGATGAAACATTTAAAAGGTGTTGATATTGATGATGGCATTTTTAATCCGGTAAGCAAGTTTATAAAAAATTTTAAAGAAACCATGCAATTGCTTGAGGATGGTGGAAACTTAACGGAAAAAAGGAAAGAAGTGTTACTTAAATCTATTTATGGTATTGAGGAGCTTCTTTCTTCAAAAAATGAATTAAAAGAGTTACATTTTAAGCGAGAACAACTTAAACCTTTGTCTTGGAAGATTGCTTTTTTTATTTCATTTTTGTTATTGTTTTCTGTTTCAAAATTCAATATGCCTGAGCATATTGGCATTTTGATATGGTTTTTCTTGAGTATTGTTATTTTTTCTTTTGTTAAATATCGAAGAATGAAATGTTTTGAAAAAAAAGACATAATATTTGAGGAAATAAAGAAAAAAGCAAGGATTGTTGTTTATCCACAGTAATGGATTTTTTTATCTCTTGACAACTCGTACCGAATGAGATAACATTTCAGGCATAATGCAAGATTTGTCTTTAGATACTTCTTGCATTTTTTTAAGCCTAGTTTTTCTCATCCGCACCGCCGCCGGTTTTTACCCATTATGCCGGCGGCTTTCTTTTTTTCTGAGTCAGGTATGGATTTATCTCCGATATACAGAATAATATGTTATGCTCTGGCCGCCTATAATCTGGCTAAAGACGCGCATTATCATGCCAAGTATAATAGTTTTTACGGCAATCATCTTTTTGCCGACCGCCTTTCCGACAAATGGGACGGTTATATTGATGAGCTCAAAGAAGTTTTTTATCTGGGCAACGAGGTTAACACACCGGAATCTAAACAAATTCTTCAGGACACAATTCCGCTGATTCCCGACATTACCGAAAACACCCACGAAAACAATATTCTTTTCTATAAGTTCTTTATGGACTTTCATGCGCAAATAAACTCCCTCAGAGAAAACTTTCCGATGTCTTATGGAGAAGAAAACCTTATCGGTGACATAGACCAACTGGTTCAGAACAACAAAGGCCTCCTCTGGCGGGCTACTTTAGGATAATCAATGACATTAACGGCAAAGCAGGAAAAGTTCTGTCAGGGCGTGGCTAAAGGCCTGACTTATTCCGATGCCTATCGCGAAGCTTATGATGCCGATAAAATGAAAACAGAGACAATTAACCGCAAAGCTAAGGAACTCATTGATAACGGCAAGGTTGCGGCAAGGATTGATAAATTGAAGCAGCGAGCCTTAAAACGCTATGACCTCACGGTTGACGATATTATCTCCGAGCTGGAGGAAGCCAGAGAGATTGCCAAGGAAACGAAAACATCGGCGGCAATGGTTTCAGCATCTATGGGAAAAGCCAAACTTCTCGGATTGGTAACGGACAATATTTCAGCTCGAATTACGCAGGCACCAACGATTGTTGATGATGTTTGATTTTGTTTATTTCTGTCTATCCAGTCAAAAAGGCACCTATTTTTACGGTTAAATACAGAAAATTGTAGACAAAAGACATGATATGGAAGAAGGCAGCGTAAAACTTTCCGGGCTTATCGCTCCGTCATTTTATGAACTGCATAGACTGGTTAAGAATTATTGCTATACATACTACTGGCTTAAAGGTGGTCGTGGTTCTACCAAGTCGTCGTTTATAAGCATTGAAATTGTTCAGGGAATTATAAAAGACCCGCAAGCGAACGCGGTCTGCTTCCGCAAGGTCGGCGATACGCTGAAAGACAGCGTTTTTGCTCAAATATTGTGGGCAATTGACGCTTTAGGCGTGGGCGATTTCTTCCGGGTTATGCTGACACCGCTGCGGATTATCTACAAGCCGACCGGGCAAATGATTTATTTTAAGGGCTTGGACGACCCCAAAAAGACTAAGTCCATCAAGCTGCGAAAAGGCTATTTCAAGTTTGTCTGGTTTGAGGAGCTTGATGAGTTTTCGGGGCCGGAGGAAATTCGCAAAACGAATCAGTCGTTTTTGCGAGGCGGAAGCCGGTACGTTGTATTTAATTCCTATAATCCGCCGCGGAATACCTCCAGCTGGGTTAATAAGGAATGTGCCGTTTCCCGGCCGGACAAATATGTTCATCATTCGACTTATTTGACCGTTCCGCGCGAATGGCTGGGCGAACAGTTTTTGCTTGACGCCGAATATTTGAAGTCAATTGACGAAGCGGCTTACCGTCATGAATATCTCGGCGAAAGTGTCGGCAACGGCGCCAACGTCTTTACTAATGTTGTGCTGCGGCCAATCGGCGATGACGAGATAAAAAGGTTTGACGCCATTCGGCAAGGAATTGACTGGGGCTATGCGACCGACCCGTTTGTTTTTCTGAAAATGAACTATGACCGCAAGCATCGGCGGCTTTATATTTTCGGCGAAATTTACAAGCCCGGCTTGCTGAATGACGAGGCCATGGCCTTAATCCGCCAGATGTTTGACCCGCGGCAGACGATAATTGCCGACAGCGAGGAGCCGAAATCGATTGCCGAATTCTGGCGTGCCGGCTTTAACATTCGCGGTGCGGAAAAAGGTAAAGGCTCGGTTGCTTACGGAATTAAGTTTTTGCAGCGTCTGGAGCAGATAATCATCGACCCGGAGCGCTGCCCGAACGCGGCCAAAGAATTTACGGAATATGAATTTATTCGGGAAAAGGACGGCACTTTGCGTGACGATTATCCCGACAAGAACAACCACGCAATTGATACCTCACGTTATGCACTCGAATTTGACATGGACAAGCGAGGCCTTTTTTAATGCTTAAAAAAATTATTAACAAATGGATTGAAAAAGCCGTTGCTCAGGAAGTTGCCAATCAAAACAAGTCGAAACGCTGGGAAGATATCTATGATAAGCTGCGCCTGACTGAGGTTGACCGTAACGAACTTCTGAACCGTTCCATTCAAAGAACCGCTAAAGACCTCAAACCTGTCAACGCCAAAGGCAGCGCCATGGATGCCGCTAATGTCGGCGGCAGCCTTAAAAATGTTTTCGGCGTCAGTAACTATGCCGATGATATTATTTTCACGCATTTTGCCCAGCAGGGTTTCATAGGCTATCAGGCATGCGCGCTGTTGTCTCAAAACTGGATTATCAACAATGCCTGCAGTGTTCCTTGTGAAGATGCGGTTCGCCCCGGATACGAAATCAACCTCAATCAGGATGTTAAGCTTGACGACCCGGATATGCTCGTAAAGATAAAACAGATTTCCGAGCAGAAATTCAGAATCTCGGATATTGCCCGCAACTTTGCCCGCAACAACAAGATTTTTGGTTGTGCGCTGGCGCTTCCGGTGGTTGACGACATTGATTATGCCAAACCCTTCAACATTGACGGCGTGCGCCGGGGTTCATATAAAGGCATTTCTCTGATTGAGCCTTACTGGATTACGCCCGAGCTTGACGTTGAGGCAACTTCTGCGCCCGAGAGCCTGCATTTCTACGAACCGACCTGGTGGCGTCTGCCGAACGGCAAGAGAATACACCGTTCACATGTTATTTATATTACCGGCGACGAGGTTCCAGACGTCTTAAAGCCGACATATTATTTCGGCGGCCTGCCGCTTACTCAGCAAATTTACGAACGTGTTTATGCTTCGGAGAGAGTAGCCAACGAGGCGCCGCTGATGGCTCTAACCAAGCGCATGCTGATTGCCGACGGCAATATTGAAGCCTATCTCATGAACGAGGAAGAGGCGGAGGAAAAGCTGCGCAAGCTATCCTATTGCCGTGACAATTACGGCGTCTTTTTCAAGCGTCCCGGGGACAACGTACAGCAGATAGACACGTCGCTGACCGATTTTGACGCGCTGATTATGACGCAGTATCAGCTGGTGGCTTCTATCGCCCGCATGCCGGCGACCAAGCTTCTGAAGACCACGCCCAAAGGCTTCAATGCAACCGGCGAATATGAGATGAAGGACTATATTCAGGAGCTGCAGCATATTCAGGACAACCAGCTGAAGCCGCTGATTGACCGGAACAATCTGCTGGTTGAAAAGTCTGAATTTGATGTTTCTTACAAATTGGAAACCAAATTTAACCCGGTTGACATGCCGACCGAACGCGAGTTGGCAGAAGTCCGCAAGATTGACGCCGACACCGATGCCATCCTGATTAATGCGGGCGCAATTTCGCCGGAGGAATCACGCGCACGGATTATTGCCGACCCGAACAGCGGTTACAACGGCCTGCCGGCAGAAATGCCGCACAGCGACTTTATGGAAGAGAATTTCCTTGACGATGAGACCGCGGCTGGCGAACAGCTCTTTGGAGAACAGCCGGAACAAACGCTTGACGCCTGGAACGAGGAAGACCACCCGCGTGCTGATAACGGCCAGTTTGGCAAAGGTGGTGGAAATGCCAAGGAAGGAGAGAAGTCCGATAAGACCTCTGAATTTCTGGGCAAAGAGTTTACCGGCGTAAAAGGTCAGGAAGCTGTTGATTTGCTGATGAAAGAAAAGCAGGGACATGTCAAGGGAGCCTTTACACGTAAGGACATTGGCGACATCGACCTTGTCTGGGGAAATGAAGATAAAGGGCTTTGTCATATATTAAAACGCCGTAATTATCCCGAAGATAAGAAGAAACAATTTCTTTCATCTCTCTCAAATGTAATAGAAAAGGGAGAGCTTTCTCTTAATGAAAAAGGGCGTTTTGAGGTATTTTATGACAATAAGATAGCTGTTATTTCTCCAGATTTTAATGGAGATAAAAAGATTAAGTTTCTTTTGACAGCTTTTAAACAAAGAAAACCTTGAGGTTTTTGAATCTGGATGGACCGTTCAAAACAAGTTGCGGACACATTTCTCAACACCCTCAAGGTTTATGTAAATATAATACCTTGAATCTCAATAAAAAGCAAGCAAAAAGTTCTATGGCAAAGTCTCAAATCATACGCGGTGGCAAGCTCAATGCCAATGCCGGGATTGAATCCTGGTATATGGCTGAGCTGGAAAAGCTGAGCCGGGCTATGACCAGAGAATGTGCAAGGGAACTTAAAAAGCTTTATGCCAAAGAAGACGACCAGATAAAATTTGCCGAAGATGACAGCATTTCCTCGCAGATGCGGATTAAGCTCAATTATTTGCAAAAGAAATATGGCGATAAGTTTGCCGAAAAGTCGAAAGAGCTGTCCAAAAAATTGCTGGCGAAGCTGGTAACTTATTCTTGGGTGGCTTTGAATGCTGCGGTGAAGCAAATATCGCCGGAACTTAAAGCCCGGAGAAAACTGACCGCAGAGGAGGAAGAGGCGGCGAAAGCGGCAATTTTTGAAAACGTCAATCTGATTAAGAGTATCCCGAACCAGTATTTTAAGGAAATAACCGGCGTTGTTTCCCGCGCTATTCTGGGCGGGCAGGGCGTTGAGAGTATTGCCAAGCATCTGGAGCATTACGAAGGTGTTACGCGCCGCCGGGCTAAAAATATTGCCCGCGACCAAACGCACAAGACTTACGAGGCGTTGAGCATGCGCCGCGCCAAAACGCTCGGTTTTACCCATTTTGAATGGATACATTCCGGCGGCTCGCAGCAGCCGCGCAGTTATCATATGCGCGAACATCCGTCCGGGCTGAACCACGGCATTTTCCGCATTGACGAACCTCCGGTCATTGACCCGAACACCGGCACCCGCGGCTTTCCGGGCGATTTGCCGAACTGCCATTGCACAATGCGCCCGGTGCTGAAATTTGAAGACGAAGAGAAATGAGCAAACAAGTAGACCATAACGACTTCTGGTATATCAAAGACAACCCCCTCTCCAAAGTGGGGGTTTTTCCTTATCTGGGCAAGCAAATCAGCTCTGAGCTGGAGCCTGACAAGATTTATCAGGTCTACCGCCCGGCAGAAGAACTGCTGTCGGAAGAAACCGTCAACAGCTTCAAGCTGCTGCCGATTGTCGATGACCACACCATGCTCGGCACCGAGCCGGGAATGATGCCTGCCGAAGAGAAAGGCGTGCACGGTACGTCCGGCAGCGATGTCTATGGCAAAGGCGGCAAGCTGTACGGCGATTTGAAGATTTATTCCGAGACTTTGAAAGACGAAATCGAAGCCGGAAAAAAAGAATTGTCCATGGGGTATTTCTGCGACTATGAGCTGACCCCCGGGACCTTTAACGGCATTCATTACGATGCCGTTCAAAGAAACATCCGAGGCAATCACATTGCCTTGGTGGAAGAAGGGCGTATGGGCTCTGATGTCCGGGTAATGGACAGAAAAATCACAATGGATTCAATTAAGGAGATTAACAGCATGGTAAAAAATGCAAAACGCGGCAATCGTCATGCTTTTGACGAAGACGTGGACAAAAGAGAACTCATTCGGGAAGTCATGGCCATTGCGGCCAAGCCGAATGAAGACTTCGAAGGCGGCGAAAGGGAAAAGGAAGAAACCATCGCCAAGAAACTTGAGGAAATGAGCTATAACCGTTCTGAACGCGGCACGGCCAACGATGATGAGGTCGACAAGCGGGAAGGCATCCGCCAGATTATGGCGATTGTCAAAGAGGCGGGCGGCTCCGAAGAGCAAATCCGCGAGGCTGCCGGCATTGCCGAGAAAATCAGCTATAACGATTCCGAGCGTTCGGGCGATGACGAAGAACCGAAGAAAGACGGCGAAGACGAAGAGCCGGAATCCTGCGCTTCGGATGAAGACGACGAAGAAGAAAAGAAGTCTGAAATCAAAGAACTGAAAGAATCGATGGACGCGATGCCGAAAGCCGTCTTTGCCGAACTCGCCAAACGTGACAGGCTTTATAAGAAAATTCAGGAAAAAACCAATATCGGAACTTTTGACTGTTCGCTGATGACCGAAAAGGAAGTCGCCCGCTATGCCTGCGACAAGCTGGACCTTGGCGCGGCCAAAGGCGAGGAAATCGCTGTTCTCAAGGGCTATCTGAAAGCGTCAAGAGTTTCGGAAGTCGGTTTCAGCCTGGATAGTTCGGTCGCGTCAAATTCCGGCCCGGACAAAGCAATTTCGAAATATATGGAAGGAAAATAACATGGTACAGAAAACTGTAAATATTGCGCAGGCCATCGGCGTTCCGGGCGAGTTCTATGACGATTCCCCGCGTCGTGTGGCTCCCTATGTTCTGCGCTCGGCCGAAGGCGAGGTTGCCGCAAAGGGAACCGTCAGCTTTTCGGGCAATCCCGCTGACGGCGACACCGTTACCGTGGGAGCGACGACTTACACATTTAAAAGCGAAATGGCAGCAGCCAACGACATTAAGCTCGGCGCTTCGCAGTCTGATTCTATTGCCACTTTGGTTAAGGTGCTTAACGGCACCGGTGCTTCCGGCACTGATTATTATGCCGGTACGACTACCCCGAACGCTTCTGCTTCTGCAGCCGCTTCCGGCGCTGAAGTGACCGTTACCGCCAAGTCTGCGGGAACAGCCGGGAACAGTGTTGCGCTGGCAGCTACCGGTTCTGCCATGACCGCCTCCGGCAGTACGCTTGAAGGCGGTGCCCTCAGTTCGGTTCTGCCGACGGTTGCCCGCGTCTTTACCGCCGGTTCTGCCGACAATGAAGCCGTTATCGGCGGCGAGGGAGCTTTTCGCGGTATTCTGGTTGGCCCGAAACAGTATGCCAACTACCTTAACTTTACGGCAACCATGACGCTGCCGGACGGAACTATCGGCCAGCTGGCAACCATGGGACATATTCTGGTTACCGTCGCCAATGCCGTTTCTCCGGACGATGTTGCCGTTTATAACAATATTACCGGCGAAATTTCGGGCATTGAAGCCAGCGGCAGCGCTCCCGAAGGTTCGACCAAAATTCCCAACTCTAAATTCATTCTGCGTAGCGCAGCAGCCGGCGAAACCGCTGTTTTAGAGCTTACCAACTAGGAGAAACATAAATGAGTAATTCTGAAATCCGCCTGGCTATCCCGGCGGAAAAGGTTCGCTCGTACGTAATGGACAGCGATACCACTGAAAAAACGCTGGATATGCTTGGCGTGGGTTATACCCAAAAAGCCGTCCAGGACATGAAAGAATATTTCAAAGCCTATGGTTTTGACGCGGCGCTGCCGAATGTCGCCATGATTACAACCCCAAGCGTCTCCACGCCGATTCAGCTCCTGCAGCATTGGCTTCCCGAGGTTGTCGAAGTCGTAACCGCAGCCCGCGATATTGACAATATTGTCGGCCGCACGATTGCCGGAACCTGGGCAGATGAGGAAATCGTACAGACTATTCTGGAACGTACCGGTCAGGCTCGGCCGTATGGCGACGATACCAATATTCCGCTGTCTTCCTGGAACCCGAATTTTGAAAGACGTACCATTGTTCGCTTTGAAGAGGGCGTTGAGGTCGGCGTTCTGGAAGAAGAAAGAGCCGGACGGATGCGTCTGTCTTCGGCAAATGAGAAGCGCACGGCGGCTGCCGAATCGCTGGCAATTGAAATGAACAATATCGGCTTCTACGGCTACAACGACGGTTCTAACCGCACTTACGGCTTTTTGAACGACCCAAATCTGCCGGCATATGAAACGGCAGCGCAGGGCGCTTCCGGCCAGACCACATGGGAAAGCAAGACTTTTGACGAAATTCTTGCCGATTTCCGCACCGTGGCGCAGAAGCTCCGCACACAGACGGGCAATCGCTTCAATCCCAATCGTGACGCTTGGGTTGCTGCCCTTGGTACCGATGTCGTTCAGTATCTGGACATTCCGAATGCGCTCGGCTCGATGTCCATTCGCGAATGGCTGTCGAAAACCTATCCGAATTTGCGGATTGAAAGTGCCATTCAGCTGAACGGAGCCAACGGCGGCGCCAATGTCATGTATGCCTTTGCCGAACGCATTAACGGCAAAAATGTGGTTGACCAGTATGTTCAGGACGTTTTCCGTATGCTGGGCATTGAAAAGAAAGCCAAAGGTTTCGTTGAAGACTACTCCAATGCAACCGCCGGCATCTTCTTCAAACAGCCGATTGGCGTTGTTCGCGTAACCGGTATTTAAGGAGACGCACATGCCATATATTGCAAGTACGATGTCAACGGACGTCAACTACTGCTTCTACGGCAAGACGCCGACCGGCAGCAACGAAGTCCGCAAATCAATCCTCGTTTCCGGCAAGGCCAACGTGGCCGACAAGCATTTTATTACCAAAGACGGTGCCGTTACCAGAGTCAGCAGCGAAGAGCTGGCCCAGTTGAAGGAGCATCCGGTGTTTAAAATGCACGAGGCCAACGGCTTCGTTAAGGTCTGCGCTACCGAAAGCCGTGCCGAAAATGTTAAGGAACTGTCCAAAAAAGACGCTTCCGCGCCCAAAACGCCCGATGATTATAAAGCGCAGGGCAAGGAAGCGCCAAAAACCAAAGCAAGGTAAAAATGAGCTCTACCTATGTAACCGTTACCGTCGCCGAGTTTCGTTCCCTCTATCCGGCGTTTGCCGACCCGGAAAAATATTCCGACGCCGCGCTGGAAGATACGCTGGACTTGGCGACCTGCTACATATCCCTGAAAAATTACGGGGCATTGCAGGGAAAGTGCCGCAAACGGGCTGTTTATCTGCTGATGGCACATCTGCAAACGCTGAAGGATATGCTGGCGCAGGGCAAGACGCAGGTAACGGTTACATCGGGAGCTTCCATTGACAAGGTCAGTGTTACTTTGTCAATGCCGCCGATGAACACGCAAGCGCAGTGGTGGTTCAACATCTCAAGCTACGGCAGTTCGCTGCTGGCGCTGCTTGAAATCCGAGCCGTGCCCGGATTTTATGTCGGCGGGTCGTTCCAGAGAGTTTTATAATGAAAGTCACTTTCAGCCACAATTCGACCAAAGCCGGACAGCTGATGAAAAAGCTCAAAAACTTTTCAATTAAAGCCGGTTGGTTTGAAAATGCCAAGTACGGCGATAATAAATCCGTTGCCGGTATTGCCGCGGTTCAGGACGGCGGGGCAACGATTAGCCACCCCGGCGGAACGCCATACAAATTCGGGGCTGACGGCAAAGTTGTCTTTGTTGAAAAAGGCACACCGAATCCGGCCGGCGTCACGCAGCCGCATACGATTGTCATTCCGCCGCGGCCGTTTATGAAACCGTCGGTCGAAGACAACAAAGAGGATTTTGTCGGCCAAATAGAACAAATCAGCCGGAAATTTCTAAACGGCGAGATATCCGAACAACAGGCGGCCGAGATGATTGGCGCCGAAGCGGCCGGCAATATCAAAAAGGCGATTGCCAAGGTCAACGCGCCTCCGCTCAAGGCCTCGACCGTTCGCCGCAAAAGAAGCGGTTATGCCGATACCGAGACAACCGGCTCCCTTACCAAGCCGCTGGTTGGCAGCGGTCATTTGCTTGAAACCGTAGATTATCAGGCGGAACTTAAATGAATCTGCTGAATGAAAACCTTTTACAAATCGCCCTTGGCGTTATTCCGCCGGAAAAGTTTCTGTATTACCGGTTTACCGGCACCGCGGAAAACGAAATCGGCCTGAATGTTCCGCAATTTGCCGCTCCGGTAGAACTGGAAGGCTCTATTCAGGGCGTTGAACTGAATATTTATCCCGAACTTGGTCTCGATTTTCAGAAAAACTACCGGCTGGTTTACGCATCGGCCAACATGAAAGGAATCGAGGAACAGGACGTTCCCGACCGGCTGGAGTTTTACGGGCTGACGTGGAGCGTTGTTAAAACCGTGCCGTGGATAAACTACAACGGTTGGAACGGCGTTCTGGTCGTTGAGGATAAGAGAGAAAGATGATTAAGACCGAAAATCAAATCTGGGCAGATTTGAGAAAGCTCATTATGCAGGGGCTTGCCAAATTCGGCATTGAGGGCTGGCAAATCAGACAGTTGCAGCAGCCGGTCAAAATAACCACTTTGCAGCCGACAGTTTTCATGGCGAAGCTCAACGCGCCACGTATCGGCTGGCAGTATTCCAAAAATGAGGTTGTTGACGGTCGTCTTATGCGTACCGAAAAGTTCATACAGGAAATTCGCTTTCAAATCAGCGCCTTGAAAAAGAGAATTCCGGCCGTTGTTGACGATTTCACGTCCTCGGATGTTCTGAATGCGCTTATCAGCTGGTTTATGAGCCGGGAGGGACTGACGGCCATTCGCGCCCTCGGGTATAATACCTATCGCGTCGGCCGGCTGGAAGAACCGTTCTTCATTGACGATTCCGACACTTATGAGCGCAATCCTTATTTTGAATTTTCATTAATCGTTAACCAAAGTTATTCCGAGGAAATTCCCGGAACCAACCAACTTATTCCAAAAATTATAGGAGTTTAATCCATGGCAATTCGTCAATCAAAATATGTCGCCATCACTTCCGGGGTGGGCGCCCGCACGCTTGCGTCCCGCAAGGAGCTTATCGGCCTTGTTTTCTCGAGCAATGAGCTTATTCCGACCGGAACCCGGCTTGAGTTTGAGGAAGAGAAAAATGTCGGCGAGTATTTCGGCTATACTTCGGCCGAATATGCGGCGGCTTCCGTCTATCTGGGGTATGTCAACAAATACAGCAGCGCGCCTAAGAAAATAGCTTTTCAGCGCTATGCCCTGAACGGTACGGCGCCGACAATCCGCTCGGTGCAGACGCTGCCGGCGATTGCCGCTTTCAAGGCGGTTTCGGATGGTGGTCTGGTGCTCAACATGGGAGGCACCGCCTACACGGTTTCAGGGCTGGATTTCAGTACTGTGGAAGATTATGCGGCGGTTGCCGCCGCCGTTCAGTCCGGCGTGCAGAAAAATTCGGCCGGCGGCGAACTCTGGACGGGCGCTACCGTTGCTTTCGACGCGGTTAATTCCGCTTTTGTCCTTACCGGCGGCCAGATTGGCGAAGCAGTTATCCTGAATGCGTCGGCGCCTGATTCCGGCACCGACGTTTCCGGTCTGCTGGGTTGGAGTTCTGCCAGCGGAGGTATCGTATCCAACGGCACGGCGGCGGCTACGCTGACCGAAACGCTTGATGCCGCGGTCGAGCTGTCCAACAATTTCGCTTCTTTTGGTTTTCTGCAGGCCCTCAATGCCGAACAGATTGAAGAAGCCGCAGCCTGGACCAACGGCCAGAACAATCAGTTCATGTACAGTGTTAACGTGTCCGATGCCGATTATACCGAAGTTCAGGGTAAGGTTTCCGGTTATTCCGGCGTTGCTCTGAACTATGACGCCTTTAGCGGCTATGCCTGGCTGATGCCGATGATTTTGACCGCTTCCATTGACTGGGACCGTGCTAACGGCGTTATTAACTTCATGTATCATCAATTTGCCAATATTCCGGTTTCGGTTTCGACCGACCAGCTGAGCGATAAATTGGACGCACTCGGTATCAACTACAACGGCGCTACGCAGCAGGCAGGCAATCAGATTGCCTTCTATCAACGCGGCACGCTGCAGGGCGAAGTTACCGACATGGGCGTTTTCGTGAACGAGATTTGGCTTAAAGATGCCGCCGCGTCGAATTTTCTGAGCCTGCTGCTGGCATTGCCGCAGCTTCCGGCCAATTCGACCGGCGCCGGAATTGCGCGGACGTCAATTCAAAGCGTTTTGGACGAAGCGCTGAACAACGGCGTCATCTCGGTCGGCAAGGAGCTGAACGCGACGCAGAAAGCCTATATTTCGCAGATAACCGGCGATACCGAAGCCTGGCGCGAAATTTATATGAACGGCTATTGGATAGACGTGGAAGTAACCTCTGAAACGGTCAACGGCCGAGAAGAGTACAAAATCGAATATCTTCTGGTTTACTCCAAAGGAGATTCAATCAGAAAAATCGAAGGCACCCACACATTAATTTAGGAGAATAGACATGGAAGATATTTCAGGAACCGGCATAGAAATCACGCTTATTGCCGTGCCGACTTTTCCCGCCGGGCTGACGCTCAACGCTTTTGCCGACGATACAGACCCCCTCGATACGCCCGAGCTGCAAACTGCGGATTGGGGCATGGGCGTCAACGGCGACATGGTTATCTGGAACACGCCGAAACCGATTGAAGTCACTATCGGCATGATTCCCGAGACTGAACAGGCAAAGAACCTTGACCTGCTGGCTGACGCCAACCGTCCAGCCAAAGGCAAGCTGACAACCAAGGACTTCATCACGATGACGGTAAGTTATCCTGACGGAACGCGCAAAACGCTGACTTCGGGGCGTCTGGTCGCGGCGCTTCCGCTGACGTCGGTCGCTTCCGCCGGCCGTTACAAAAGCAAAACCTATCGTTTTGTCTTTGAGAACAAACTGTAAAGGGGAAAAACATGGAACTCTTACAGCCTAAAGAAATTGAAATCAACGGCAAAACTTACCGGATTTCAAAATTTCCGGCGACAGTCGGCCGTGAGATTGTTGCCAAATACCCGGTCAGCAACATGCCCAAGCTGGGCGATTACAAAGTCAGCGAAGAGATAATGATTAAGCTGATGAATTATGTAGAAGTTGTTCTGCCGGAGCGCAGCATCCGCCTGAGTACCCGGGAACTAATCAACAATCATGTGCCGGACTGGGAAGTTCTGGCTAAGCTTGAATGGGAGATGCTGCAGTATAACTGCTCTTTTTTAACAGATGGCAAGAGCTTAAGTTTCTTCGAAAAGCTGGGGCGTCTTGCCGAACAGAAGATTACCGAAATGTTGACAGCCTCATTGGGCAAATCGTCGCTTCGGGAAAAGCAACCCTAAACGAACTGCGAACCGTCTATACGTTGGAAGACGCGTTCATGCTCTGGGAGGCCGACATTGTCCCCAAATACAATGAATGGCTGATTTCTCAGGACGCACTTAAAAAAGCCAAAGCGAGAAGATAAATGAGCCTGCTTGAAACCTTTTTCATGAAATTCCAATCCGAAGGTTTGGAAAAAATAAGTTCCGAAACGGAAGGTACGAGCCAAAAAGCCGATAAAATGGGCAACAGTTTTGTTCAAAACGGCACTAAAATTATTAAGGCGCTGGCTCCGGTAGTGGGGTTGGCGGCGCTGTTTAACCGCACGCTCAGTTTTGCTTCGCAAGCGGAGGAAATGTCCTATTTGGCACAGAATACCGGCATGGCGGTTGAAAAATTTCAGGCGTTGGCCATTGCTGCCGAGAATTACGGCGGTTCAGCCGAGGGCATAGCCGGCTCTTTGCAGGGGCTTAATACCAACCTCCAGAACATGAAATTCGGCAAGGGCGGTGGCGGTGTCGAAGAGGCGGCCATAACCTACGGCATCAATCTCTATGGCGAAAACGGGCTGGCTACCGCCGAAGAACTGCTGATGAATGTTGCCGAGCGTTTCGAATCGCTTGACAGCATGCAGCAGCTTGACCTCGGCCAGCGGCTGGGACTCGATGAGGGAACTATTCGTTTATTGCAGACCGGCGTTGAAAACGTGCAAAACGAACTGGCCCGTGGTGCCAAATATTCCCTGTTCAGCAAGGAGGACATTGAGAACAGCCGCCAGTTTCAGCGAACCATGCGCGACATCAAACTCGGCCTGTCGCAGATTTTCGGCATCGTTGCACGCTCGCTGCTGCCCGCTTTTTCCTGGGTTGCGGAGAAAATAAAAATCGGCATTAATTATATTTTGGAAAATGGTGGTACGGTTCAGGGAATCTTTACGGTTTTAGCTACGATTTTAACGGCGTTGGCCGTAAAATCAGCACTTGCTTTTTTACCATTTAAATTGGGTGTTGCTGCCATTGTTGCCGTTGCGGCAGCCATTGGCTTGTTGATTGACGATATTGTTAATTTCTGGCAGGGAAACGAATCGCTAATCGGAACGTTTATTGAAGCCGTCAAGGTTGTGTTCGGCGCTTTGTGGGATTTCATCAAAGAAGGTTTTCAGTCAGTTTTCGACTGGCTGGGGAACACGAAAATCGGCAAATTGGTTAAAGGTTTGTTTGGCGGTGACGACAAAGAAGAAGATTCAACAGCTCAAGACGAATTTGACGACTCTGACGTAAGCCCAAAGGCTAAGGAAGAAATTTTTGATATGGCGGATGCCAAGCGAAAATTTGAGCTGACGCAGACACCGCTTGCCACTATTCCTCAGGGAAGTGTATCGGCCAGTTATTCCAATCAGGACCAAAGCGTCAAAATAGACAGTATAACAATTAATACCCAAGCAACTGATGCGGCAGGTATTGCCACTGATTTGAACACGCAGATGCGGGAGTTGTTTATGTCAACGGCAAAAGCTCATGCAACTTCGAGGATTTCATAATGGTTACGCCGTCTTTTTCAATCGGAACCGGTCTGACGCTCGGCGGTCTGATAATTTCGGACAAAGCGGTCAGCATTTACGAAAACAATGAGGAAATACTTAAAGACACGACTCTTATTGATGCCGATGCCCAAGACGATGCCAAAACTATGGACCATCCGATAGAAAATGGCGCGGTAGTGACAGACCATGTCGTCTTTAACCCCAATCAGGTTACGTTGCGTTGCTGGATGCCGAATATTCCTTTTCTGTATAACCGGGCCTTGAACGAAATTCAAAATCTCTATAAACAGAGCCGGGAGGTAAAAATCAAAATCCGCAGCGAGGTTTTTGAGCCGATGATTTTGATTGCCAAGCCGATTAGGGTTTCGGCCGACAATCTTGACCATATCGTTTATGAGCTTTCTTTTAAGCAGATACTTGTCGCCGTCAGCCAGTATGTACCGTTGCCGGTGTCAAAAGTCAAACATAAACAAGACGCGAGCACGGTCAGTTCCGGCGAAAAGCAGCCGCAACAATCGTCATTGCTTCTTCAGGGCTTTCGAGCCGCAGGAAAACCGTTGGGGATTAACATTTAACGGGTAGATGCTTATAAAGAACAAAGCCCTCAGCAGAGGGCTTTGCCTTGTCTATCGTTTAACCGACAGATAAATTCGAATTTTCCGAATAACAATAATAAGCTTTATTATCATTATCTTTCCTTTCACAATGTGAAAGGGGAAAACCTTTCCCTATTGACTTTTGAAGTCCAATAGGTTATCTTTAACTCATGGAAGTGAGTTAAGGTAAGGTTAACCCCTTTCCGAATTAAAGAAAATTGTCCGTTGTTCACGCAACGGACTTTTCTTTTATACCGACAAACGACGTTACTGTCAAGATTTGGGAATTTTACAATGGCCTATCAAATACCGGTAACTTCTACGCCGAATCAGAGCCTGACCGTTGTTATTAACGACATTTCCTATGAAATAACGCTCCGACTTGTCGAAGACATTATGGAGTTTTCCCTCTCGGTCAACGGCAGCAAGGTAACTGACGGCGAGCGCTGTTTTCCCAATCAGTTTATTTTGCCTTATCCGTATATGCTGAACGGCGGCAACTTCATTTTCAAAACCGAAAATGAGGAATATCCGAACTGGGAAAATTTCGGCAGCACCTGTCAGCTTTTGTTTTACTCTATAGAAGAGATAACAGCGGTGTCTTCCGCATAAATACCGGATTATTTTTAACAATGCAAAAAAGAATAATCACAACCGAATTTGCCGTTCGCGGCGGTCTGAAGCGTTTTGAAAACATCAGCTGCAAGTTTCGGATTGAAAAATATATGGGCGCGGTTATGAACGAAGCCCATATTGATATTGCCAACCTTGCCCGCGAAGACGTCGAATACCTGACAACCTATACCAGCTATGCGCTGGCGGTTCAGCAGCGCAAACGCATACGTATTTCTGCGGGGTACGAAGGTCAGGACGTTGCTTTGCTTTTTGACGGCGACATTTCCGAAGCTTTGCCGACCACGCCGCCGGACGTCTGGTTGCGTTGCAAGGCTATCAGCGGCTTTTACAACAACCAAACGCTTTTGACAAAATCCATTGACAGCCCGACTTCGGTAAAGCAGCTGGCGATGAATATTGCGAATACGCTGGGGCTGGAACTCGACTGGCGCTCGTCAAGCGAAAAGACAATCGGTTCGTTCAATTATATAGGCGGCGGCACCAAGCTCATTGACGAGTTAAACCGCATGGGCAATTTTATTGCCTTTGAGGAAGACGGCAAGCTTAAGGTTGTTGACAGTATCAATAAGGCTGAGAGAGTTGCTTCGTCGGCGAAGGTATTGTCAGAAGACAGCGGCCTGATAGACATGCCGCAGCCAAATGCGCTGGGATTGTCAGCTAAAATGCTGCTTGACCCGACGGTCGTCTGCGGAAGCTATGTTAAGCTTGAGAGCAAGCGTATTCCGGCCGCCAACGGCTTCTATTGGGTCTATAAGCTGGCCCATGAAGGAAGCCTGCGGGAAGAATCCTTTTACACATCAATTGAAGCAAGAAGAATATGAGCGAAGTTCACGATATTCCGGGGTTTAATCCGGCTGACATCGGCAATCTTGACGGACTTCTTAACTATTTTGAAGACCAGTTGAACATGAATTTGGAATGTTGTCTGCCGGCAATTGTTGAAAGCTATGACCGCTCGACCAATTCGGCGGTTGTGCAACCCGCTATCAGCGCCGTTGCGTCTTCCGGGCAGAAAATAAGCCGTGACAGACTTTTCGGCATTCCGGTTCTGACTTTGTCCGGCGGCGGCTTTTTCATCAGTTTTCCGGTCAAAAAGGGTGATACGGGCTGGCTGGTCGCCAGTGACCGTGACATCTCGATTTTTAAGCAGAATCTGGAGGAAACGGCGCCGAATACATATCACAAGCACAAGTTCGTCGATTCCGTATTCGTTCCTGACAAAATAAAAAATTTTACCATAGCAGAGGCGGACAATGACGGTTTGGTCATATCCAGTTTGGGCGGTGACAACAAAATTGTCTTGACCGGCCGGAACCAGAACGCTTCGGCCGAAAACATAAATCAAACCGCGGCAAATAGTGTCAACATTTCGGCTGCGGCCGTTAACGTGTCCGGCAATGCGTCTTTTACGGACGGCGTTTCCATGCAAAAAACGCTGAACGTGACGGATTCGGCCACGGCCGGGACGCTGCATGCCAAGAACGGAGCGAGCGGTTCCTTTGTTTCGATGGACAATAAAAACATAACCGTTCAGGACGGCATAATTACGGGAATAGCCTGATGCTTTCGATTGCAACTGACGAAAACAACGACATTTATTTGGACGAATTCGGCAATCTTGCCATGGTTACCGGGCTTGATGCCGTTGCGCAGGTTTGCCGCAATACGGTTTTGACGACTTACGGCGAACTTATTTTTGATGTGGACGGCGGAATCCCCTATTTCTCAACGGTATTTACCGACCCGCCCAATATTGAACTGTTTCAAAACGCGGTTGTTCAGGCCCTTCAAAATGTTGAAGACGTGACACAGGTTAAAAGTTTTGAATATTCCGTCAACGGCGGGACGCTTTCCTACACGGCCGAAATTCAGACGACTTACGGAGACATGACTCTCAATGGCTGATATTTACAATTACATTGTCAACACCGGGGTTATTGTCCCGGACACTTCCGATTTGAAAAATGACGTAACGGCTGAGTATCAAGAGGCTCTCGGTTCGGATATGAATACAACGGCCGGAACGCCGCAAGGACGTCTGATAACGGCCGAAACTACAGCCCGCGCCAATGTCGTGCGTACCAATTCGCTAACGGCTAACATGTTTAACATCAATCTGGCCTATGGCAAGGCTTTGGATGCTTTGGGTGCCATGTTCGGATTGTATCGAGAAGGAGCGACCTCAAGCAGTGTATTGGCGACAATAACCGGCGTCAGCGGTACGGTCATTCCGGCAAACTCCCAAGCCAGTACGGCGAAGGGAGTTGTTTTTTATCTGGAGAATCAGGTAACCATTCCTGAGGGCGGTACGATTCAGGCAACATTTTTAAGCCAGGAAAAAGGCGAAGTTGCCTGTGCCATCGGCGAATTGACGAAAATCATTGACGGAACTTTCGGCTGGGAAACCATAAATAACGAGGCGCCGGCTGTTCTCGGTACGCCGCAGGAAAGTGACGAAAGCTTTAAATCCCGTTTTCCCGAAGGTATTTTTACCGGAAAATCATTGCTGGAAGACTATTCTTCCTCCTTAAGCAAGGTGGAGAATCTGAACAGCAGTTATGTCTATGACAATTATACGAATGAAATTGTCACGATTGACGGCGTGCAGATTCAGCCGCATTCGCTTTACGCCTGCGTCGATGGCGGAACGGACGAAGACGTGGCCGACGCTTTGTTTTCGGTCAAGTCCGCGGGCTGCGGCTATACCGGCAACACGACGGTAACGGTTAAAGACCCGACTTACGGCAATTCTTATGCCGTTAAGTTTGACCGTCCCGAGCAGATTTTAATTGATGTCAAGGTAACGGTTAATCAGGAATCGGCGGCCGAAGCCGATTTACAGCAGGCGATTATCGACACGATTTTGTCTTACGCTTCCGGTGGCATTTCAACCGTTCAGGGGCTGAAAGTCAATGTCAGCGTTTCGCCGTTTGAAATTGCCGGCGCGTTGAGCTGTTCGTTGTCGTCAATTTCCGTGCAGCAGGTTGAAGTTGCGGTTCACGGACAGCCGCTTTCGACGGCGGTTATTCCGATTAAGGTCAATCAGATTGCCGTCATTACGGCCTCAAATATTACGGTGGTAATCAACTGATGAAGATATTCAATCCCGATTATGCGGTGGATTTGCTTCAGGCGCTTATCTGGCAATATGACAATGCGCCGCGCCTGCAGAAGCTTATCCAGCAAAAACAGGACTGGTACAATCGGAACAATACCGAATTCTGGACTGACTGGCTGAAAAATGTTTTTAACATAAATACGGCCAACGATTTCGGTTTGACCGTGTGGGGCAAGCTGCTTCGGGTCGAGCGTACCTATACCGTCAACGGAGAATCCTATTCGCTTGATACGGAACAATACCGTCTGCTGCTGAAAGGGCGGCTGCTCTATCTCAGCATGAACGGCTCGGTGCCGGAGATTAACAATTATTTGCATCTTCTGTTTTCCGCGCGCGGTCGTGCCTACGTCATCGACAATCAGGACATGACAATTCGCTATGTGCTGGAGTTCAGGCCGACGGAAAGCGAGCAGGTGGTTTTGCTCAATACTAAAGTTCTGCCGCGGCCGGCGGGCGTCGGTTATCAAATCAACGTAATCCCTCCGAAGACCGTTTTCGGTTTTCGGGGGCAGAATTTGTCTACTTTCAACCACGGGACCTTTTGGAACCGTAAAGATATCAGTGGGAATTAAAAATGAAATCTTCAGATGTTATTGACCCGGCAGTGTTGGAAATGCCCTTTGCCGTCAACGGCGACAAGAACAATATTCCGGCGACGAATACTCCATCAACCGGATATGCCAGCCAAAGTCTCGGTTTTCCGCCAATTACGGAAGAAGAACCGGAAGACGGCGGTATTCCGCCGGACAGAAAAGACTTCAACGGCCTTGGTTATATAACAACATCACATTCTTTCTATTCTCAAACCGGCAGCCTCTACACTTTCAGCGAATCAGTTTCCGCCGCCATCGGCGGTTATCCGGCCGGCGCCAAACTGTGGTATACCGACGCCGAGAATAAGGTTCGCCTGCTTGTATCGCTCAAAGACGACAATACGGACAACTTTATAACGACGCCTTCGGTTATTGGCCCCGAAGGCTCGTGGAATGACGTCATTGCTTCGGATGAGTTTGTCGCTCAGAATTACATCAATAAAGACCGAGTCAACAACTGTTTGATGTCTGTCGGTGCTTCCGTTTGGGCTTCTTTGGCCGGAAACGAACTGTCTCTCACGGCAGAAATTACCTGTGCCATCCCGGATGAGCGCGATTCGGAAGGGGTACCGCAGAGTCTTTCGGTCACATTGCCTTCAGGGACGCAAACGACGCTTGACACATCTTCGGAAGGAAAGTGGTTTATTCTTGCCGCTTCTGGAAGCCTTTCTTCCTTGGCGCAGGAAAACTTTTCCAACGGAACCTACCCGACTCCGACTTCGGGAAAGAAATATCTTGTCTTTGACGAGCTTAAAAACGCGTTTTTCTTTTCAGACACAGGTTCAGCTTATGAAAAGATTTCCTGTGCCATTGTCGGCGAATATGAGGTTTCGGGCAGCGCGGCGGCCAATTTGACCCTGTACCAGCCCTATACGCTGGCAACTCAGACGGACGTTGCCCGCATAATAAAGACTATGAGTAATAAAATTCAGTTGGTCAGTGCCGTTCCGTCTAATGCGGAAAGCGGCGTTTTATATTGCATTGCGGAGTCATAAATGACCCTTTATCTGGGAAATAGAAAAATCCGAGACGTTTCGACGCCCGGTCTGTTTTTAGGTTCGACCATGATTAAACGTGCTTATCTTGGCTCGACTTTGGTTTACCAATACAACTCCTATGAACCGAATGCCGTACTTTGTAATATTAACAACGGCGCTTCAGCTTCCGTTGTCTTTAAAAAAGGCGTCTATTATATCCGAGGTCAGGGAGGCGGCGGTGGCGGTGGAAATTATGGTTATCCGTATTTTAACGGTAATGGTGGTGGTTCGGGCGCGGGTTTTGAAGGATATATTGTTGTAACAAAAGAATTTTCTTCAAGCGTTACTACGGGAGCGAGCGTTTCGAATTCAACAGATGGCATTGCTACAGTTATCAGTAACTTGGTTACTTTGGGAGGTGGCGACAAAGGGCCACAAACACCTTATGAAACAGTAGACCCGGCCGGAGCAGGAGGGATAATTTCTTTTGTCTCTTCAAGTAATTTTTATATTTTGTCGGCAACTGTAAATTCTAACGGTAATGCCGGCTCCCGCGCCATCGGAGGTAATAGTATTCTTACAAACAGTGGTGGTGGTGCCGGGGGTGGTGGTGCTGCAACAGCTCCTGGCGCAGGAGGCGGCGGTACGTCATCAATCGGCGGAGTTGGTGGTATAGGTGGTTATGGGGAATGTTTAATTAAATACATCCGTTACGAACCCTAATCGCATAAAAATAATTTTTCTATTTTTAGTGGGGTAATTGTTTGACAATTTGCAAAGCCCTGATATAGTTTTATCATGAGCAAGCGGATGATAAAATACTTAGGGTTTTTCCTGTTTTTGAGCTTTTGGAGTTTTCAGTCCGAAGCTGAAGATCTTCAGGTGTATTTTTCGCCTTCATCAAAATGTGAAAACAGCATTGTCAAGCTGATAAACCAGAGCGAAGAAAGCATTTCCGCGGCCGTTTATGCCATAAACAACGATGCGATTGTGGAAGCTCTTAAAAAAGCGCATGACCGGAATGTCAACATCCGCATTTTAACCGACCGTCTGCAAGCCTCAAACCGCAGCTCCAAGGTTCGGGAACTGTACGATTACGGCATAAATATCCGCGTACACAGCAAGTTCAAAATAGAGCATAACAAATTTGCCGTTTATGACGAAAAAATTGCTTCCAGCGGTTCTTACAACTGGACGAATCCGGCCAGTGACAAAAACAGCGAAAACTGTATTTTCTTCATTAAAAACAAAAATGCCGTAAGACGCTATCAGAGCCGATTTGAATACCTCTGGCGAATTAATACCAAAAAGAAGTCAGACCAATGGTTTGACCGAAAACAAAGCTGATTTTGATAAGATAAAAGCCCCGGAAAACCGGGGCTTTTCATTTCTATTATTTTGATAGAGGCCAGGGCGGCTAAAACGCCCTGACTTAAGAATTGCAGTTCTTAAAGCTTCAAGCCTCCGGAAGACTCGAATACTCTCTATACACTCGTACAAGTGCGTTTAAACGGCTATCACGCCGCAAACCGAGAGTCAACTCATAAAATTTTATTACCGGCCTTTTTAAGAATTGCTCCGTTTCAATCTTTTTTCGGAGTGGAAAATTGGAAAACTCAACAAAGGAAGTATTCCGCAGCTGTTTTTGGTGGGCTTTTTTTATCGGAGTCATCACCATGCTTATTCGTCCTTTTATATCCATCAGACAGACCATCCGCGATACGGCCATAACATTTCTGGTCAGTATGCTGTCCGGACTTCTGGCCGAATACCTCAATATTCCCGAAGCGGTCAAATACGGCCTTTCGGGCGTCTGCGGCCTTTTTGCGGTGCGTTTGTATATTATCGGCGAAAATCTTCTGTGTCAGACGGCCAGAAATCCGGTCGGCTGTTTCAAACGTATTTTAGGCAAAAAAGATGATTGATTTGAACGAAGCGGTGCAGCGGCTTTGTCTGCACGAGGGGATAAGGCTGCAGCCGTATCGGTGCCCGGCCGGCTATCTGACTATCGGCGTGGGACGGAATCTGGAAACCAATCCGCCGACGGCTGAAGAAATTAAAGTTATTGGCGATTATAGAAGCGGCATTACCAAAAACGCCGCTTTCTTTCTGCTCAGAAACGATATTAAGCGTGTTGAAGCCGAATGTGCCGACCGGATTCCTTTTTGGAAACAGTTGTCTGCCGAGCGGCAATATGCGCTGGTGGATATGGCTTTTAATCTTGGCATTGCTGGACTTTTGAAGTTCAAGAAGATGCTGGGTTATATGGGTGTCGGTAACTACACGCAGGCGGCAACCGAATGTCTGGCTTCAAAATATGCCAAAGATGTTGGAGAAAGGGCGGTACGAATTGCCCGTTTAATTGAAAAGGGAGTATGGAAAATATGATTTATCTGATTTCATTGGGAATTGTCGTTATTTCGGCGCTGTTATGGCGCATTCGCGGCGGACTTTGGAAAAAATATATCCCGGAAAATAAAATCTGGTATGCGCTTTTTTTCGGTATTTGTGGGTATTTCCATTTTGGAAACAGCCTCGAGAAAGCCGTTGTCGGCGGCATTGCCTGTTTCATGTCTTATAAGCTTTACGGCTGGGGCTTATATCTTGGCAGATTATTGGAAGGCGGCAAGCTTAATCCGAACCTTGTGCAATATCGGGAGTGTGAGCTGATTGACGATTTGCTTTATTCATGCCGAATTACTTTTAAAGGCAAAACTATCTGGCTGTATGAATATCCAAAATGGTTCGGCTTTTGCGGTACGACGTTGACCGGTCTAATCATTACATTTTTGTGGGGCTTGTATTTTGGCAGTATTGCTCTGATGTTGGCAGGCCTTGCAATGGGTGTGTGTTACTGGTTGGGCGGTTTGCTTGAGAAACTTAAAGCGTTGGGAAAATCTGGATGGAACTGGGGCGAATATATCTTCGGCGCTTATCTCGGCGGCTGGCTGGCGTGGGGGTTGCTGTGAAGTATGCGGTTCTTATTGGTCTTTTTATCCTTGTTGTTGGTGGAGCTTATTATACTGGCTATCGGGTGGGAAGCTCTGACAAACAGGTTGAATATGTGACAAAGCAGGTGGAGGTTGTGAAATATGTTTCGAGGGGAATGGCGGAGGTTCATGCTCGGCCTAATGCTGGTCGGGATGAATTACTTAAGCTCATGTACGACGGTGAACTCTGACTATTGCCCGGTGTGGCCGCCGGCCGGTCCGGCCGTTGCGACCGAGCTGGAAAAAGCGAACTATTCGGAATTTCCGAACACTTGGGAGTGGCTGGGGCGGCTAAACAAATTGAGACAGGAATTGGAACTGTGCAAGCCTTGAATTGGCAAAATCTTGGCAATAATCTTATGTTTAATTAAAAAAACAATATAAATCAAAGAGTTGTTTTATATGGCAATTACCTTGCCAAGGTTGATGTCGAGGGTTCAAATCCCTTTGCCCGCTCCAATT
>ERZ1026981.10-NODE-10-length-38570-cov-10.914968_pt1 | contig 38570 bp, 63 predicted proteins | sample MGYA00519456_ERZ1026981 | MGnify/ENA primary metagenome ERZ1026981 (study PRJEB26926, sample SAMN06164408) | human gut metagenome | biome: ENVO:00009003; feature: ENVO:2100002; material: ENVO:00002003 | host: Homo sapiens | place: USA | collected 2012 ...
AATTCAAAAACCCCATTGTTAGCCCAATAACTTCTTATTCCGCAATCATCTACGCGCGGGGCTTTCGCCGGATCGCTGCACATCATACCAATTAAAGCGTCAATGTGCGTTAAATAAAGAAGATTTAACAGCCCTGATTTTCCGTTTTTATCAAGAATTTCTGCACCGTCGATAATAACAATTTTATCGTCCTGCATAATAGCTACAGCCATTTGAAGAGTTATGCGGCAGCGCATTTTTTCGCTCTCTGAAAGCAGAATATAAGGGCGATCACCCATTAAAATAGTCAAATCATTATCTATTTTAACAGTTCCCCAACCTGCTGTATTGCAGATTTCGGATAATTGAGTATTGAAAATTTGCAAGCCTTTAAGCATTGATTTTTGACGGATTCCCGACATATCCAACGCGTCAATTATTGCCTGATTTTCAATAATATTCTGCGCCAGTCTTTTAGCCTCTTTGGCTGCCTTAAATGCTGCAATTCCCTCTTGCTGCTTGCGGATTTCTTCACGCTTTAAGTCAATATCTCGCTGGCTGGCATTTCCTGACGATTTCCGTTCAAGCTCGTAAAGGCGTTTATTTGCTTTTTCCGTTTCTTCTACTTTCGATAAAGAAACGGCGTAAAGCGATTCCAGACGTTTAACTTCAATATCAGCTTTTTGCATTTTTTCGGACAATTCCGTGCGTTTTTTCTGAACGGCTGTCTTTTCTTCGGCGCTGGGTTCGATAAACTCGGCCAGCTCTCCGCCTTTGATAGTCAAAGGTTTTCCGCAATGCGGACAAAGTTTTTTCCCGCTTTCATCATATTTCGGCAGTTCGTCAAATTCGCGCTTAAATTCATAAAATGATTTACGGGCCATTGCTAATTCTGTAATAGTTTTATCCCGGTCAATTTTAAGCTGCGCCAAGACAGAATCGCTGGCTGTTTCTCTCAATTTAGCCAATTCGTTTTCGTCAATGGCCTGATGACTGATTAAATTTTCCAATTCTGCCTGCAAACCTGTTAAATCAGCTTGCAAGGATTCTTCTGAAACGTCAACAAGGTCGGAAGTCCAGCCCTGCGGCTGCCAAGTCTGCGCTTTATTGCTGCCGTAGGTTTCGCCGGTAACCATAGACCACTGCTGTTTTAATGCTCTGCCGGTATCCTTTGCCCGTTCCAAGCTTGCGTCAAATCCGTCCTGATCTACTTTTTGCCAAACAGCCTCAACTACATTTTTTTTAGTAATAAATCGTTCGGCCAAAAACTCTTCTAAATCTGTTTTAGTGGGGACGCATTCAGTTAAATTGCGGATAAATTCAGATCTTTTTTTCTCTGGAAAATCAATCAAGCTTTCCATGCCGGCCGCAATTTTCGAAGTTGTCGGCGGATTCTCTCCCTCGGTCAATAATTCCGCTTTTGGATATGTCACGGAAACGCTACTGTCTTCATTTTCAATTTTTACTTTCCCGGCGGCTTTCCCGGTATAAACCAGCATACCGAGATCAGTTTTGCGCAACCCTAAAACAACCGGCTGCCCGGTTAAAGCTCCAGATACAGCCGTTAAAAACGAGCTTTTTCCCTGATGATTTAACCCGCAAATAAATGAAATTTGGCTTGTTTCAACGTTTGCCTTTTGGCAACCCATAAAATTTTCGACTTCAAATTTTAACATATTTTTTTCCTCATTCATCAAAATTAAACATAAACGGCGCTTTTGCAGCTGCGGCAGGGGCTTTTTTCTCCGGCGCAGGCTGCTGCGGTTTCTTTTCCGGCTCAATAATAGCCGCAACTTTTTCTTCAACTGTTTCCGGGGCTTTATCTGTAATTACTTCAACTTCGATTTCTTCCGGTTCAGCCTCTTGTTTTGTTTCAACCTCAATAATAGGCGGTATATCTCCGTCGGGTTCAATTATTTTCGGCGCGCTGGGAATGCTCGGCGCGATGTCGTTCAATTCATCATCGGAGTGTATTCCCAGCAGTAGCTCTGGAGCATATAGACGGCCGAAAAATGCAGCTGCACGATATGCCAGCATAAGCTTAGGCATTGTGCGCCACTTGCTGCCGTTTTTAGTCAACCAGCCCTCTTGCATAGCCATTTCAACGCTTGCCTCTGGCCCCTCGATTACTTCACCCGTCAATTTATCTGTGGCATAAGCTGAACAAATTATATCTTCGGCCTCGGCCTCTTCTTTAAAATCTTCATAGCAATTTTTAGCTTTGCTCCATTTTTTATAAGAACGTATAAATTTTTTCGGCCCTCTATTTTCGTACTTAAAGCGTAACGGGGTGAATTTCCCGGACGAATTAAGCATTGAGATAATAAAGTTTGAAGACCACGACGGGCGCCCCTCAATAACGTGTAAATTCTGCATTACCGAAATCGGAGAAATACCGATACGGTTAGCCATTTCAAGCGCTACCATTGCGTTTGGTAGATTCTGCTCACCTTGATAAGATACAGGAACAATCCCGCTTTGCGTCAAGGCTTTACAAATCCTTTGTGCGTCGGTGAACGCTTTGACATTTGAAAAAACATCGGTTAAAGGCGGTTGTTGTTCTGCAACGACTAAATCTTTTTTGGTTTCGTTATCTTCTGTCATTTTTTACCTCTCCCTTATGACAATTACAAAAATTTGAGTTATAAGCCGGGCAATAATCCGGCGTACACATCATTGAGTTTGGATTCGCAAGCCATACGTTAGGGCTGTGTTCTTTCCGGTAATTCTCAATGCTGTTTTTAATCTGCTGTATCGTATCCCACGCCAGCCGTTCAGCGTCTGCAATAGGATACGGCACAAAATCAGGATCAGGCTGCGGCTTTGTTATGCCTATTCTCCGGACATAAATTTCACCGAGCGATTTTATTTTTATTCCGTTGCTCTTGCAAAGCAAAGAATAACCGCCATATTGTGCTTGGTTAGCCCTGCGCCGCGCTCCTGTTTTGACGTCCAAAATTTCATTTCCGAGCCGTATATCAATATGACCGGATAAAGTAAAATTATTTCCAAGATTCGCCTTGTATTCCTCTTCGATTTCAACGCCTTTTAATTCAGGAAAAAAATTTACTACCGATTTGGCCATACGAATAGCTTGCTTGATTGCGACTTCTTTTGTAGGTGTCGTATCGTCCCATAAAATCCCATTTGAAATTGACGAATTTATGCTTAATTCCACGGTTTCCGCAAGTTCTTTTTCGTATGTATGCCCCTCTTGGCGAAGAAGTAAAGCCGTTTCAATCCCGTTATGCGTTGCAGTCCCAACGGCAGCCCCGACTGATGTCGGCAAAGCCTTTAGCTGGTAACCGTCCGTTACCAGCTCTTGTAAAAACATTTTTGCGGCAGCCTTGCGCGGGCAATCTGAATAATGCGGCAGGCTCGAACATCTGATTGTTGTTTTAATCATTTAAAGCGTCCCAGTTATAGTTGCTGCACTCATTCAGATAATCCTCACGGGCTTTTTTAAGCTCCGGCAGCCTTTCAGATAAATCTTTATAGCTCCACTCTCCGATAAAACGGTGATCGCTGCCGTAACTTGCGCGCAAGCACCAGTCAACCGAAACATCATATTTACCATGTTCAAAGAAAACGTGTGTTTCATCATAGGCAGCCAAATCTCTAATGATTTTGTTTTTAACTTCCTGCGGCAGTTGTTCAAATTCTTCAAAAGTATTATACATTCTTTTCATCTTAATACCCCTTAAAAAAGTTTATAATTATCTCTTACATTGGCAATTATAAACTAAAAAAATTTTTTGTAAAGAACTTTTTTATATTTTTTTTGCTTATTTTATATTTTTTTTGCTTTACAAATTATTTTTTTGGGTTTATGTATATGTCATATTATTAAAATTGAGGGAATTTAAGGGAATGGCAAAATTTATTTTGCGCGATTATCAAAAGAATTTTATTAAAGATATTCACAGCCAGTTTTGCGCCGGATATAAAGCGGTTTGCGGGCAATCTCCGACCGGTTCAGGTAAAACTGTTATTTTTTCATACATTGCCAACGGAGCAATTAACCAGGGCAGCAAAGTCGTTATTTTGGTTCACCGGCAAGAATTGATTTTGCAAACGTCTTTGGCTTTGGCCAAATTTCAAATTCCGAATGCGATAATTTCGCCCGCGTCGGTTATAAAATCATCTGCACAAATTCAGTATAGGGAACTTGGGCGAAACTATATTGATTTAAACAGCCCGTGCGTCGTTGCCAGTGTGCAGACGCTCGGCCGCAGATTAGACGAGTTTACAAATTATTTTGATTTCATCATTACGGATGAGTGTTTTGTTGGCGACACGTTAATAAAAACAAAAAATGGCTACAAAAAAATAAAAAACATTAAAAGCGGGGATTTTGTATATACTTTTAATGAGAAAGAATGCTTTTTTGAATATAAGCCTGTTGAAAAACGCTTAAAAAAGCCGTTGAATGAAAATTTAATAAGAATAAATAATATAATATGCACAGAAAACCATCTTTTTTTCACAAAAAATAATTGGAAAAAAGCAAAGGATTTAACTATTAGTGATTTTTTACTTAACGAATATTTTAATTTCGTAAAAATTAAAAGCATAACAAATGTAAAAAAGAATAATGAAGATTCTGTCTATGATTTGACCGTTGCGGATAATCATAATTACTTTGCTAACGGTTTTCTAGTCCACAACTGTCATCACGCCGTTGCAGGTCAATGGCGAAACGTTACAGACAGAAATCCGAATGCCTTCTTGCTCGGGCTGACAGCAACGCCGGAACGCCTTGACGGTAAAGGTTTAGGCATAGAATCCGGCGGGGTTTATGAAAAACTTGTACTTGGCCCGTCTGTAAAATCCTTGATTGAACGCGGGTATTTGTCGCAGCCGAGAGTTTTTGCTCCGCCGATAAATTTTGATGATTCCGCATTGCGCACTATTGCGGGTGATTATGACGTTAAACAAATGTCTGAAATGCTTGACCAGCCGCAAATTATAGGGGATTGCGTCCGGTATTATTCAAAAATATGTCCAAATATGCCGGCAATTGCGTTTTGCTCAACAATCGAACACGCAAGGCATACAGCAGAGCAATTTTGTAATGCAGGTTTTAATTTTAAATGTATTGACGGCACAATGTCTGATTTTGACCGCCGCGACGCTATTGAGGGCTTAGGCTCCGGGCGATATGACGGCTTGACTTCCTGCAATATTATTTCCGAGGGGACAGATATCCCAGTTGTAGGTTGTGCCATATTTTTACGCAAAACAAAAAGCTTGTCGCTTTATTTGCAGCAGGCTGGACGTGTTTTGCGGCCATATTCCGGTAAAGAGTATTCAATAATTTTGGATCACGTCCGGAATGTGGAAAATCACGGTTTCCCGGAAGACGAAAGAGATTGGAGCTTAGAGGGACGCCGTAAGCAGAAACGGGACGAGGACGAAATTTTTATCCGCACTTGTCCTCAGTGTTATGCTTGTTATAAATCAAGTTTGCGCGCCTGCCCCGTTTGTGGTTTTGGTGCTGAAAATGCTATAAAATCACAGCGTGAAATTGAGTTTATTGACGCCGAACTTGTTGAAATTCAGAAAGTCCAGAAAGAACGTGAGAGGAAAGAGGCCAACGCTTTCAACAAGCTTTTAGAGCTTGGAAAACAGCGGGGTTATTCTAATCCGTACGCCTGGGCTAAAATTGTTTTAAATTCAAGAAAAAGGAAAAAATAAAATGGAAAATCAAACTACATTTATCACAAAAGAAGACGACGAAAAAAACAATATTATTGGCGGAATTGACTGCCAACGCTTACAAAGCGTAATTGAACGTATTGAACGCCTTGAAGAAGAAAAAAAAGGTATTTCCTCAGATATTCGCGATATTTATGCAGAGGCTAAAAGCGTTGGTTTTGATGTCAAAATTATTAGAGAAATAATAAAACTTCGTAAAATGAACGTAGCGGATCGTGATGAACAAGAATTTTTGCTTGAAACATATCGCAAAGCATTAAATATTTAAGGTGCAAAATGATATTTCATGCAGAAGAAGAAAAACCGGAAAAAGGGCAGCTCGTTTTTTGCGAATTGCCTACGGAAAACGGACAAACGGCGTGGCTTATTTATCATTTCGTTAATAAATTTCCGTTTAAAATCATACGGTGGTTTTCGGTTGATGATTTAGAAAAAGCCGAAAAACGAATAAATCACATTGAAAAGAAAATAAAAGAGGCTCAAGATGTCCTTGCCGGTTCGCTAAACGTCGCCGGTGCCTTTATAGCACTCGACGATGCTCTCGGCAAAACAGATTAACATTAGATTTTTAGATTTAGGGATGTAAAATTATGGATATTTTTGGTATCGTTTTCGCTCGCAAGAAAACGTTAAAAAAACAGCGCGAAGAACTTTTAAAACTCATACACGATTTTTATTTTTATACGGAAGACAAGCGGTTAAATACCCCGAATTTTTATCTCACCCGGCGACGGGCCAAAGAGATAATTGACCGGGAAGATAAACACGCTACATTACCGTATTGGCTGAAACGAAAGAATCTTCTCCAATGAAGTCGGAACATCAAATACAACAAGAAATTTTACTTGAATTTGGCTGCCGTGATGATTTAAAAATTTGGCGGCAGAATACCGGTAAATTATCGTCTGGCTGCCGTTTTATATCTTTCGGGGTATTAGGCGGGGGCGATATTTCCGGGATTATAAAAGGCGGGATCCGTCTTGAAATTGAAGTAAAAAACGAAAAAGGAAAGCAGAGGCCAAGCCAAAAGCTATTTCAGAAAATGATTGAAGAAATGGGCGGGGTGTATATCCTCGCCCGGTAATTTTTTTTACTTTAAAATTTTATTTATCGGTTTATATTTAAAAATTGCAGGAGCAAAAAATGTTGAAAATCACAAAGGAAGAGCTTGAAAAGTTATATTTGACGAGAAAAAACAGCGATATTTGCCGGATTCTCGGAATCTCGCTGCCGACCTTGTTAAAATATATTAAAAATTCAGGCATAAAGCCGAAAGGCAAAGGAAACCGCGATAATTTTCGTAAATGCAGAAAAATTTTAGTTGTAGAGGAGTAGGGCGATGGAAAAGGAGGGATTTATTGTTTACAAATCGTTTTACGAGCCGATAAAAGAATTATCACTTGAGCATAAAGGACTTTTACTCGTCGCCATTTTCGAATATCAGGTAAATAACCGAATTATTGATCTTCCGTCCGAGTGCAGAATGGCTTTTAAATTTTTCAAAAATCAATTCGATTTAGATGTAAAAAAATACACTAAAATTTGCGAAAAAAGAGCCGCAGCAGGAGCAAAAGGCGGAACAAAAAAACGCGAAAATATAGCCAAAAAGGAAAGTAAAAACAATGATTTGCTAGCAAATCTAGCAAATGCTAGCAAATCTAGCAAAAGCAAGCAAAACCTAGCAAATCTAGCAGATAAGGAAAAGGAAAAAGAAAAGGAGAAAGATTCAGAGTATAAAATGGATACTGATTACTTTAATGATTTTAAAAAAGAAAATAAAATAAAAGAAAAAAATTTAAATGAAAGTAATCAGTTTTTTAACCCGTTGCTGTCTGCGAAGAAAAACGTTGAACAATGCTATATCTGCGACGGGTTCAACATCGACTTCGACAACGACCCGTTTTTTAAACCGTATGCAAATGCAGACAGTATTTTACGCCAGTCCCTCAACTCTTGGCTGGTAAAAAATCATAAAAATCAAATGGTTGATAAAAACTTTATTTGCCAGCAGATAACCAACTTTGCTAAACGACAAGGAAAATGGGGCGACCTCTTGGGGATTCCAAAAAACCTTCAACTAGGAAATAACAACAGTAATATAAAGGGAGATGAAAAAAAATGACCGATTTCGGCGATATTTTTATGCGTGAGCTACAAAGTTGTAAATTTGCGGTAGTAGATGGCGACAAAAAAGAAATTCGCGCCTACGCCAAAAAAAAGCGCCTTAATGACGATTTTAATATAAAAACGTTTCAGAAAGACAAATATACTAAAATTTGGTTTTATAAACCCTGGCTTAAAATGTCGGCGGATAAGGCCGAAAAAGTAGATATTGGTTGCCTGTATAATTCGCAGGGCTTGAGTTTTAGGCAATATCAATGGTTATGCGATAAAGCATTGATTGAAGAAACGCGGCCAAAATCCAAAATGAGCAGTCCAAAAGTTGAAGTTCCGGACGATTAAATAAAAATTTCGCTTGTAAAAAAAAACTGCCTGCTATCCTCAACGTATAGTTGTGCGTATTTCTTGCGCAAAATTCGCGTAAAAAAAATGCGCATTAAGTTAATTTTTTAACGTGAGGTAAAACGATGGATATTTGGCAGGTTAAATATGTCCGCATTGGCGACCTGATCCCTAACGCCAAAAATCCGCGCAAAATTTCAAAAGAAAAACTGGAGCGGCTGCAAGATAAAATCCAGCGTCTTGGCTTTCATAATCCAGTTAAAACCGATGAGAATTTGAACGTTTTGGGTGGGAATCAGCGGTTAAAGGCTCTTTTGAAAATTGCGGGGAAAGATTTAGAAATACCGGTTATGTATCCAACCCGCCCCCTCACACAAGCCGAAAAAGACGAAATTGTCATCACTGACAACATTTCAGACGGAGAGTGGGACTGGGATATTTTAACGGCTGATTGGGATAAAGCCTTGACTACCTCTTGGGGCTTAGACTGGGGCGAAGTTGAAACAGCAGCAGAAGAAGAAGACAATCAAATTACAGAAGATGAAGTTCCGGAAGAAATAGAAACACGTTGTAAGCGCGGTGATATTTGGCAACTTGGAAAACACCGCTTGATGTGTGGTGATAGTACAAGCATTGCAGATGTTGAAAATTTGATGAACGGTGAAAAAGCGGATTTATTATTTACAGACCCGCCGTACGGAGTTTCTTACGAGAAAAAGACAAAAGAGGTTCTTAAGAGCAAATCATATACAAAAATACAAAACGATGATTTGACTTTAGACCAATTTCAAGACTTTTTATATGATGTATTTACAAACGCTTTTTCTTGTTTGAAAGATACAGCCAGTTATTATGTATTTTCTTGTCAAGGTGGCGACCAAGAGATGATGATGATGATGAGGAAAGCAGGAATACCGTGCCGTCATCAAATTATATGGGTTAAGGACGCACCCGTTTTTTCAATGGGCAGATTGGATTATGATTATAAGCACGAACCAATTTTGTATGGATGGGTAAAAAATCACGACTTTCAAAGAAAAGGGGAACAAGATAAATCTGTTTGGGAATATAAAAGAACAGCAAGCAAACTTCATCCGACAATGAAGCCTATTGAATTGATTGCAAATGCTCTTCTTAATTCAACAAAGAATGAAGAAAATGTTCTGGATATTTTTGGCGGTAGTGGTTCAACCCTTATTGCATGTGAACAATTAAACCGCAATTGTTTTATGATGGAGATCGATGAACACTATTGCGATGTAATTATTCAAAGATGGGAAAACTTAACAGGAGAAAAAGCTGTTTTAATAAATAATTAAAACCTTACTTTTTAAACTTTAATGAGATAAGGGGCAAGTTCTTAATCAGGTAAAGAATGCCGGCACACACGGCGCCCCGCCTTTTTTGACTTGTTTTTTTTGCCAAAACATTTATTCTGTAAAAAAAATATAGGGGGTTGTGTCTTGGCTAATCCAGAAACATTGGTTGATTTACGTACACGGACGCCAGAAGAACGGCGGCGCATTGCGTCGGCTGGCGGTAAAGCGTCGGTTATTGCGAAACGAAACAAGAAAACGTTATTGCAGATTGCCGAAATGCTGCTTAACAGCAAGCCGAGCAAAGATATTGAAGAAAAATTGAGGACGATGGTGCCGGGAATCGACGCGAAAGATGTAACGTATAAAACCGCTATGGTTTTCGGGCAGATAAACGCGGCCGCAAAGGGGAATACATTTGCGTTTCAGCAAATCCAAAAAACTATAGGCGAAGAGCCAAAAGGCGACCCGACAAAAGAAGATAAGATTGACGAGCTGTTTACAAAATTAGAGGGTAAGTTTAAAAAATGAATATTGACGCCCTTTATACGCCTAAGCAGCAGGAAGTTTTAAAATTTTATTTTAATAATGATTTTTTTATGCTTTTTCTGCACGGGGCAAAGCGTGCCGGCAAAACAATTTTAGATATTGATTTATTTTTAAACGAGCTGCGAAACGTGCGCAAACGTGCCGCAATGCAGAATACAACGCGGCCGCAGTATATCTTGGCGGGTTCTTCAATCGGGTCAATCCAACGTAACGTCATCAATGAAATCGAAAACCGTTTCGGGCTTTCAATCCGCTTAAGCAAGTTCAATACGTTTACTTTGTTCGGGGTTCAGGTTTGCTGCTTCGGCCATGATGATATTGGCTGTTTGTCGGTAATTCGCGGTATGACTTCTTGGGGGGCTTTCATAAACGAGGCAACAATGGCAAATCGGGAAGTATTTGACGAGATTATTTCCCGATGTTCTGGCCCAGGCGCGCGCATTTTATCAGATACAAACCCGGCTGACCCGCTCCATTGGCTAAAATGCGATTATATCGATAAGGCTGACGGAAAATACATTGCGGCCTATCATTTCAAGCTTGACGACAATACTTTCCTTGATCCGAAGTATGTTGAAAATATCAAGAAAACTACGCCTACCGGTATGTTTTACGACCGCAATATTTTGGGCTTGTGGGTAACGCCCGAGGGTGTCGTTTATAAAGACTTTGACGCAAAGCAGCATATTGTTGATAATTTGCAAGGCATAAGCTTTGACAAATTTTTTGCTGGCGTTGACTGGGGATACGAACATTTTGGATCAATCGTTGTCTTCGGCCAAGCCGGAAATGATTTTTATTTGATTTTGGAAATTGCTGCGCAGCACGAAGATGTTGATTCCTTTTGGCTGCCTAAGGCGAAGAAAATCGTTGAAATCTTTGGTAATATAGTTTTTTACTGCGATTCCGCCCGCCCCGAGTATGTTCAGAAGTTCCAAAATGCCGGATTGCTGGCCACTAATGCGAATAAGAATGTTTTAGAGGGAATAAGCGACGTTGCGCGCCTGATTAAAAGTAAACATTTCTTCGCATACAGAAAAGGGCTTGTCAACTTTGAAAAAGAGATATATTCGTATGTATGGGACGAGAAAAAAGACGAGCCGATTAAAAAAAATGATGATACATTGGACGCGGTTCGCTATGCTATACACTCGGAAATTTGCGACATTGACAAGATTATTTCAATCGAGGGGCTAAATTTATGATAATTTCGGAAAATACAGATTTAACGGCTGGGAATGTTCAAGACTGGATTGCAACCTTTAAAAATGCGCCGGAGCAGCAGCCACGCTTGCGGAAATTAGGGCAGTATTACGATAATAAAAATCCTATCGTTAAAAAAGGCGCGGCCAAAAACCGCCCAAATTATAGCATACACATCGGCGTTGCCTCGTATATTACCGACGTACAGACGGGGTATTTTTTGGGCCGAGGGGTAGAGTATGACTGGAAAGAAAAAGCTAATGCCGACGGAAATATAACCGATCCGAACGAGTTTAAGGACACATTAACCGAAATTTTTGCGAATAACTTTGAGCCAGAAGAAAACTACGCGATTGCTAACGATATGTCTTGCTACGGCATAGCGTTTGAAGTCGTGATGATTGATGACGCAATATCGTCTCCTGATATTAAGAAAAAATTAAGATTTACAAAATTAGACCCGGAAGAAACATTTTTGGTTACAGACAATAGCGTTCTGCATAGACCGGTTTGCGTAATCAATATGTATCCTAGTGCTGAAATTCGGGGCGTTATCAGGTGGAAAGGCTATGTTTACAGCAAAGACCAAATCATTCCGTTTGACCTTAACGGGGCAGCCGTTGAACTCAAAGAGCCGATAGACCACCAGTTTAAAGACATACCGGTTGTTATTTTCAAAAATAATTATGATGAAATCGGCGATTATGAGCCAGTTCAGGATCAGCTTGACGCTTTGGCCTTGACCTTTTCGAATGAAACTGACGACCTGCAAAGTATTGCCAACGCTATTTTGGCAATTTACGGGGCAATGGCAACCGATGAAAAAGAGATTGACGCAATAAATAAAAACAAGGTTGCAAAGCTGCCGAGCGACGCTAAAATGGAATTTGTCGTTAAAAACGTTAATATTGACGCCGTAAAACATCATATTGACCAAAACTTAGATCTGATTTACCAAATTTCAAAAACGCCCGATTTAACCGATGATAAATTCAGCGGCCAGCAATCCGGTGTTGCTATGCAGTATAAACTTTGGGGAATCGAACAGTGTCGCGTAACAAAGGCTCGTTATTTCCGGCGCGCGCTCTATCAACGTATTAAATTGCTCTTGCAGATTATTTCGTTGGCGGAAAATAGAACGATTTACGATATTTCGCAAAAAATTGACTTCATTTTTTATAAAAACCTGCCGCAAAACGAAATGGACATTATTGACGCAGCCTATAAATTGCAGGGGCTTGTTTCAACGCGCACCTTGCTGGAGCAGATTCCGTTTGTTAATGATGTGGATTTGGAAATTGAAGAGCTGGCAAAGGAAAAAGAGGCAGAGGCGGCCGCCTTTGCTGCATATAATGAAACCCCGGAAAATTCTGACGAGGCCGAATAATGGGATACTGGCAGGAACGAGCGCGGGAAAGCCGGGAGCAGCTTGACAAGATTGAAAAAAGCTCGTTTCTGCGCCTGAATAGTTTGTTAAACTCAAGTATAAAAGAAATCAATAAACAGATTGATGATTTTGACCTTGAAAATATTGACGAGCGTTTAACCAGCAGGCAGCGCACTGTTTTGTTAAATCGGTTAAAAAAAACTTCTGAATATGAAACCCGCGACGAGTATTTAAAACAGCTCTATCGGGAAGACGCAAAACTTTATCAAATTGACCGGTTGCAACAATTACGCGCGGATCTGCAAATAAAATTATCTGATATGACGCGGCAGCAAAGCCTTGAATTGGACGAAACGTTGTATCAATCAGGAAAAATCGGCTATAATGTTTTTAAAAAGGCGGCAGAACAAAAATATAAAATCACTATGCACGCTATATCACGGGCCACAATTAAAGCCTTAGCAAATCAGACTTGGACTGGCTCAATGAATTGGTCGGAGCGGATTTGGAAAGATAGAGCTGCGCTCGGGGTTGCTCTTGATAAGATTTTAAAACGCGATATAATTCAAGGGCGCGCTCTTGATAAAACGGCCCGTGAGATTAAAAATAAATTTCAGACTTCAACATATAATGCAATGCGGCTTGTCCGGACAGAATCAACTCACACCCACGAGCAGGCAGCAAAAGAATTTTACAAAGAAACGGATTGTAGCGAATACGAATTTTTGGCGCATTTAGACGACCGCACATCTGCAATCTGCACCGAGGAAAACGGAACAATCCATAAAATCAAAGACGCCGTTGTTGGGGTGAATTATCCGCCTATGCACCCGAACTGTCGCTCTACGACGGCCCCCGTGATAAATATTAAAGCCCTTTATCGTAAATATGGGCTTGACTAAAAATTTTTTTTAACGCAACATAATGGCAGCTGACGAGCGTAAACGGAAATTATAGGGGGTTTTTTATGACTGATGAAAACGTAAACCAGAACAATAGCGGAAACGAGAATGCAGGCGCAGACGGAAACGAAAACGCTGAAATTAAATTTACCGCAGAACAGCAAAAGAAAATTGACGAGCTTATTTCGCAGCGATTAAAGGCTGTTAATGATAAGCACACAAAAGAATTGCAGGAGCTGAACAGCAAACACAAGCTTGATCTTGATGAAGTTGAAAAAAAGGCGAAGATGACCGCGGAGCAGCTGAAACAACACGAAGAGGACAAGCTCAAGGCAGAGCTGGAAAGCCTGAAAAAGGAAAAACAGGAGCGCGAACATACTGACGCAATCGATAAGCTTTTTAAGGAAAGCGGAATCAATGCTAAAATTTCGCAAAAACTGTTTGCCGGTATGGAGCTTTCAATTGCCAAGGCTGAAATGCAGAATTTTAAAAAGGCTTTCGATGACGCTGTTTTGGAAGAGGTTAACAAACGCATAAATGCCCACACACCCAAAGGCGGATCGAATATCGAAAAAACGGGCGGTGATAATAACCCGTTTATTCAGACACGTAATCGATTCAATTTTCAACCCAAAAAATAAGGATTTTTAAAAATGGCACACACAATGAATTATGCTGAAAAATATTCAGGCCAGATTTTAGAGGCCATTCAGCAGGGGGCGCTTACATCTCCGTTTATTGAAAGCAATGTACAGTGGCTCGGAGCAAAGACTTTTCACTTTACCCAGATGAATACATCCGGCTATAAAGACCATAGTCGGCAGGGCGGCTGGAATAAAGGAACAATCACACAAAAAGACCACGAATTTACGGTTGAACACGACCGCGATATTTCGTTTTTGGTTGACGCTGCCGATGTTGACGAAACCGCGCAGACTGCCGCAATGATGAACGTTACACGTTCGTTTGTAAACGACAATCAGATTCCGGAAATTGACGCATATACGTTTTCTAAAATTGCGTCGGCTGCGGCGGCTGCTGGCTTGAGCGAAGAGGCTGATTTGTCTACTTGGACGGCTGCAAACGTTTATACTAAACTTGTAGGACTTTTGGGCAAAACAAATCTGAAACTTTACCGCCAGCGCGGAACGGTTGTCGGTTATGTTCGCACCGAAATTATGGACTTAATCGCGCAGTCAACGGAATTATCTAAAACGGTTGAAATCGTTAATCTTTCCGGCCCGATGTCTATTGAAACCCGCGTTGCAAAACTTAACGGCGTTCCGCTTATCGAAGTTCTGGCAACTGATCGTTTCTACGATAGTTTTAGCTTTACCGAGGGCTTTGCACCTGTAGCCAGCACTTCAAAGGCAATTAACGTTTTGTTTGCGGCTTTGGATATGGTACACACCGTGCCGAAGATTAGCTCCATCTATTATTTCGCTCGTGGTTCGCATACCGAGGGTGATGGCGATCTGTATCAAAATCGTTCGTTATGGGATACGTTTATTTTCCCGAACGGCTTGACCGGAAAGGTTGACAGCGTATTTGTATCTAAAGACGCTACGGCGTACAGTGCAGACTAAGCGTAAATTTTTAAATGAAAGGGCTTAAAATGGTAGTAATGAGAAGACTGAATAAAATCGTAACGGTTGACGAAAAAGACCGCGGACTTTATGAAAGTAAAGGCTATGCAGTTGTAAAGCCTGCACGAGCAAAAAAGCAGGAATCGGGCAACGGTGGCAGCTCTCAAACTGCCGGAGCCTCCGCAAATAATCAGAATGCCAAACCGGAGAACGACCCTGAAAAGCAGGAATCGGGCAACGGTGGGGATAATGTAAAAAAAAATCTTGAAAAAGACATTGAAAAGATTTTAAATTGATTTTGCATAAAAACGGTTACTGATTATTTTTTTCATATTCTCCGCTGTATGTTTATTATTATGATTACCTGAAGTTCATTAAGTCTCGGACGGCAGTTTTTAGCTGCCGTCTTTTTTTGTATTGTCTTTTTTTTTATTCTGCATAAAATAAGGGCAAGAGGTTTTTAAATGGTTACAGAAGAACAGCGAGAGAGAATAAAAGGTTACGTCAAAATCTTAAATGCTATTGACGAACTTTCAGAAACGCAAGATTTTGAAGTTGATGTTGTAATTGATGAATGTTTAGCCTATTGCAACCGCGACGATATACCGCTTTGTATGGAGCGGGTTGTTGCCCGTATTGCTGCAAATTATCTTGAAAACGGGTTAAATGCGCAAAAGGTTACGAGCTATAAGGAATTGGATATGTCCATTACTTATTCAGCCTCGGACAATGCCTTTGATGAAAAAAATCTTTTGCAGCGTTGGCGTAAAATTTTAGGAGTAGAGGAATCGAAAGAAAATGACACCACGAATATTTTGGAATGATACCGCCGCAGTATATAGGCAGCAGGTTGTTGCAGGGAATAGCGGCTACAGCAAGAACGAATTGACCGAGGTTTATACCGGTATAAAATGCCATTTGGCCGTTAATAATAGGCTACATCAAATTTATATAAAAGAGCAGGCGACGGCTGTAAATAAAGACTTTGTTTTGTTTTATTCGCCCCGATACCGTTTGCAGATTAACGATAAAATCATTATTAAAACGGCTGCCGGTGAAAATTTAGAACTTTATGCCGGACAAACCAAAATTTACACAATGACAGCTCAAACACAATGCTCGTTTGAGCCTATCGCGGAGGCTGCACGTGAAGTTTAAGGACGCAAAAAAGGTTTATTTGGAAAGAAAAAGCGCAATATCGGCTATTTTTGAAGATGTGGGCGATACTGCGGCTAAAACCTTTGTGGCCGAGGCTAAAAAAGAAACATCTGCGCAGAATCTCGTTAAAACCGGAAACTATCGGCGGAGCTGGACGGCAGAAGTTGAAAAATCCGGTTTGGACACGTCTGTTAAATGTATAAACGAGGCCGAATATGCGAGCCATTTGGAACATGGACACCGCATTGTTACCAGGACAGGCAGAGATACCGGAAAGAAAACGCGGGGACGGTTTGTTGGCTTAATCAGCATTAAAAAGACACAATCCAAAATAAAGCCTGTTATGACTGATTTATTACGGGGGGTTATAAAGTGAGTGATCCGGTAGAACTTGCACAAGCAATTAGTCGTACTCTTGGAAATTTGCGTTTTCAGGAAAAAGACGTTAAAATATTTTTCGGCCGCGTTCGTTCGGTTGAATATCCGTTTATGGTGGTGTATTTCCCGCTTTTTACGAGCAGCACAGCAGACCAAAACTTTTATGCAGATATACACGCCGAAATTGTAATTGAATTTGCGTACGCCGCGGAAACCGACGATTTGGAGCTTTACGAGTTCGCCGATTCAATCATAGAGCCGTTAAAAAAAGGCTTGCAGTATAAACGGCGTGAAAAAAGCTATATTATTACGCCGAATGATGATTTTGAACATCGGATTGTTGACGGTTATTTGCAAATTTCATTTTCCGCGAATTACCAAGTTGACACTGTCGATAAAATTGCGTACGATAACGCTGAAAAAATGGGAACCTTGGATTTAACTTTTGAAAGTGAGGATTGAAATGGCAGGACAAGGACAGCCGAGTTTCGTCATTGAATTTCACAGAAAAGCCGTTACAGCAATCACCCGCTCCCAGCAGGGAATTGCCGCGCTTGTTCTGAATGATGAAACGCTATCGGAAAATGTTAAAACTTATGCAACATTTTCCGACGTAAAGACTGATGAAGTTGACGCTAAAACTTATAAACTTTTACAGATGTGCTTTTTGGGCGGTCCGTATAAAGTAATCCTGATTAAACAGCAGGAAGAAATTGCGGACACTGTAGCATTGCTTAAAAAGTTGCGGTTTAATTATCTGGCTATGCCTGCGGCTAACGCTGCCGGTATGACAGCAATTCAGGATTATTTGGAAAAAGCCCGGAAAAGTCTTGACGCGTTCGGAAAGGCTATTTTTTACAAGCCGTCTACCGAGGCAGACAGCCAGCGCATTATTGAACTTGACGGCTGCGAAAATCTTAAATTGAACTTTACCGGCACAGAAGAATCTTATACAGGCGCAGAATATACCTGCCGTATTGCGGGCATTTTGGCGGGCTTGTCTGATACGATTTCGGCAACTTATACCAAGCTTGATGAAATCGTGTCTTGCGATATTTTGGAAAATCCAGACGCTGCAGCCGACGCAGGGCATTTAATTCCGCTGTTTAAAAATGGCGAGTATAAGCTCGGCCGCGCAGTTAACAGCTTGACGACATTGACCGACGGCGTAACGGCTGATTTTCAGAAAATCCGCATTGTTTCAACTCTTGACCTTATAGCCGAGGATATTGTAACAACTTTCCGCGATAGCTATGTTGGCAAATATGTTAACGATTATGCGAATAAAGTTCGTTTTTGCGGGGCAATCAATTCTTATTTGCAGGGCTTGACGCCGGAACTGCTTGACGAGAATATGACTAATAAAGTGTCTGTTTCATACGACAAAAATAAGGCATATCTTGAGGGGCAGGGCATAAGCACGGCAGATATGACAACACAGCAGGTTTTACAGTATAACACCGGTTCGTATGTAGGGCTTGACGGCTCTTGTGCGCCTACTGATGTTATGGAAGACCTTGACCTTGACTTTAATTTATTTGAGGAGGCTTAAATTATGGCAGGAGAACGCGCGCCGCTGGTCGGCACTTGGGGCAAGGTTTGGCTTGACGGGGAAGAGGTTGCAAAATTCTCTTCAATTACCGCCAGTGTCCAAAATAACTATGCAGAATATTACGAGGGGCTTGACCTGAAACGTACCAAAGTTTCACATCAAGGAACGGGAACGGCAACTATTCAAGAGGTTTATTCGACTTGCGCCAGTATTTTACAAAAATACCTGGCTAAAGGTGAAGAGCCGCATTTCGTAATTGAAACGAACTTGAAAGACCCGGGAGCTGCAAACGGCCAGCAAGAGGGCTATACCATTAACGAGGTTTCTTTTGATGAAGTCCCGTTTTTGGCTATGACGAAAGGCGAAATCATCGAAAAGGATTTAAATTTTGCTTTCCCGCCGTCAAAAGTTCAGGTAAATGACCAAGTTTTTAACGAGGCTTAGTATGGATATTGAAAAATATTTAAAAGTGATTGAGGCCGAAAAAAACCGGCCAGAAGAAAAACATATCGTTCACATTAAAAGCCTTGATGAAGATATGGAGATCAGAACGTTAACGCATAGCGAGCGCCGCGACCTGATTTATTCCCAGCGAATTAAAAAGGTTACAATCGGCGATATGCTGACGCCTGAAATGATTAAAACTATTTATTCTTGCATGGACTTAAAAAAAATTGCAGTCCCGGCAAAAGAAAAAGGTTTAATCCAGTCTTATTATGATATTATCGAATACCTGTTTAAACCCGATGATATTGCGGATATTATTTTGAAAATTTACGAAATCAACGGAATGTCAACGCCTAAAAAAGACGACGACCCCGTGGACGAACTAAAAAACTGATTAAAACGGACGTCAATTTGTTTTTGGCGTCCTATTACCTTGAACGGGGGATTGACCCGAACAAGGTATTATCTTTAAAACCGGTTGAGCGCGATTTTTATTTGGCCAGCGCTTTGTTTTGGTGGGAGAAAAAAGGCAATGGCAACCTTTGAAGACGTTTTACGATTACGCGATGAAGTAAGCGGCAAGCTGGTTAAAATGGCTGCCGGTATGGATAACTTTGATAAGAAAACGAAAAAAACCTCGTTTTCTTTGGAAAAGTTCGGGAAAATTGCGAAAGATGTAGGACACTGGGGGCAAACGAGAATCGCGCTGCCGCTTATTGCAGCAGGCGGGGCAATGGTTAAGCTTGCTATGGATATGGAGAACACGCTTTCGGTTTTTGAAACGCTGCTCGGCAGTGCAGATAAAGCCCAAAAAATGGTGGCTGATATTCAGAAGTTGGCAGCTGAAACCCCGCTTGAAACGAGAGGTTTAACCGATAATGCGAAATTACTCTTAAACTTCGGTTATAGTGCCGAAAAAATTATTCCTGCGCTGCGTATGCTTGGCGATTTAGCCGGCGGAAACAAACAAAGGTTTGACAGCTTGGCGTTGGCCTTTGCGCAGGTTCAAGCGTCCGGTAAATTGATGGGGCAAGACCTTTTGCAAATGGTTAACGCCGGTTTTAACCCGCTTAAAATTATATCGGAACAAACCGGTATATCTATGTCGCGGTTAAAGGATAGAATGAGCAAGGGCAAAATCTCGTTCGAGCAGGTAGAAAAGGCGATGATGAAAGCCACATCGGCAGGCGGAAAATTCTACGGTTTAATGGAAAAACAGAGTAAAACAGCGTCGGGTCGTTTATCAACTTTAATCGATAATGTCGAACTTCTTGGAATTAAGCTCGGAACAAAGCTATTGCCGCACGTTTCAAATATTATCGAAAAACTTATTGTCTTAGTCGATAAGTTTGATTCTTTGGACGATTCAACGCAAGATTATATTTTGACCGCCGGGGGCATTGCAATCGTCGCACCGACCGTAGTCGGCGCGCTTGGTTCAATTGCAACGGCATTAACAGTTATTGAAAAACACCCGGTAATTTTCACGATAACTAAAATTGTGGCGGGGTTGACTGCTTTATATAAAATTGCTGAAAAGACCAGCGAAATTTTAACAAATATGTTTAACAGCGGTTCAGAGGGCAGAGGATTTTGGGAATCAATCGGCGGCGCTTGGTCGGGTGATTATGCCCCGAAAGAAATTAAACCGACCGTAAAACCTCTTATGCCAGGGGAAACAATCGAAGACCGGATTTTGTCAATCAAAGCCGATAAATTCGCTTATGGCCAAACAATTGAGGACAGATTTAAAGACGTTCAGGCCAAAGAGCCTATTGACAAGCAAGTACAGGGCTTTGTTAATCGAATTGCTGGCGCATTTTCAGATCAATCTCGTTATGGAAAAGATATTGCGAAAATATCAGCAATGCAGAGGCCAACGCAAAATACGACAAATAATACTACGAATATGACTAATAACTTTACTTTAAACGGCACAGTTCGAGAAGAGGCGGACATTGAAAAAATCGGGCAGAGCCTCACAAAACAATTACAAATGGCTTTCAGTAATACGGGGAGTTTCTAAAAATGGCTAAGCGTATGACAGTTTATTTCCACAATCAGACGCGGGGCGAAATTTTAACGCTGCCGATAAATCCGAATGAAATTGCGCTGCCTGCTGAAATGAATTTGACGCAGCATAATGTAATTGATTTCGGGGAAGTAGCAATAATCGGGGACCGTCGTTGCAAGACATTGACGATTAACAGCATTTTTTTAAATGATGACGCTTTGGCTAATACTGATACGACATATACAAATTTAATCACCGGAGCAATCAATAATATCATCACACGGCAATCGGCGATAAGTAAAATTAAAACTTGGCAGGAAAAAAAAGACCTTATCCGTGTAGTCATTTCGGATTACTTTAACGAGTTGATGAAGATTCAGAGGTTCGAGCCGGTTGTTCGGGAAAGCTGCGAAATAATTTTTTACCAGCTGGACTTTATCGAACACCGCGACCCGACAACCAGCACGGCCGTTAATTCCGTTTTATCAATTCTTGCCAGCGGTTTAACTTCTAGATCGTCCGTTCGTGCATTAGCTGATACGGTTTTGGCCAAATCAAGCGATGATTTATATTCAATTGCAACTAAATACACCGGCGATAGTGCGAACTGGACATCTATTGCGGAAAAGAACGGTTTGACTATTGACAGCGATATTGCCGGCCAGATTTTAAAACTATGAGGCGCGACGATGAGAATTTACCGGAACGGCAAGGAAATTTTAACAAAAACGTATATTCGCTGGGGCGGAGATTATCAGCAGGCAGCCCGTACGCTTTCGTTCGTATATCTACCTATGGAAGAAAGCACACGCGTAGGCGATAAAATAACGATGTATGACGATAACAATAATTTATTGTTTCAGGGTATGGCATACATAACGAATTATAACACCACGACTAAAAAATACGAAGTTGATTGTTACGATTTATTAAATAATTTATTGCGCAGCACTGCCTCGGGGCGATATGTAGGAACAGCAACCCAGATATGCGCGCAAGTCTGCAACGTCTTCGGCTTGACAAGTTTAATTACGTTCGGCCACACAAACCAACAAATCATTGCTACCGGTGATTTAACATATTATGAAGTTTTGGCCAAATCGATACGGAAAGATTTAGACTTGCCGGTTTATAATATCCGCGCGCTCGGTTCAAACGTTTATTTAGACTTGCCTAGCGATATTTTAACCGTGGCTAATTTAAGCAGCGACACTAATATACGCGAGGCCGAGTATTCGGAAAATATTGAACAGATGATAAACCGCATTGTTATTGTTGATGACGAGGGTTCTGTTTTGACGACTAAAATGAATCAAGCTGATTTACAGAAATTCGGATTGTTTCAGGAAGTAGAAACGGAACGTTACACGGAAGACGACGTTTTAATTTTGCCGGAGCTGCACGGGGTTGATAAAACGGGGAGTATAATCATAAACGGCGATGTAAAATGTATCACCGGGAAAAACGTTTTAATTGCAGAGCCAAAAACAGGCTTTGTTGGTAAATTTTTTATTATCAACGACGAGCATACTTGGTTTGATAACGTCCACGAAACACGCTTGGGAGTTGCTTATAATGGCTAAAGGGGAACGCTGGGAAACCCAGCTGTATAAAATGATAACGGAGCAAAACCGGAAAATGCTTAAATCTAGGGCATTAGCCAACGTCGGCATTGTACGGAGCCTTAAACCGTTAACGGTACGTTTTCGCGAGATTGATTTTAGTATTGAAAACGACACCCTGTATTGTAATGAATTATTGCTTGATGAAAACGTAAACCTTGATGTTGACGGAGCTATGGCGGGACAACAAAACATTCAGGGAATGGCCCCGCAACCGTGGATTGCTCAAGGTTCGCCAAATGCAGACTATACCGCTACAATTTCCGGCACAATACCTGATTTTATCAAAGAATTTTATAATTACTTCAAACAATGGCATAATAGGTTTATTCTGCACGTTGGCGATTTAGTCGCGGTTCAGAAAATCGGAGAAAATAAAATAATCGTATTGTCAAAAATATCAATGGTTGTTAAAACAGAGGGAGAGGGCACAAATGGCAACGAATGATTTTCCTTTTATTCCGCAAAATTTAACTATTGATGATAATATACAGCCGGATGTAGCAATAAGCGCCGACACGCTGCCTATTTTTGCCGAGTGGGCGTATGATTATGAAAAAAAGGAATTAAAGCTTAAAAATAAAATGCCCTATCTGGTTTTTAAAAATGACGCGCTGGAAATATGGATTTGGAAAGCATTACACCCGGAAACGGAGTTGTTTGCATATTTGGCCTACACGCCAGAATACGGAAACGAGTTTAATAATTTGATTGCGCGCTTTGTTAATTCAGATGTTCGAAAATCAGAACTGCAACGAATTATCACCGAGGCGCTAATCTGCAACCCGTATATTTTAAGCGTTTCAGACTTTATTTTTAATCAAACCGGCAGCGTTATGAACATTCAGGCAACCGTAACGACTGTTTACGGCAAATTGACAACAACCTTGACACGGGAGCTTATGCAATGAGTTTAAAAGATGATTACGTTGCGGATATGAACGCACGGCTAAAACTTCAAGAAAATAAAACCGAGGGAACGTTCGGCCAAGATATTATCGGGGCCGTTGGTTATGAGTTCGCAGCTGTTCAAGAAACGCAGATTGACACTCTTTTGAATAGAGCTTTTGCAACGACCGCAACCGGCGACGACCTTGATTTATGCGGGGCAGATGTAGGGCTTGACCGTAAACAAGCGACGTATGCGACTGTTCCGGTTAGGGTTGAGGGGTATCCAAACCAAATGGTTGGGACCGATGTAAAAATTACATTTAGCAATCTTGTTTTTACCTGCACCGAAAATAAAAATATACCAGAAGAGGGGTTCGTTGACGTAACATTTAAATGCGATTCGCCCGGTGTAGACGGTAATGTTGACGAGGGGACCGTTTTTGATTTCGTAGGCAGCTATTACGGGCTGACTTCTGCGGTTGCTACCGGCGACGGCGCAGGCGGGACGGACAAGGAAAGCGACGACGATTATAGGGAAAGAATTTTGTTCAAAATTCGCTCCGAGGCCAGCTCCGGCAATAAAGCACATTATCAACTATGGGCCGAAAGTGTTGACGGGGTAGGTAAAGCCATTATTTTACCGCTGTGGAACGGCAACGGCACTGTCAAGGTGTTAATATCCACACCGGATAAAACCGCCCCCACAGAGGAGCTTATACAGAATGTTGCAGACTATATTGAAGACAATGCGCCTATCGGGGCAACGGTTACGGTTGCAAGTGTTGATTATGTTGATGTTGATATTGTCGCGGATTGTGTAATTGATAGCAGCGGCAGCACAACAACCGTTAAAGCAGAATTTACGGAATTATTGAAACAATATCTTGATACGGCAGATTTAACGGTGTCATACTTGCGAATGTCTGACTTGCTGTTTAACTGCCAAGGCGTCGAAGATGTTACAAATTACACTATGAACGGCGGCAAAGTGTCAATAAACCTTTCAGAAACTCAAGTTGCGCGAGCTGGTTCAATCACGATAAACGAGGCTTGATATGGAAATTAAGAGTAAATTACGCACAGATATTCCCCGCTTTGTCTATGAGATTAAGCAGCTGAAAGATATTATTGACGCTATACAGCCTGAACTTGACGAGCTGCACGAACAAATGTATCAAATGCGTTATGACGTTCATATAACTACAACCAAGTTAATATCTCGGTTCGAAGAGCTTTACGGAATTGTGTCAGATGATACAAAAACGGACGAAGAACGAGTTGCGGAAATTCTGAATAAACGAAACTTGAAACTTCCGTTTACTTGGGACAGGTTAAATAATTTAATTCAAATCAATTATGGAACTGATTACGAGATTTTGTATGATTGGTCAAATTATGTGCTTGAAATTTTATGTTTGGATAATAAACTAAGGGTAGATTATTTAATCGCGGCAATTGAAAAGGCTCAACCAGCCCATCTGGCTTTTTTGTGCAGCCTTTTGCTGGACAGCACGGACGTTATTATTGATGATAAAACAATAATTATTTCCTATCTTATCCGGCGTTGCGGCACGTTTTACGGGGGAACTGATCCGATATGATTACAAAGACATTTCAAAAATCAATTGCTGATTTTATGTTAAATAAAATATCCGGGGTTAAACTTATCGTAAACGACCAGGAGCGGGAAGCTGTCATAAAAAATAAACAGGTATTCAATAATTATATGGTTGACATATACGTTGATGTGTCTTTTACGAGTTCAAGCGATATTTTGAACGGCATAAAAGTATATGATAGCAGCGGGGTTTTGCTTGCGCAGGATTTACCGAATTTAAGTTATAATGTGCAGCAGGCAACGTATTTATACCGGTTAAACGTCCTTTCGAATAAAGAAATTTTGGAGTAAGACAATGGCATACACAAAAACAGAGTGGAAAGATCAAAACGTTGAAAATCCGCGTACATATTTGGTTAGAGATAACGGAGACAGTACAGTAACATTAATGGACGCATTCGGCACTGTTACCGAACTCGGAACGCCGGTCAATGCCGAAAATATGAATAAAATCGAAAACGGAATCGCTAACGCCGTTGATAAAGATTCAAATCAAACAATTACGGGGACAAAAGTTTTTAACGGCGCTTCACCGATAAAGTTGGGAAAAGCAGGCGGCACATATACAGAGGTTCAATTTACTTCTGACGGTTCAGCTAGGCTTGGCGGTTTGCGAAACATTAGAGAGGGCAACTCTGATAATATGCAGATGTATGTTGCGTCCAAAGACGGCGCCAGTATCCTCGGTTCAATTCAGTTAAACAGAGATGATAATAACGGTATATTGGCAACTGCCCCGCACCCTGCCGCGTCTACCGATTATAATAATTCTGCAATTATGACAGCAGGGAGAGCAGCTGACCCGTCACGGAATTTTAATCTTTTGCACCGCTCCGGAGATGAAATATTTAGCGGAGTTAAAACTTGTCAAGGAGATGAGCCAAGGTTTGGGCTTCAACATACTGGGATTGACATAAATACGAATCCGCCTCAGCAAAAAGCAATAAAATTGTTCTTTGCTGATAAATCCGGACTATTTATTTCGGAAAGTGCCGTTTATCAGAGAACAGACGGGGCTATTGTAACACAAATAACAGCTAATAACCGCGACAATTATGGCGCTATAACTGTAGTTTGCGAGAAAAACGGCACTAAATATGGGACTTGTCCTACACCGGCAGCATCTGATAATTCAGTTAAAATAGCGAATACAAAATGGGTGAACAGCCGCATAACGTCTATTATGAATAGTTTTAAGCTTGATGTGGCTAAAAAACAGACAATAGAAAATTCCTTTACTGCCCCCTCTGCCGGTATATTATCTGTCATAAATACCGGCAAAGGGACTTATACTGTAACTATTGACGGGGTAGAAGTTGCAAGAAGTTTTTTCTGCGATTCGCAAGATAAAACTTCAATAATTGTTCCTATCGGAGCCGGTCAAAAAGCAGAAGTAACTTTCGGCGAAAAATATTTTATCCCTTATTCGTTTTAAACTCTTCAAAAGTTTTAATCTGAATATCCGGGAAAGTAGGATCTTTTGTAATATCCCGCAAATACTGTTTATATTGCAAAAGGTCAATAAAATCCTGCTCCGAATCGGTCGTTTCAATTCCAAGTATTTTTTGTTCCCGGTAACGGTCAAAACGCCAGTCAAGGCTTGACAACATAAAATCTCTTGTTTCGCGTAAATCTGCTGCCTTTTCTTCTGCTGGCATTTTGCCCTTTAAATACCACCGGCCCGAAGTCCTGCACTGTTCAACATCGCCGGGAATAAATCCGTTTTCAGCTGCAAAATCTTCGCGGCCGCCAAAATATACTTGAACTTCGTTTTTTTCTTCATTGGTGATTTTATAAAACAACTGCATATTTTAAACTCCTTTACATTGAAATGTTATTGCGTTTCCATAATCTGCGTGCGCTAAATTAAACGTTACATTTTTAGCTTGATAGCCCATAAAACTACCGTGTGAACTGTCGCGATTAACCTGCAATGAAGACGCGTATAAATATAAATCGCCATATTTAACGTGACTTGCACGATTTTTATTTAACCAACGGTCATTTGCCGTATCTACATTATCACCGTTGCCTTGGCTCACCCCAGTAAAATAATTTGGTTTCAAACAGTAGTAGTCAATCGCTGCCATTTTATACCCCCTTGCATAAAAATCTAGTATTATTTGTTCCGCTTGTTCTGAAATATAACCCCTCTTCAATAAACACTTGCGTTGATGGCTCTTGTGTTGCTGAAGAGACACCCTCGGCAATTGTTACAGCGTCGGACATATCCGATTTTGTAGCAATTTCGATTTTTCTCGTATTGCGGTAACTATTTAGCCATTGATCTTTTGTAGCGTAAATTATTTCATTTTGAGCAATCGAAAAACCGGTTGTATAATCAGGCATACGGACGAGCTTAAACCTGTTTTTATACGGAATTTTACCGTTTACAATTTTAGCATAGCAGCTGAAACCGGTGGCCATATTTGTAGTTTTCCACCACCAGCCTTTTGGAATCGGGAAAATACTACCGCCGCATGGATTCGATATGCCGGCCAAATGTTCCATATACATAATGCGAATTGTGTTATTTTCATTAAAATTACTATCCGGGCAAATATCACAAGTTTTAATTGCTTGGCTGGTACGGTTATTATAAAGGCATAGGTAACCGTCGCCCAGAGTAAAGCTTGACGCAATGCCGTCTTGTATGCTTTCAGCCGTAGAAAAATCAGGCTGTTTTAAAAAGTCCGTATCTGGAACGGTTGAGGCATAAACAAGAGTTGAGCCTTTATAAATCTTTCCGATTTTAGTTTTGCCAAAATAAATATCCTCAATTTTTCCGTCGTGAAAAACTGAATAATCATAATCAGACGCAGAGCCGTTTGTTGATCCTGTAACCTTTTGCCCGGTAAATTCAATTCGGCCAAAATTTGGTCTGGCTGAGCCGTCGCCCAAAAGGGTACCGTCGCTTGTGGTTTGAAACCTTATGTATTTGCAATGCTTATCCATTGCAGACGGCACATAAAACGTATATTGCGAATCGCTGTTTGCGTTTGGCGGGGTTATCTGTCCAATCGTAAAGTAGCTTGAGCCGTCCATTGACCCAGTTATTAAGATAGGATTAAACACCGTAATGGCTTTATCTCGCCTGTTTGTAAATTTAATCTTGGAAATTTCAAGCGTATCCGGCGAATAAAATTCAAGCCATTGCGATGTATTTCTTGTTGCAGCTTCCCAACAATCGTCTTTGTTAATGTTTGTCCCGTTAAAGGCTTTCCACGCATTATGGCCAGAATATTCAGAACTGGCACGGGCTGCATAAGAAGAGCCGCCGACAGTTCCGTTTGCTGCCAAAACGGGTGCTGTCCAGCTGGCGTAGGTATATTTTTTATATTCTGTATAAATTTTGCTCCCGATGTGAACTGTCATTTTAATCCTCCGGGATAAAATAGAATGTATCTGCATTCGGTTTTGAGGGCAAGCTTGAAACTACCTGTAACTTATTATTCATAATAGACGTTATCAGACGTTAGGATTTATGCCGTACGTTTCCAAATATTCACGGTTAAAGCCGTCCTTGTAACGGTGCCGACAATACCGGAATTATTTGCGTCTGATGTTAAACCCATTAATTTAGAGCCTGACGGACGCGTGCCTGCATTGCCTGCTTGAACAACGCCTATATCTTTACCGTATGCCTCACTTGTTAAGCTCGGGAAAAACCAGCCGTATCCATTATCACCTTGCGAACAACCGAAATTTGCGGCTCCGTTCGTAAATCCCATTGTTTTTCCGTTTCCTTTGACTGGGACACTTGTGTTAACGGAAGTAATCAGCGACGAGCCTACTTTTTCCCACGTAGAGCCGTCAATAATAGCAGCAAGGGGGCAAGTGCTTTGCGTTCCAAAATAGAGGCTGCCGACCGGATAAACCGTCCCCATAATAGACGTTATACGACTGTTATTTTTTTATAGATTGACTTTTAACAAATAAAGGTTTTAAAATTCATTTGTCATATAATTTAAGGTAAAAAATATGCCACGTAGTAAAACATCGGATATAACAAACGAGTTCAAAAAAATGCGCAAGTGCAAAATTATTGAACTTCTTAAATCTCCAGACATTGATTTAACCGATGAAGAGCTGAACATATTTCTTTTGCGCCTGAATTATTACAACGACGGCGTGAGTGAAAAGGTGGGAAAATGCCCGCGCAGTGTTACCACTATTTTTATGAACGTCTTAAACAAGATTAGGGATTTTAAAAATGAAAAACGAGAACAGTAATTTGACGGGGAATCGGTTTAATTCCGGCAACTCGTCGACGAGTAAGCATTACAGCAAGGACACAAACAGTAGTTGCGGCAATGCGCAAACCAAAAATTCGCGAAACGTCAATATTGTCCACATGGACGCTAAGGTTTTGGTGTATACCTGGCTTATTTCGTTTTTGACGGTTCTGTTTTTGGCGTGCGCGGGCTTTCTGATTTTAGACGGCCGAATTGATTCTAATTCTGAAAAAATTAACGCGATTGCTGTCGGCTTGATTGAGGAAAGCATTAAAAGCATACCTGATTAATTGCCTAATTTTCGCGCAACTTTTGCGTATCTAATGTTTTACATCTGCTAACATCGTAATCCAAGCGAGGGATTGCGATGTTTTATTTTACGACACTACAGCTTGCCCTCTTGCAATATATTGTTGAAAAAGGGACGGCAAGCGATGACAGATTTTAATAATTTCAATTACCGGGAAATTAACGCAACACAAAGTAATTTTATCGGCTTTGTGAGCAACGGAAAAATTTATAATTCTTTTAATCAGCAAATCGGCGTTACCAACGATGAATATAAAAAGGCAATTGATACGGCAAAGGATTACGAGCAAATCCTTTATGACAAGGGCATTTTGGAAAAGCCTAAAACGCCGGAAGAAATGAGCAAAGAAACGCAGAACGTTTTAAAAGAAACTCAAGCGATGATGTTGGAGATGTCCAACGCTTTGGCAACCTTAAATGAAAAAGTTAATAAATTAGAGGAGCGCGAAAAAGATGTTAAACAAGCAATTACTCCTGAACGTAGCGAGCCGCTTTTTAAAGCCAGAAAAAGCGCAGATGTTAAATCAGGCGTTTGATATGGCACAGAACATTTTGCAAGCCTCGAACAATCCGCAAGAGGTTTTTCAAAAAGCAGGTATTGACCGAGCCAGTTTTGAAAAAGCCAAATCGTTATTAAATCACCCTTTGGCGGGTTGGGCAATCCAAAAACTTGGCTGCAATAAAGATGATTTGTTGAAAGGCATAAACACGGCCGAAAGTGTTTATGATACAAAAGAGTTTAACCCGCAGGCAGAACAAGCCCCTGCCAGCGAGTTGGATCGGTTGAGGGAAAATCTGAAACGGATCAAATAATATCGGGCTTTAATAAAGGATAAGATTATGGATAAAGAATCTTATAGTTGGGGCGGCATTGGCTTTTTGGCCTTGTTCTTCCTTATTGTTGTAGCGTTTCTGTTTAATCGTAACGGCTGCGGCAATGGTTGGTTTGGTAACGGCTGCGGTAATTGCGGCGGGAACTGGGCCAGCGGTTTCGCCACCGGCGTAGGCGTACCGGGCTATGGACTTGGGTTCGAAGATTACAAAGCAATTTGTAATTCAGAAAAACAAGAAATTATAAACTCGGCGCGCACGCAGTATCTTGTTGAAGAACAGGCAAACCTCACCCGCGCAAATGATACGGCAAACTCTCGTATGATTGCGGAAAAAATTGATTTCTACGCATATCAGGGCTTGCGCGATCAGCTGGCCGAGGCACAGCGTAAAAATCTGGTTTTGGAAAATCAGCTGTATAATGACCGCAAGTTTGGTGAAGTTGATAAACAGCTGGCTGCTATTTCCTGCCAGATGTTGAAACGTCCTGACGTTACCGGTGTAGGGGCTGTTTGCCCGAACGCTGCAATTATTAACGGTTTAGGCATTACCGGCCTGAATGGTTGCGGTTGCGGCTGCAGCGGAAACGTTTTGGCTTAATTGATTGGTGAAAGGACAAGAGAATATGACTTGCGAAGTTTTGAAAATTAAAACAACCTCAATGACGGTTGCGGGTACGCAGTTAAACATAACCATTCCAAACGTAACGCTCACGAACGGGCAGGTTTTTCGTCTTTGCTTAGCGCAGGAGATTCCGGCTGACGCAGGAGTAAACCAAGTTTATCTGGTAAATGGTTCTACTACAATCCCGGTATTTCAACCAAGTTGCCAGTCTGGAAATTATGCCCACGCCGATCAATTGCGCTGCGTTCGCTCTGTTTTAATGGTGTACGGAAATAACCCGGTTCACGCGTCTATTTTATGCCGCATTAAGCCGAGTTGTTTTCCGGTTGCTTTCCCGTCTGGGACGCAGTCAACACCTGCGCCTACTTCTGCAACAGCTGACGTAAAGAGGGCTTAACGATGAGGGGGCTTTATTTAGTTTTAGGCTATATTCTGGGTAATGAATCAGCTCGGAAATGGTGTTTTGAAAATTTAAAAAAAGCCTCCGTCGTTATCGATCAGGAATTAGCTAAAATGCTGCCGCCTAAAAAAGCGGAAGTTTCTGACCGAAAAAGCGGAGACTGCGACGTTAAAAATATTCTAGGCGCATATAAGCCGGAATCAGAAACGGGGGCGCGTGATGAGTGAATTTAAAGAACTTATGGACGAATACGGCAGAAAAAGCGATATTGACGATATGGAGCGGTTAACAGATGTTATTGATAAGTTCACCCATAAAGTCAAAGAAGTTGCGCCGGAGCTTGAAAAAAAGTTTATTACAGAAGTCAAGCTATCAAATAAATGTATTCCGTGGGACAAGGAACAAGCCGAATATGCCGTAAAAAATATGCGGAATAAAGACGGGACGACCGGGGAACACTGGAGCTATGCACAGACAAGCGACGTAATGTCTAAAAAAGGATATGACTTTAATCCTGCCGAGTGGTTTTATGTTTTGAATATGGTTTATTCTGATCATTATTCACAGGATTTCCCGGTTGATACATACGTTAAACTTGCCTGCGATATTCTGACCGATGTAGACGCGCCTAAAAACGCGACGAAAAAAACCTATATTGCAAAACACTATTGACAAAGGCTTTTGTTTGCGCCTATGCTTTGTTAGACGCTGGGAGCTTTACGATATGGAAGATTTTACTTTGTGGGTGGCTAGTATCGTTGCGGGGGTGTGGAATATGTTAAACGAGGTTTATATAAGTATTCAAAGAAGTTTATGCTTGTTTATTCTCGGAGTAACATTTTGCTACGTCCCCGCAATTTTGATGAAACACTACGGCTATGATCCGGAAGTGTCAACCTGCTGTGGTTATTTATGCGGGGTATTATCTACAAAGGTTTATGATGTTTTGTCCCGTTGCCTTAGCGTTATTCCAGAGATTTGTGCGAAAAAGCTGGGGGGAAAAGATGATAAAAATGGAAACGATAATTGAAAGGCTGGAGTTTCACGAGGGCTGCCGCCTTTTGCCGTATTATGACCATTTAGGCAAATTAACTATCGGTATCGGCCGGTGTATTGATACAAACCCGTTTACGCAAGAGGAATTACGAGCAATCGGAGATTGGAAACACGGAATAACCCGCAATCAAGCGTTAATGCTCTTGCGAAATGATGTTAAAAGGGTGATTGACTTATTGAACGGCTGGGAGTGGTTTCACGACTTGGATAATGAACGGAAATACGCGTTAATTGATATGTGTTACCAGCTGGGATTTACAAAATTAAATGACTTTAAAAAAATGCTATCATTTATGAAACAAAAAAAATTTGAAAGCGCAGCCTATGAGTGTTTACATTCGGTTTATGCGCAGCAAGTTCCAGCACGGGCGCAGCGTATTGCGCATTTAATTAAAACGGGCGTATGGGTTAAAAATTTAAAAGACTTGACAGCAAAATAAATCATTCTAGACTATAACTGTAATTTTTCTTTTCATCTGACCTGCTGCCCCCGATTTTTCGGGGGCTTTAATTTATCTATTGACGTTTTTTAATTTCTTCATAACAATTAAATGGGGGTAGATATGATTTTATATTATTTTCTTATGGGAGCGTTTTCCCGCCGGTGGTATGGCGGCGCGCTTGAAAAAATACCGGTTTTAAACAATAGGGCTTTACAAACCGGATTTATGATAGGTTTATTTTTGAACATTTATGTTGCAGATTGGCATAATTGGTTTTGGCCTCTTGTAATATCCTTATGGCTGCAATTTGAATTTTGGAGCCGGGGACACGGTTGTTGTTTTGATTTAGGAAACGGGGGAAAGCCTGACGAGGCCACAATAGCGCGTTACGAACAACGCTGGTATCATAAGCCTTGCGACTGGCTGGCAAAAAAACGTTTCTTCGGCTATTATTCAACCCGCTACGACTTTATGTATATGACTTTGCGCTATACTTGCCCGATGATTCCGTTGATGTTTCTTGATTGGCGTTATTTTCTCGTAGGCAATGCAGCCGCGCCGATTTACCTTTTTTGCTGGGATTTATACAATTCTAACCTATGGCCTGAAAAATTGCCGTCTTGGGCTAATTCGCCGACAAAATGGGCCGAAATGATTTATGGCGGCGTTGTTTATGCCTCGTGTTATGCTCTCGGAGGCTTAAATTGAATAATATTGTTAAAATTATAGGCGCTTTTCTTTTGTCTGCGTTAGTGTTTTATTATATAAGGTATAATTTAGCACAAAATAAAATATACGCATTAGAAAACGAAAAAAACACGCTTAAAACAGAAAATGCAAGACTGCGCCAAGAGGGCGAATCTTTATCACTTGAACTAAACCGGAGAAACGAAAATGTTAAAAAACTGGAACAGAGAGCCGCGGAATTGCAAGCAGCGGTTAAAACAGATACAAGCGGCTTTAATTGGAATTATGATATTTACGGCAATGCTGTTATTGTGCGGTTGCGCAACTCGTGTTTGTCCTGCGCCTATTGAGCCGGAGCCGATCAATTGCATACGGCATATTAAAACACCGGCCGATATGGCGGCTTGCTTGTCGGAATATGATTTAAAATATAATAGTTTACGAAATACGGCGGGGGATTAACCCGCCTTTTTTAGGGGTCAAAATGCTAACTTTTACGGACGCGTCATTCGATGATAAAAATAAAATTGCAGGTATCGGCATAGCAATTTATGACGGTATGAAATGGCATACAAAATCGTTATGGGTAAAATGCAGAACAATTAACGAGGCTGAACTTTGCGCGATTCATATCGGCAGCATTTTAGCCGAGGGAAAAGGCAGATTTTTTACAGATAGCCAAACGGCAATATCATACATAAAAAACGAAATTAAGGATAAACCGCGCAGCCGTGAGCAATATATAAATCATAAACATTGTTTATTCTATGCGTATCAAATTAGACGGCGCGGGATTCTTCCTGAAAAAGTGAAAGCGCACCAAAATAATTATCAACCGTTATCTATCGGGAATCGATTAGCTGATGTTCTGGCTGCTGACGGCCGGTCAAAATTTTATATGCAAATCAAACAAAATCAAAATCGAAAAGAGAGATAAAATAAGGCTAACCGGAAGTCGTTGCGGTTAGCCCTTGAGGTAATTCCTTTTTTAAGGGAGTATTGCTGTGTCCACAATACGCATATTATTATGGACGTTATTTTTGATTTGTCAACAAAAATTTATTGAGTGTCATTAAATCAATCAAAGTAAAATTATCTGGATCATTCCACCACGTCCTACATTTTGACGGAGTTCCCGGAATTATTTGACCGTCGCCCCAGTGGCCTCGTATATGCAGATGATAGCCCTCGGAAACTAACTGCAATAATGTTTTGCTTTGCTCTGGTTTTCTCCTGTCTTTTTCCCCGATAAATTCTTTTCCGCCGACATAAAGAAAAGAAAAACCGCCGCCGTGTTGCTCTTTTTTATTCCAAAAATGCGCACTGATAACGTCGCCGTCTTTTGCATTTTTAAGCGTATATTCAGTGTCTTTCAGCTGTTCTTCGGTGAAAACAAAACCTTTTTTATCAACGATTATTTTTTCCATAAATTTGCTCCCTGAAATACGAAAAATAACACTCTGGGCATTCTGCATAACCAAGACCAAGCTCTGTATGGATTGTCCGGCTGGTATAGCAATCTCCAAACTTAACCTTTTTACCGCACTGGCAGCAGGCAATCTCTTGTTCCATATTATCGGTATAAAGACAGGCGCCATTCGGTAAATCATACGGGATATATTCCTTTTTCTCGTCAATCCATTTTAGAGCTTTACTCATCGTTTTCTTCCTTGTATTCTTTTCTAATTAATTCATCATCAAGATTGGATAAAACGGCTGACAGTTGAGTTATATCGTTTAAATGGATATAATTAGTTTGAGTGTAACCCCAAGAATAACTATAACTTTGAACTTTCCCATTTTCCATTCTTATATTGCGCGGAACAGGTGATTCGTAAATAATTAAAAAACCGTCATTCATACATTGACAAATTAATTCCAACCATAAATATTCAGTTTCTTCATCTTCGTTGTCAAAATCCTTGTCTTTATATTTTTCTAAAACACCGTCTTTCAACGACCAATTACAAATTATTCGCTGGTCTTTGAAAGCGTCAATAATATCGTCTTTTAAATCGTCAAAATTACTCTCAATTTTAGGCAAATCGCAACAAGGAATAATTTTGCAGCGTCCCTCATATTCTTGTTTTAAGTTTTTCAATTTAATCTTGTTCATCTTCCTTATCCTCGTAAAAAGTTACTTCATCTTTGCGGACGGGGCGGCAGTGTTTAAAGCAATGGACTCCCGCGGCTACAAATTTATACGCCACTTCCGGTATAATATAGCTTAATGCGCCTAAGAATTTATCTTCATTTTCTTCTTTCCAGAACCAACAGAGGCACTTGTTATCAATAATGTATTGCCAGTCCAGTTCGGGGTCATTGTAAATTTCCCATTTATTGCTTAAGAACCAATCTGAACATCCGTTTAAACTATACGGAAGAGCTTCATTACACTCATCATAAATCTTACCGTTTCTTAAATAAATGTAATGACCTCTATCCCAACTCCACTCTCTAATCTTTGCCCCTTTTCTGAACTCGGGCAGCAGTTCTTCTAAATATGACATTATTTACCTACCTTTCGTTTTGATTTTTTCCAGTCATCGACGGGGGCGATGTCAAACATAAGCATTTTATAAATTTCTCCGTCTTTTATGTTAAAATTATGTGCAAGTCGGGTTGGATTTTTTGAATACCAAAACCATAGTCCGTTTGCGTCCATAGCAATCCAACCTTTACGCATCATGGGCGCTACACCTGCCATAAATTCATCAATCGTCATCCCTTAATCTCCTTTAATGCTTCCTTTGCTATTGTTTCGTAGCCAGTTACTGTTCCGTCATACCGTAGATTTGCATAAATTCTTAAAGCCTTAACGGCAATCTCAAGCTTTTTCTCAAGCTCAATCTCTCGGGCGTTTTTACTCATTTCACACGCTCCCCAAGTTCAATATCAAAAACACTTTCCGGGCAATGCAAGTCTGTTTTTAAGCCTATCGGCAGCCAGTCCATACTTTTTATAATAAAAGTCATACGCTCCGGATTCTTTCGGTATGCCTTTTGAAATTCTACAAAAGTGTATGGTTTAAAACTATATCCAGTAATTTTTTCGTTTATATGATTGATATTCATCAATCTCTTTTTCCAATATATCGTTGCCATCCGGTATTCGTGCGTCTTGCGGCCGGCTTTAATTTCTTCAAACCAATGGTCAGACAAGACAAGTTTTAAGATGTTGCTCATTTTTTAGCTCCATTATCGTTGAAAAACTTTAAAACCTGCAAAGCGACATCGTGCGCAGTAATAACTTGAAAATTCGTAACGCCTACTAAAAAATCACAGTCTTTATTCTTTTCTCGTTCTCGAATAGGCCGATGGTTTGAGGCTGCAAGCGTTTTATAAACGCTTGCTTTATTACCTGTCCAATCTTTACTATCAGTCAATTTTTTCTCCAATATACCAACGATTAAATTTTTTTTCTTCATCAATCGAAAAGCTGAATATTTGGCCGCTATTTAATTTGAATGTAGATGTTGAACGGTCAAAATAAACAAACTGATCTTTTTTCCACCACTTCAGGCGGGCTTTATAGCCAAGCCTTAAAAAATAGAAAAGCGTTTGTAAATTTTTTGAACTTACGGACGTGTTTTTACTCATCGTCGATTGTCTCCATAAATTCCGCAAAGCGTTTAATTGCAAGCTTTCCGTTAATTGTTATTTGCCGCTGCCAAGCTTTTTGACTGGGCGCCCATTTAAAGCCGTTTTCTTTAAGATTTTTAATAATTTCAGGGGCAGGCTTGCCGCCGAAAATTATTTGATAACGGTTTATTTGTTCGTTTTCGATAACTGTAAAATGTTTAAAATCTTGCTGTTTAACAGATTTTTCCGGCGTTTCTGCGCTTTTTTCCTCTGCCTCTGATAAAATCCTTTTAAGAATAGTTATATTGCGCTGTATGCGGCAAAAATCAAGCTGGCTTTCCAAAAATTCAATACACTTGCGGCAGGCATTAAAAGATTTATGTTTTGCGCAGGTTTCAAAGCAGCCTTTTAAATGCGGGAAAGCGTTAAAAGTAAACACTTCTGGATCTTTTTCCGAAATCTTGTTTTCAACAAACAATTTCGCATTAACCATAAGTTTTTTTTCGTCTTCCTTTTCATCAAGCTCCTTTTTCGCCTCATCTGGATAATTCCGATATAATATTTTACTTAACCCGCCATTTTGCAGCCATTCAATACGGTCAACATATTCATTAAGATTTTTTTCAACGCTGCGCATAACTTTTTGCTGGCGCGCAACTGGAAACTTCGCCGGTCCTACAATCATAGATGAAACGCTACGCGATTCGGCGGATAAATATTTTTCAGCCAGAACTTTAAGCTTGCTGGCAATTCTTTCGTAAATTTCCTGCTTTTGCCCGTCTAAAAGAATTTTATCAGAAAAAATTTTATTTTTAATGCGGAGTAATAAATCGTCAAAATCTTTTACAAAAAGTTCGCCGCGGCGTTCAGGATTAAACGAAGTTCCGTTAAAAGCTCGTTGTGCAAATTCTAAATTTATGCTAAATTCTGTCATCGGTTCCCTCCAACTCTTTAACTCTTTTTTGCCAAAATTTTAATTCCTGCTCGTCTTCAACGTGCTGCGCGCTTGAATAATACATATCGTTCGCCATTTCGTGAAGTTCAATTTTGTCTTTAATTTTCTGCAATCCAATTAAAGCCTCTGCAAGCGTCATCTGATTTGTCATTATTCCCCCCGATAAAGTTTTTGGATTGATTGAAACGTAATCGGTTCTTGTGCGCTATCAGTCAAGGCAATAGCAGGAATCCCGACAAAAAGAATAAAAAGAATCCAGAAAAAACCGATAAAAAAGTTTGTAAAAAATGCTTTCATAAAATTTGCTCCTATAAAAAAGGGTTTATATTTACCTCACATCACTAAATATAAACCCTAAAAAATAAAATGCAACACTTTTTTGTATTATTTTTGCTTTTTTTTGCTTTTTTTTGCTTTTATCCTCTTTTCATAGCGGATAACATCTTGAATATCAAAGACAATGCCTTTTTCTCCTTGTCTGAATTGAGCAGGAAAATCCGGCTTGCTATCTTTCCAGCGATATATTGTATAAATACATTTCCGCCAACGTGCAGCAAGTTCTTTAATGGTTAAAAATTGTTCAAAATTATTTTCCATTTCAATCCTTTATCAATTCAAAAACCCCATTGTTAGCCCAATAACTTCTTATTCCGCAATCATCTACGC
>ERZ1026981.32-NODE-32-length-27776-cov-4.733451_pt1 | contig 27776 bp, 23 predicted proteins | sample MGYA00519456_ERZ1026981 | MGnify/ENA primary metagenome ERZ1026981 (study PRJEB26926, sample SAMN06164408) | human gut metagenome | biome: ENVO:00009003; feature: ENVO:2100002; material: ENVO:00002003 | host: Homo sapiens | place: USA | collected 2012 ...
GGCCGCATACTATCTGCAACATGCCGAATACGCCATAGCGGCAGACAAATTGCAGAGCTGCTTTACTTTTTCCACCCGGATTAACTGTCTCAAAAATGAAGATGCCGCCTATAAGGAAGCTGAAGACAAACTGTTGCAAAATGTTTTCGTTTCGCCCGAAGTTTCCCTTGACCTGAGAAATTACCGGGATGTCATCAATACAATGCCCAAAGAAAAAGCCAAAGAGTTTGCCCATACGGCACAAAAGTGCAATGATTCCCCGACCGATGCAGAATATCTGGCCATCAACAAATATCTGGAACAAAAAGGCATCACCGGAGATAAAGCCAAAGACGAATATTTTAACAGCCAATTCCGCAATATCGCCAACCGCACTCCCGATGCAGACCAAGAGCTGAAAAAAATGATGCTCGGTTCCTATGGGGAAATCAGATACGCCGACGGATTAATTGAAACCAAAGTCAACGATTCCCCGTACACAACCCTTTCCGAAGGCAAAGGCGACACTTACGTTGTCGGAGCTTTTGTTGATTTCTCCGCAAAAAAACGCCCCCGAACCAACGAAAATATTTCCGTTCAAACCGTCAGTGATGACAAGACAAACGCTGCCGTTTCTTCCGCCCCGGTACAATTGCAGCAGATGAAAAGAAGCACCGGCCGCTGAAAATAACAGACAAGACGCGCCAACGTCTCCTTCTCCGGCCGGCATCTTTCTCCCAAACGCTCCGTCCGTTAGAATCACGCCCTGCAAACGTCGGCTTTGCCGCCAAATTGCAAAAAATTACCGCTCCTGCAAAAAAACTCTTTACAAATCAAAACAAATCATCTAATAGAGAAACATCCACGCGCCCGTAGCTCAGCAGGATAGAGCAACAGCCTTCTAAGCTGTGGGTCAGGCGTTCGAATCGCCTCGGGCGTACCATAACTTTCTTAAAGGCATCGTTTCCGGTGCCTTTTTTGCTTTTCCGCTCCATTCCGCACACTGCTTATTTTCCCTTTCCCGCCCCACATCACCGGTTTTGCTCCTTTTTGGCTCTCATCACCGCCTTTGCCCTGTTTCTGCCCTTATCTCCGTTTTCGCCCTGTTTCTGCCGGAGATGCGCCATTTTTCCCTTGCAAATGCTTCCGGATTCTGATATATTGTCAGAAAGGAGGTAACAATGGCTGACAACTCACACATCAGGCTGGGAAAACGCGTAAAAAAAAGCAAAGCGCACCCGTTCGGTTGGGAATACATGGCACAAATCCCGCCCGATGAACCATGTATCGTCGCCCTGCCCGGATCTGACGCCGACAACTCCAAAAAAGCCAACGGCTTCGCCAAAATGATTGAAGAAATCCTCAAAGACAAGCGGATGCCGATATATTCCGTAGAATACGAACTGGCCGGCAGGATATCTGTAGCCGACCGCGAAGCGATGTTAAACCATTTCGGCCAGGGCACCCCGAACTCGCCCCTGCTGCGCGGAAGGGACGAAGACAACGGTTATATTCCGCAATATATCCGTGAACTGTATGCACAAACGCTCGCTCCCCGCCTGCGCGCAGCAGACGGCTCCCGCCTTTCCATAGCGCAAACGGCACAGCGCCTGAATATGATAACGTTCGTCAACCACTGCCAGGGCAGCACCGTATCATTCCAGCTTGAACGCCTGCTCGTCGAAGACCTGAAAAGCCTCGGCCATTCCGAAAAAGTGCGGAATTACCTCTTAAAGCAGGTGCACAATGTAGACGTTGCTCCCGTCATTCCTTATGGCATAACCCAAACCACCACATTTAAATTTGCCTCTTTTGCCGATGAAAAGGTAACCAGCGTCCGCACGCCGCAGAGCGAATATATCCTGCAGCGCAAGCGCGAACATGAACGTTTTATGGCCGGCATCAATGGCAACCAAGCCGCCCGCACCGCGGGAGACCGCCCGTTTACAATGAACTTTTCCCTTTTCCGCCCCACTGGCAATGAGACGGTATTTGCCGTCAACAACATGTATCCGGTAGAGGTGCAGAAAGATGAAGATTTTGACGGTATTGAACACACGTTTGACAGCTATTCCGACAAAGACGACGACTACCGCACCAAACAGGGAGACCAGTTAAGTCAGGCGTTTCACGAAGTCGTCAACTGGTTGGCAGAGCACAGCAAAAAAAATCAGGAAACCCTGACCGAACTTCCCGACATTTTCAAAGAACCGCGTTTTTCGCGCATCATCGCCCGTGCCCAAAACAACCGTTATGATTTTATTACCAAAGAAACCGGTATTCAAAAAGCCCGCCGCGGTAATTCCCGTTAAGCTGCTTTCCTGTCGGACTTTCTCCCCGCCTTCTCCCCTCTTTGTACAGTTTCGCGCTTTTCCTCCGTACATCTTTTTCTCATCTTTCCGCACACATAAAAAAGCGGCACCTTCCGATGCCGCCGCTGAAATACGCTTTGTTCCTAACCTGCCCTGTTCTTCTACCGGCCCATGCCAGACCGGAAAACAGACCTCCTGCTGCAATCAGACCGCAGTCAGACAAAATGCCGCAGTCAGACAAAATGTCGCGATTAAAACGGAACGTCGTCGTCAACTACGTCAGTTCCGGCAGCAGGCGTATTGTCCCATCCCGAAGCCGCCGAAGAGTCGTAAATATCGCCCGCACCGGCCGGAGCACCGTCGCCGCCGCGGCCGTCAAGCATAACCAGCGTGCTGTTGAAGTTTTGCAGCACAACTTCCGTCGTATAACGTTTCTGTCCGTTTTGGTCGTCCCACTCACGGGTCTGCAGCGAACCTTCCAGATAAACCTTGGAACCTTTACGCAGATATCTTTCCGCCGTATCGGCCAGCCCGGTGCTGAAAATGACGATGCGGTGCCATTCCGTACGGTCCTTGCGCTCGCCGCTGACCTTGTCACGCCATGTATCTGTCGTCGCCAGGCTGAAAGAAACGACTTTCGCGCCGCTCTGGGTATTGCTGACCCGCGGATCCTGTCCGAGATTGCCGACCAAAATTACTTTATTGATGCTTCCTGCCATTGTTTTATTACCTTTACAAAATAAATTAACTGCGGTTACTATACCGCCGCAAATTTAGAGTTCAAATGTTTTTCCCGCCGATTAACAGCTTTTTCCACAATTCCGTGCTTTCGCCGGTATTCCGTGCCGACGCTGATATTCCGTGCCGCCGTATCGGCAGAACCAGACCATCAGACTGATAAATATTGAAATTTTAAAGATTCGGACAGGAAAATAAAGATTCCGAAAAACAATTATTTACCTTTACAGGATAAATTATCATATATGCTGTACCTGCCAGATGAGGAAACTGTTTATGATAAAAAAATATATCAAATTAAGCCTGATTTCTCTATCAATTTTTTTATCCCCTGCTTTGGCTTTTGCATTCCCCTTTTGGGCAAATACAATCCAGGCTGTAACCGTCACTTCAGGAATTGGAGTGCCGGGCGGTAACCGCATAGAAAGTTACATAATTCCATTCATCTGTTTAGTGCTGATTATATTCTGTGAAGCCTTGTTCTTAAAAAAAAGATATTTTAAGAAAACAAATTCCTTCAAAATAATTGAGGTGGTTTCTGTTTCAAACCTTATTTCAACTATTTTAGGCGGAATATTCTTATTTTTATGGAATGCATCGGTTTCCTGCTCGGCAGAGCAATTATATCTTTTCGGCCCCTTATATGGGATAATGGAATATCTTTTCCCCATAAGTCCGTTAATTGCTATGTTTGGCCTTATCTTCTTCCTTGTGCTTTATAATGTTTTCTTTTGCATTTTCTCATACTTTATCGAACGTTTCATTGCCCAAAAATATCTGCAAAACACATACAGCCGTGAAGTCATTTCTAAAGGAATATTACGCGCCAATATTTTAAGTTACACGGTCTTTTTCTTCCTGACATACGTAATTTTCTACTCTTTTGGCGGAAGGTTACTGCCTTTCAACACTTCGGATACATTCTCGGCAGAATATTCGGATACATTTTAATAGGATACATTTTAATATAATCAAAGAAAATCCGACAGCCCTTTCAAAAATTACAATTCAAAACTTTTAAAAGCCGGACAAAATAAGCTGCTGTTAAAAAAATTCGCCGTTCTGACACTCGCCGGATACGCTTGCAAACGCCCGCCGCATTAATAGACCTGCCTGAATTCGCCGTTCTGATACATCTCAATAATATATTTCGACGATTCGATGCTGCCGCTGTGCATCAGAAATTCGCTCCACTTTTCCCTGAGAGCCGCGCTGTTCGCCGCCTTGGCCAGTTTTTCGTACGCAAAGCCGTTGACCTGCCGCACCAAATCCCCCCAAAGCTTGACGGCCACATAGCTGTAAACTTCCAAACCTTCCGGTTCTATTCCCAACAGGCGCAGGTTAACCAGATTCTCCGTAAACATCAGGCTGTCTTTCAATCCCGGCAGCGTCATGACATAAAGCCCTTTCGCATCTTTGCCCAGGCGTTTCAGGCTGTCGGGAGAAACCATATTTTTGCTCGTAAACAGGATAATGCTGCGCTGCACATCCTTGGCCGCGCGGATAAAATTAACCGTTTCATCGTTTTCGCCCAAAACAAACGCCACGTTTATCCCGTCTTTTTCCATCGTCCGCGCCAGATCATACATGCCGCCCTGCTCGCGGTTCAAGGCATAAAACTTCAGCAATTCCCCCTTGCCGAAACGCCGGAATTCGTCATACAAGGCTTTTGCCACTTCGGAATAGCCGTCTTCGGGCTTGTCGTTATAGACAAACCCGACTTTAAGCCCGGCAAAATTACGATTGTAAAACTGAAAAAAGTCGCCGCTCATCTGCGCTTTGGTTCCCAAAAGCAGTATCTGCCCTTTTTTGCCGGCGCTTCCGGCATTATACGCCACTGTCGTCGGCACAATCTGGAATATTTTCGCCCGCTCGTAAATGCCTGCAATCTCGTCAAAACGGTTAGAGCAGTAAGGGCCGACCACCAGCCCGACTTTTTTCGATTTAAGCAGGGTAAGCATTTCCGCCGTCGATATCGCCAGCCTGTCGTCGCAACGGTCGTCAATTGTCAGCATATCCAGCTTTTCGCCGTTAAGTCCGCCGTTATCGTTAATCTCCCTGACCGCCAGCCGCGCCCCGTCAAACAGTTCCTTTCCCGACTGCGCATATTCTCCCGCTTTCGGGGCAATAACCGCCAGCGTTATGTCTGCGGCAGCCGTCCGGCAGCAAAACGCCGCAGCAAAACACGCGGCAGCGGCCGTTACAAACACCGCCGCACGCCGGCCAAACCGCCGAGTTTTCCGAATGCACGCCTTCGCACCCCCGGCACAAGGCCTCGCCGCCCGGCTGCCGCGCAATATGCTCTTCTCCGTCGGATATAGCTTTCTTTTCATTGTTATCAAATCATTAGCCCGTTTTACAAAACTAAAGCTTTTATATACCTAATTTTTAATTTGGCAAGTTTTTAAAACAAGGCTCTATTAAATAATTTTGTTGAAAAATAGCTTGACTTTATCCCTAAAAATGCTATAATATCCTTAAGAAACAAAAGGATAAACAAAAATGAATCAAGGTTTAGTAGAGCAATTAAAAAAGTTATCAGCAGAAGAATTGAAAAATCTTTTGAATGAAGTTCAAAAATTCAAAACTTCTGTAAAAAGATTTGAAAATGGTGTTGTTTGCCCCATTTGTGGAAAGAAACATATTCAAAAATTTGGTAGCAGTAGCGGTATTCAAAGATACAGATGTAAAGATTGTGGCAAGACCTTTACAGAATACACAAAAACAGTATTTTTCAGCACTAAAAAAGATTATGATACTTGGTTTAAATACATTGATTTAATGATGACAGGCTTATCTCTTGCTAAAATTGCTCCTAAATGTGGTATATCTGTTTTAACTGCTTTTCGTTGGAGACATAAGGTATTAAATGCTATCAAAAAACAATTTGAAAATACAACTGTTTCAGGTGTTGTTGAAGCAGATGAAACATTTTTGCTTGAATCTCATAAAGGTAAGAAAATTGAGGGCATAAAGGGCAGAAAAAGAGGTGGTAAAGCAAAATTAAGAGGTATTTCTCATTATCAAATTGGCATAATGGTTGCCATAGACGGAGATAAAAATATTATTTCTGATGTGTATGGTAGAGGTAGATTAACAACCCAACAAACAGAAAATGTTTTGGGCAATAAAATTGAAGAAGACTCAATTTTGGTAACAGATTCACATAAATCTTATATTCAATTTGCTAAAAATCACAATTTACAACATAAAAGAATAGCAAGAGGTAAGCATAAAAACGGAGAATACCACATTAACAATGTGAGCAATTATCACAAAGGTTTGAAAGATTTTGTAAGACATTTTAACGGAATTAGCACCAAATATTTAACAAATTATTTGAATTGGTTTAGTTGGATTAAATCGGGTGCTGATAATAATTTATTGATAAAAGATTGCTTATTAGGGTGTTAAATAATTTTGTTCTAAATATTGTTAAAATGGTTGATAAATAAAATTGATTTTTTAATAATCAATAGATACAATTAGGATCATGGTGAAATATATGAATAATAGACAACAAGAATTTGACGTTTTATTGCAGAGATTAAAGGATAATTGCATTTTTCAAAATGAAAGATGTTTGTTATTACGGTCTGATTCTTTATTAGAGTTAAAAAAAATTCCTGATAAGAGCATATCGTTGATTTTAACAGACCCTCCATATCATTCTACCAAAAAGAAAAATATAGCAGGAGATACAGATTTCAGTAAAGACTCTGATTTTTTAGATTGGATGTCATTATATATAAATGAGTGGAAAAGAATTATAAAGCCTAATGGAAGTCTTTTTTGCTTTTGTTCTTCTCAAATGGCTACTTGCGTTGAAAATGTATTTAGAGAGGAATTTAATATATTATCTCAAATTGTTTGGACTAAACCTAATGAAAAAGGGTTTGATGGTTGGAAACAGAAAATGAGAAAAGAAAGTTTGAGACACTGGTATCTCCATTCAGAGAGAATTATTTTTGCAGAACCTTCTTTTGGAAATAATCTTAAAAAAACATATTTTGGAAACTTTTTAAGAGATGTTAGAACTAAATCTCATTTAAGCACAATACAACTAACCGAGCTAATAGGAGCATATGGAAAAACTAATCACGGTGGTGCTGTTGCTAATTGGGAAGCAGGAAGGAATATACCAAGTAGAGAGCAATATAGTAAATTATGTGATGCAATTATGCAACAGGGATTTATAGATAATATGCCTAATTATGAAGATATTATTCGTCCGTTTAATGTAAGTGCAAATGAGCAATTTACTGATATATGGACTTTCCCAACTGTTAAACCCTATAAAGGTAAGCATCCAGCAGAAAAACCAATAAATATGCTTAAACATATGATTAAAACAACGACATATGAAAATGATATAATATTAGATTGTTTTTCTGGTTCTGGGTCAACCTTGCTTGCTGCTTTGGAATTAAATAGGAAATGTATAGGTATAGAAATTGATGAACATTGGTGTAAAAGTTCCATGAATGCGTTAAATAGTTATTTTAACAACAATAATATTATTATAAATATAAATAATATCAAAAATCAAAATGACTTGTTTTCAGAATTAGATTTTGTTGTTTGACAATATTCTTCATTTCTTTTAATAACACTTTTCATCCACTGTAGTGTTGGTTCTATTCCAGCATCTTTAACTACAACATTACAATGATGGTGTCCCCAGCCCAAATTATATGGTTTATGGTTAAATTCGCCCATTCTTAATTCGTGTATATGAAATAGATTTAATTGTGTAATAGTTAAATCACAAACTTCTCTGCCTTCTGCTTGTTTCATACGATTAAAAAATCCATTAGCATCTAATTTTTCAAGACATAATGGACATATAGCAACTTTATCCTTATTTATAATTCTGTTTGCCACTAACTTATCATAATCTAACAAACCTCTTTCCCTACAAATTTCTTCTATATATTGTGAACGCATTTTACACTCATCTTTTGTCATTCCATTTGCAATAGAAACTTCAAAAGCGTTATAACAATGCCAATAAATTGTCTCTAATTGATATTGACAGTTTTCAATGGTATTTTTGTTAGCATATTCATATAATCTTATACCAGCTCCTTTATTTTTAGTATCTGTAAAACCTTCAAAGATTTTTTCACCATTTATACTGGATGTTGTAGCAGGTATTCTTGCTATAAATTCTCCACCAACAGGATTATCTCTGAAATTAGCAGATTTCCATCCTTTTATTATAGGATTATATAAAGTCCAATCCTCTCTTCTTTCGTAAAAGACTACTGCATTATAACCTAAAACAATACCCTGATTGTTTAATACATCTATATTATCAACTTCTTCAAAAAATTCTTTTGGTGATAATAAAACAATAAATTTGCGTTCAAAAATATCATTGTCAGAAAATTCTTTCTTATAAAACCTATATGGAATTAAAACTGTTGAATTTCTACTTACACGATTCTGATATATCTCATCATCATCTGCACCACGAGTTTGCCCTGTTTTATAAAGTTTTCTTTCCAACAATGTCGGAATATGTGGTAAATTTGATTTCTTAGCCATATCTTAGATTCCTTTAAAAATATCAGAATCAAAAAATTCTTTCAGCGTAATTCCAAAGAAGATACATATTTTGTTTAGATTGTTTATGGATATGTTTCTTAAACCTCGTTCAACACTTGACCAATAAGTTCTATCCAGTTCAACATTAAAGGCACATTCTTCTTGTGATAAATGTTTTGATAATCTGATTTCTCTAATTCTTAAACCAACTTGTTTTTGAATCATAAAACTCTCCTTTATTATAGAGAGTGTATTTATTTGTAGACTATGAGTCTATAGACTTTGAGTCTCATTTTTGAGGCGGTGGATTATTTCAACAAAATTATTTAATAGAGCCTAAAACAAAAAAACCGCGTCAAGCGGATTTAACGCCCGGTACGGCGCCTTCAATATCTGATATGCCAGCCCCAACATCTGATACAGCGGTTTCAGCATCTGACACAACATCCTCAATATCTGAAGCCGCGCTTCTCTCCTGATACTGCGGTTTTGCCGTCTTTCCCAGACAAATATCCCTTTTGCCGGGAAAAGACTTGCGGATGCCTTTTCCCGGTACCGGCGCTTCATGAACGGGCGTCGAGCCGAAAAAATGCCATCCGCAGGTCAGTTCAAAGTTTTTCTCCTGAAAAATTTTCCTTAGAAAGTATAGCGCAGACCGGCAGTAACTTCCATCAGGTTGTCCAGGTTGGCCATTCCGACATAGCTGTAACGGCCCATCAGGCGGAAAGAAACATTATTGGTAAAGTCGTAGGAGAAGCCGACGCCGGCACGATAGCCGATACGCTGTTTGCTCTGGCTTCCGCCGTTAAATTTATATTTTGTTTCATAATTTGCCAGGCCGAGCGATGCCAGCGCGTTAAATCCGGAGCAGGCAATCGGCATACGGCCGTACAGGTCCAGACCGTAAGCATAAAATTCGGATTTGAGTTCTTCGGCAGCCCGGTGGGTCTTGCGCTGCGGAGCCTGCTGGAAGAACGCTTCAATGCTGGTATATTCGGCAATATCCGTACCGACGTTGACCATCCAGGAATTATAGTCTCTCTTGGCGTCGGAAGCCATACCGCCGTGTTTTGCATATGAATAGACGTAATCGGCACCGATATAAGGTCTGAAATATCTGTTGCCCATACTCCAGTCAGCCGCCTGTGCATTCATTGCAAATACGGATGCGGCTGCAGCTAATAAACAAATTTTCTTCATATTTTAAACTCCATTACAAACTAAAATTAACTTTAGTCCTAAAGTATTATATGCTCTATAATACTTCTCGCTAGCTATATATGCGCTAAATTTATCTTTTAAATGGGAGCGGCAAATTTTTTACGTTTTATTTACGGTGGCTGATTAAAATAAAAGCAGAAACGCGGCGTTTGCCAAAATGCGTTTCAATGTCTAACGTACGTCAAAGGATAAAAAAATGGACTTTACCCCGCCGGCAAAAGACTGCCGCCTGTGCGAAAGGTTATGCTCTTTCAGGGAAGCCAACCGCCTGAAATTCCCCTCCTACCATAACGCCCCCGTCGAACCGTTCGGCAGCCTGGATGCTGAAATTCTCATCGTCGGCCTTGCCCCGGGATTAAACGGTGCAAACCGGACCAACCGCCCGTTTACCAACGACTATGCCGGCGATGTCCTTTATCCGGTTCTCAAGACATACGGTCTTGCACGCGGCAATTACCAAAAGCGCAAAGACGACGGCTACGAACTCGTCAACGTCCGCATCACCAATGCGGTACGCTGCGTGCCGCCGGAAAACAAGCCGACCACCGCCGAAGAAAAAAACTGCCGGCAGTTCCTGGCTGCGGAAATCGCCGCCATGCCGAATTTAAAGGTTATCCTATGCCTCGGCACTATCTCGCACAAAAACGTCCTTCAGGCGCTGGGACTGAAACAGTCGTTTGCCAAATTTTCCCACGGCGCCGTATATCCGCTGCCGTCCGACACTCCTTCCTCCGCCGCGCTTTGCTTTTCTTCTGCTGCCGGTTCCCCTGCCGCGGCCGCCCCGTGCTTTTCCTCTTCCGGCCTCGCCCCGCAGCCTCTCTCTCCCGTTGCGCCGCATTCCCGCTCTCTGACGCTCATCGACAGCTATCACACCTCACGCTACAATATTAATACCGGCGTTCTGACTTACGCTATGTTTGAAGAAATAATCAAAAAAATTAAAGGGCTCATTTAAAAATGACTAAAAGCGTCCTCTTCCCCCAAAAAAAGACATCATCGCGCCTTGCCGCTCTGTGGCAGCTGCTGAGAACAGCCTTGTGCGCCATTGCCCTCCTGCTGACACTGGCTGCGGCAATGGCCTCCGTTTGGGCACAAAACACTTGGGAAAATCTTGAATTCGAGCAGATTATCGGCAATCTGAACATCCGCCCGCAGGATATGGATATTTTCGCTTTCAGCCCCGAATTAAAATACTACATTGCCGCCGCAGCCATACTTTACCTCTTTCTTCTCGCCGTATGCAGCAACCGCAGGCTGCTCCTTGCCTCGGCAGTCTGCGCTGCCGTCGTCGTCTGGCAGATACGCATTATCCCCTATTACTATTATCAAAACACGACCGGCACCCTTTACGAAAAATATTACAAAGCGCCCGTCATAACCGCCGCTGACTTTCCGGCACAAAAGCGCAATCTTCTCCTTTTGTATCTGGAAAGCGTGGAAAACAATTTTGCCGACGCCTCTCTGTATGGCAGAAACCTCCTGCCGCAGCTCTCTGAAATTGCGAAACGCAATCCCCGGTTCGACGGCTACAGTTTTCTCTATGGCACCAACTACACCAAAGCCGCCCTTGTCGCCGGACATTGCGGCATTCCGTACCGCTCGCCGGTACCGACAATGGAAAGCATAAACAATCATTTGAAAAATATCCGCTGCCTGTCCGACATTCTTGCCGACAACGGTTATGAAACCTGGTTTGCCAAGAGCGCCGACCACAGTTTTGCCTATACCGATATTTTCTACAAAATGCACTCCTACAGCAATATTATTGACCGTACCGTGCTGACTGCCGGAATGAGCCCGGCGGAAATAGAAAAGAACAAAAGTTCATACAACGGGCTGAGCGACCGTCTGCTTATGGATTACATCTCCGGCCTGTTTGCCGACAACAAAGTCCGCGAGCCGTTCCTGATGACGGTTTTTACCGTCGACACGCACGCCCCGGGAACCGTCCTTCCCTATAACTGCCCGAAAATCTTCGGCGATATCCGCGACAATATCCTCTGCACCGACAATAACATTGCCTCCTTCCTTACGGAATTCAAAAAAACGCCGTATTGGCAAAACACGACTGTCGCCATCGTCGGCGACCATCCGATGTTTAAAGCCCTCCCAACCCAGCAGCGCAAAAAATACCGCCGCGGCATCTATAACGTCTTTCTAAATCTGCCGGACAATATGTCTTATAACCCTCGCAAGGAATTTACTGCGCTCGACCTCGCGCCGACATATCTGGAACTCCTCGGCATCAAACTCCCCGAACACGCTTTCGGCCTCGGCCGGTCGCTGTTTTCAGACGTTCCGTCTCTGATAAGCCTGCCGGAAGCCAAGTTGGAAACCGCCATTCGGCAAAAATCCAAAGTCTATGACAAGTTCAGCATTCTGCCGCCGCAAAAATTTGTCTCTTACCGCCTGGGAACCAGACTGCTGAACAAAGACATTTCCTCTTATACCGGCTTTGCCGAAGAGCTGCTCGGCGACATCTGGACAGGCAGCCTCTACATCAAACTGGATAAACGCCCCCGGCAGGATTTGGAACTGAAAATGACATTTTCCGCTATGTTGTCATACAAGCCTATGCTGACGGTAAAACTTAACGGCAAAATCTTACAGGAAATCAAACTCCGCAAAGAGCCCAGCGACAAAACGATAACCGTACGCATTCCCGCCGCCGGAATGGAAACGCCGAAACTGGCTTTCGAATTCATAAATAACAATTTCCGCTCTGCTTTAGGCCAAAGCATAAATATTTCGGAATTTACGCTAAAACCGCTGCCGGAAAAATAACCGCTGCCGGAAAATAATCGCCATCGCGGCATGTATGTTCCCCCTTATGTTCCCCCGGACGCACCTCTCCCGCCACAAACCGGGCACCCGTCCTCTGCACAGGCAGCCCCTCTCCTACTGCCACAAACCAAGCACCCGTCCCCTGTACAAGCATTCCTCTCCCGCCACAAACCGGACGCCCGTTCCCTGCACAGCCCCTCCCCTGCTGCCACACGCCGCAGCGACGCTGTGCCTCTCTTCTTACAGGCAGCACGCCCTCCTCAGGCTGCCAGGCTGCCTTAACGTCGGCATTTTCCTCTCACGGACTTTTATTCGCCGATTTTACCATTATTTTAACAATTATCCGCTATGATAACCGCCAAAAGCTGTCTTGCAATCCGCTCCGGCCGATTTAACGAAAGAAACGCGATGCTGAAAAAATACTTTATGCTTCTGACCGCCTGCTTGTTTTTCACTGCCGCCTGGCTGCTGTTCGCTGCCGAAGCCGGCGCCCTCAGTTTCAGCCAGAGCACCGGACTCGTCAGCCTGAAAGTAACCCCGGAATACAAAACGCTTTCCCCCGCTTCGGAAACGATAGACATTATTGCCGAAGCAGATATAAAACCGGGCTGGCACCTCTACTGGGACAACCCCGGAGACATCGGCGGACCAACCTCGCTGTCGTTCTTTGAATCCCCGCACTATACGGAAATCGGCAGCACGCACACCGCCCCCGAAAAATCGGTTTATGAAGATATTATCACCTCATACGTCTACACCAAAAAAGTTTATTTCCGTTCGACTTTTGCCTTAAAAAATCTGGAAGCCGTGCAGCGCCTGCCTTTTAACCTTGTCCTTTCCTATACCGCCTGCAGCGAATCCTGCCTGCCCGAAGAAATTGCGCTCAGCTTTGCGCTCCCCGTTGCCGAAACGGCAGAAAAAAACCCGACATTCCTCAACACGCTGCTGACCGCGGAAAACACCTTTCCCGTCCGCCTGCCCGCCACGGCTTCCCTTTCCGGCGAACTGCTGAAACTTGAACTGCAAGACCAAATTCTCAAAGACTGCAGCGAAGCGGAATTTGTCAGCCGCCATCCTAAAAAAAGCGCTCTCTCGGAACTGCCGGAAACCACCGTCGCCGAACATAACCGTCTGCATGTCAAATTCCAAAAAGAAGAGCTTCCGCCGGATTTCAAAGGCGTTCTGCTCTGCCCCGGACACGCTTACTATATTGATACGGATTATGCTTCCGCCGCCGCACCTCAGAAAGCTGCTCCCGCCACTGACGGTACAGTCTCTGATATGGCCGCGGCATCTCCCTCTCCTCTTCCCCCTTCCATTCCGGACAATACCGGAAACGCATCCTCCGGGCACACGTCTTCCGGCAGTTTTTCCGGCGGCTTACTTTACTATCTCATCACCGCATTCATCGCCGGTTTAATTCTTAACCTGATGCCCTGTGTCCTGCCCGTTTTGAGCCTGAAAGCGCTGTATCTGGTACAAAACCGCCGCCATGCCTCGCCGTTCTCGGCACTTGCCTATGTTGCCGGCATCGTCAGCTCTTTTATGCTGCTGGCCGGCATCTTATTCTTCCTGCGGGAACTGGGCAGCGGCCTCGGCTGGGGGTTCCAGCTCCAATCGCCGGTATTCAACGCCGTTCTTCTGCTTCTCTTCTTCCTGATTTTCCTAAACCTGACCGACCGTTTGCCTCTGCCGGATTCCTGTGCCGATACTCTAAGCCGCCTCGCCGGTAAGCAAAGTTTCCTCACCGGCTTCTTCGCCGTCGTCATCGCCTGCCCCTGCACCGGGCCGTTCATGGGTGCCGCCATCGGCTATGCCGTCGCCAAGCCTGCGCTGATATATTTCGGCATCTTTTTAGCTTTAAGCCTCGGCTATGCCCTGCCCTATGCACTGATTGAAATGTGCCCCGGCTTTTTCCTCAAATACATTCCCAAACCGGGACATTGGATGATAACGATGAAACGTATTTTGGCACTGCCCATCCTGCTGACGTGCTTCTGGCTCGGCTGGGTCATTTTTAATCAGTTCCGCCCGGGCGACGCTGACGTCCCGCCTGCTGCCGACACAATTTCCGCAGACGACACAATTTCCGCAGACGGCACAATTTCCGCAGACGACACATCATCCCCCGGCATATCCCCCTCTGCCGACGCTGCCGCAGAAGCGGTATGGGAACCGTACACGCCCGCCAAGGTCGCCGACGCACTTGCCGCCCGCCGCCCGGTTTTCATTAATTTCACTGCCAAATGGTGCCTGGTCTGCCTCTTAAATGACAAAACCTCACTGTCAACTAAAACCTTCCGCCGCCTCGTCACCGAAAAAAATATCGCGCTTTTCAAAGCCGACTGGACTAACCGCGACGAAACCATCCGCAACGCGCTTAAAACCTACGGGCGCAACAGCATACCGCTCTATGTCTGGTATCCCGCCGGAAAACAAACCCCCGTCCTGCTGCCGCAGATACTGACGCCGGACATACTCAAAACGCAACTGCAATAGCCGCCGCCTTTCTGCCCGCTCCGGCTTGACCCCTGTCGTTCCTTGAAAGCCGGCCCGAACACTCTTGCCGGTGCACACTCCCCGCCCGTCTTACCGGTTCACGCTCATCGCCCGTAAAGCCCGCACCGCCTCTGACAGGCGGCCCCTCAAAAGCCGCCCTGCGTATTCCCTTTGGCGGCATCGGCTTTCAACTCATACAGCTTGTCCAGCGCTTCCCGCGGTGACAGGCTGTCAACATCAAGAGACCTCAGCTTTTCCAAAGCCGGATTCTTCGGCGTATCTTCAACCTTTTCCTTCAGTGCTTCAAACAACGGCAAATCGTCTTCCACCGCTGCCAGCGCCTTGTTCTGCTTTTCCTCTTCCAGCAGCCCCAGCACCTGCTCGGCACGTTTGACCGTCAAATCCGGCAGCCCCGCCAGCCGCGCAACGTGAATGCCGTACGACCGGTCTGCCGCTCCGGGAATAACCTCGTGCATAAACACGACATCGCCGTTAAATTCCTTGATTTTCATACAATGCAGGCTCAACCCTTTTAACCGGTTGTTAAGCTTGGTCAGTTCGTGGTAATGCGTCGCAAAAATTGTCCGGCACTTGTTGACTTCCGACAACTGCTCCACCACCGCCCAGGCAATGGACAGCCCGTCAAACGTCGCCGTTCCGCGCCCGATTTCGTCGAGAATGACAAACGACCGTTCGTCCGCCCGGTTCAAAATCGCTGCCGTTTCCACCATCTCAACCATAAACGTCGACCGCCCGCGCGCCAGATCGTCGCTCGCGCCGACCCGTGAAAACACCTTGTCGATAATGCCGATAACCGCGCTTTTCGCCGGCACGAACGACCCGGCCTGCGCCATAACCGCAATCAGCGCATTCTGTCTGAGAAATGTCGATTTGCCCGCCATGTTCGGCCCTGTCAACAGCCAGATACGGTCGTCGTCATGTTTCAGTACGCAGTCATTGCCGACAAAACCGTTTCCGCCTTCGCGCCGCAAAACCGCCTCGACCACCGGATGCCGCCCGTCAATAATTTCAAAATCCAGGCTGTCGTTCAAAACCGGACGCACATAATTGTATTCGGCCGCCAGTTCCGCCAATCCCGCTGCCACATCAAGCTGCGCCATAATTTCCGCCGATTTCGCAATCATATCAGCCTGCGCCAGCGCATGGTGCGTCAGCTCTTCAAAAATCTGCAGTTCCATCGCCAGCGCCCGTTCGTCCGCAGACAAGACCTCGCTTTCCAGCCGGCACAGTTCGTCGGTCGTAAATCTGACCGCATTAAGCACCGACTGCCGGTGGATAAACTTTTTGTTTTCCAGCAGTTTGTCCGCAAACTTGGACGGTACTTCGACATAATATCCGATAACCGAATTGTTTTTGACCTTCAGAACATTGACGCCCGTTTCCTCAGCGTACTGCTGCCGCAGTACTTCGCACTGTTTCGTGCTTTCCTCTCTGAGATTGCGCAGATGGTCAAGCGGCGGACACGCATCTTTTTTAATAAATCCGCCGTTCCGCGCCAGTACCGGCAAATCCTCGCGCTTGTCCAGAAGCATCCGCTCAATGTCCGACAACAACGCGGAATGGTCAAAAAAGCTGTTGGCTAGTTTGGCCAGCGCCAGCGGCGGCTGGCTGTATACGCTGTCGGTCTGGTAATGCTGGAAACTAAGCACCGCGTCTTTGAGCGCCGGAATCATTTTCAGCGTCGCCGCCAGATCATACAGGTCTTTCGGCCCGCCGCGCCCCAGGCTCAGCCGCTGTACTGCCCGTTTCATGTCCAGACAGTGCCGGAGCGCCTCGCGCAGAACGCGCCGCACTTCAGGATTGTCCGCAAAAAAAGACACTGCATCCAGCCTGTCGTTGATTTCGCGGATATCAAGCGACGGTGCCGCCAGCCTCTCCGCCAGCAGCCGCCCGCCGACGCCGGTAACCGTCCGGTCCATCACCCGCAGCAGGCTGACGCCCCCTGCCGTCGATGGATTAAGCAGTTCCAGGCTCTTGCGCGTCGACGCGTCGATTTCCATAATTTCGTTTTCATACACGCGCCGCGGCGCTTCAATTCGCGGCAAACGCCCCTTTTGCGTATTTTCGACATATTCAAAAAGCGTTCCCGCCGCCACGATTTCCGGTTTGGAAAAATCGCCGAACACGTCAAGCGACTTCACCTGATACGCTTTCAGCAGCGTTGCCAGCGCGCTTTCAAGGTTGAACCGGGCTTTGGGCCAGACAGACAAACGCTCGCGATATTCAGAAAACAGGCCGAAGAAATCCGGCAATTCCAAAAGCCGGTCGGAAATCAGCACTTCCGACGGGTCAAGCCGCGCCAACGCAGTTGCCAGAACCGCATGCGCCGGCACGTTTCCGGCTTTCAGCGTTTGCAAAAAAAACGCCCCGGTTGAGATGTCCAGCCATGCCAGCCCGACATCCGCCCCGCGTACATAGGCGCAGGCAATGAAATTGTCGCGCTTGGCGTCCAGCAGCGTATCCTCGGTCAGCGTGCCCGGCGTAACCAGCCGCACCACCTCGCGCTTAACGATTGATTTATAACCGCGCTTTTTGGCTTCCTTCGGATCTTCGGTCTGTTCGCATATAGCCACCTTGTAGCCAAGCTTTATCAGCCGGGCAAGATAGATTTCGTATGCGTGAAACGGTACGCCGCACATCGGAATTTCCTTGCCGCTCGCCGACCGGCTCCGGCTTGTCAGCGTCAGCCCCAGCGCACCGGAAACCGTAACTGCGTCTTCAAAGAACAACTCGTAAAAATCGCCCATACGATAAAACAGCAGATATTCGGGATGCTCGTGCTTGATTTCCAGATACTGCCCCATCGCCGGCGTCATCGTCTGGCTCTCCATATCCCGTATCGTAGCCATGCCGTTCTTCTGCATTTTCGCCCGGCTTTCCTCTTTGCACGCACAGGCCCCGCCGGAAACAGCTTCCGCCGCAGCCGCTCCGTTTTCTTCCCCGTGCGTCCGCTCCGCCACGAGGGAAACGTCATCCTTTGCGCTCTTTACGGCCGATTCCGCCGTACCGGCCGCTGCCTGCCGCCCTGCAGCGTTTCCTCCGCCAATTGATACTGCATTTCCGCCGTCAATCGGTTCTGCAGTCCCCGCCGTACCGGCCGCCGTCATTTTCTCCCCCTCTGCCGCTTTATTCTCGTCCATCGTTTCTGTTCTTTCGTAAATTAACCAAATCTAAACCTGAAATAAAGCATAATAAAATCTGCCCCGTTAGTCCACGATAATTTTAGAGATATACTAATGATAAATCAGGAAGAAGAATTTTTAGGCGTTGACAAAAACTCAGGCTTCGCCCTGCGCGTGCTTATCCTTTCCGTGCCGGCCGGCCTTATCTTTCTGATTCTCGGGCTGTTCGACATTCTCTCTACGCCGCTCGCCGCTTTGTCGTACATCTGCATTTTGTTTTTCAACACCGTTTTCCTGATGCCTATCTCCATTGAGCTCCAACAGATAAAGAAATATATCTTAAGCCTGTCGTCGGGCGCCAACGAAGAAAAGCTTTTAAGCAACCTGACCGAAAAGGAAACCCGCGACCTCACCGAAGCCATCAACTCCATGCACAAGTTCTGGGTCGACAAAACCGGCATGCTTGAAAACCGCACCCTTTCCGATGCCGCGGTTCTGGATACGCTGCCCGATCCGCTGCTGATGATAAACAAGCAGGGAGCCGTCATCGGTGCTAACCTCGCCGCCCGCACTTTGTTTGAAACCGGGCTGAACGGCCGCGAAATCAGGGAGTTTATCCCCGATGCCAACTTCAATGCCACACTCTCCAAAGTCCTGGCCGGACAAAGCCGGCATGAAGAAATGAACCTCTGCCTCGCCGACCGCCGCGATAAGCCGAAATTCTATCTCCGTATCAGCACGATTCCGTGGTTTGCCAAAGGCGAAGTCATCGCCGTCATCTCGTTTTACGACCTGCACAAAGCCCTGCAGCTGGAACAAATGCAACAGGACTTCGTTACCAATGCCAGCCACGAACTGCGCACACCGCTTTCCATTATCGCCGGCTTTATCGAAACGCTGCAGACCACAGCCCGAGACGACGAAAAAGCGCGCGAAAAATTCCTTCGCATTATGCAGGAACAGACTTCCTATATGTCCGCTTTGATAGAAAACCTGCTTTCGCTGTCCAAAATCGAACTGACTGTCAATACGCCGCCGCAGGATAAAGTCAGCGTCAACGCCGTTATCCGCGAAATTAAAAGCGCCCTCGAAATCAAGCTCAAAGGGCAGCGCCTCGCCCTCTCTTCCCGTTTTGCCCGCCTGCCCCGGATAAGTGCCGACGAGCACCAGATTACCCAGGTATTGCAAAACCTGCTTGACAACGCCGTAAAATATGCCGCTCCCGACAGCGTCATAACCGTCGTTACCGCCAAAGCGCCCGCCGTTCCCAAACACAAATATTATGAAGTGGCCGAAGGCGAAGCGGTTGAAATCAGCATTTCCAATACCGGCGTAACGATTCCGGCTGAAGATTTGGAGCGCCTGACCGAACGGTTCTACCGCCTCCAGGAACATAAAAACAAAAATATCAAAGGCACCGGCCTCGGCCTGTCCATTGCCGCCCAGATTATCAAACGCCACCGCGGCAACCTCGTCATCACTTCACAGAACGGTCTGACCACCTTTGCCGTATATCTCCCCGTCGCATTATAACAGCCCTGCTGTCCCTTCCGTCCCTTTACCCGCAAACAACAAAAAGGGCGTCCTTAAGACGCCCTCTGAACCCGAAAATCGGATAACCGCTTTCCCGGATAAACCGCTTTTCAGATAATGCTTTCAGCACTGTTCTGCACCACCGCATACTATTCCAACGCTGCAACCGTGCGGATAACCGCTTTCAGCACTGTTCTGCACCGCCGCGTTGCTGCGTTTTTTTCCTGCGCAGTTTTTCCCGTCCCGCCCAGAAAGGCAGGATAACGCCGCCGCTGACCAGAAGCAGCCCCCAGTAAAGCCCGACGGTCTTCAGAAAAATCTCAGGATAAATCTGCGCCTTTTTCAGCGTCGCCTCGTTAAAACTGCTGCGGCTCAAAAAGATATTTTCGCGAATTCCCGAACGGTGCTTGCCGTAACGATAGACATTGACCGCCTTTCCGGCCTCAAGCGTTTCGCCGTTGAAAACGTCTTTTGGCGAAGAAAGGTAATAAACCGTCTTGCCGTCCAGCGTAAACCGCTTTTTCTCCACGCCGGTAATAACGCCGCTGCCAACTTTTTCCAGCTTGCGCCCCGGAGCCATCCACGCAACCGCGGCAGCCGTCGTTGCCAAAATCAGCACAAAGCCGACACCGATGCATTTGCCGCTGTTCGGGCTGAACAGCCAGAACGCCATTGTCGCCAGCGCCATTAAAACACAGACAATCAGCCGTTCCGATATCAGAAGCTCTTTCCAATACTGCCGGCATAACGCCCGGTTAATCCTTTGTGCGTCTGCAACCGAAACTTTCGAGATGACCGGCTTGTCGCCGCCGTCATAAACATAACATTTATCGCCAACGGCAAGGCTGTCTGCATAACAAATGCCCCAAACGCTCAAACCGTCCCTCATCGTCTCCGGAAACCATTCCCGGCAGACGCCGTCCCTGTTGCTCGCGATACCCATCTTCCCTTCGACATTGTCAATCTCAGCAACGGTACCGCTGTCCAAAAGCTCATAGTCTTTCGTAACAATCCGGCTGCACGACGCAAATGTCAATACCGCCAGCAAAAAAATAATTCTGTTCATACTAATTTATTTTTGGTAAAACATAAAAATTCTTGTCTGCTCTGACTTTATAGGCAAAAAAGATTTAAAGCAAGCGTTTTATCTCCGGATACTGCGCCCGCTCTGCACCTGCCGCACTGTCCGCCCCGCCCGGAGCATCCACGCAAAAAATAATAGGCAGACACACCGGCGTGCGTCTGCCCTTGGCTTCATAATGCCCGAAAACAAAATCGTCTGTTCCGGTCAAGAACTATTTTTTGGAAGAGCTTTTCTTGCTGCCGCTTCTGCTTTCCTTGCGTTCCGAACCCGAAGATGAAGACGACGAGGACGAAGACGAACCGCGCTCCGAACCCGACATCAGTTTCTTGTGGTCCTTTTTCAATTCATCAATTTCATTTTGCAGTTTATCGATACAATCAGACATTTTTTCCTCCATGATAAAGTTAAAACACCTGTAATATAAATTCTGCCCTGCCTTTTGCAACGGTATATAACCGCATTGACACATCTGCCCCGGTACACGCAACAGCCGCCAGCCGTTCTCCCCACGAGTACGGCATCGTTTGCCCGGTTAAAGATACCGCCGCAGCAAAATCAATCCCGCCCGGTTAAAGATACCGCCGCGGATTAGCCTTGTATGTGCCGAGAAAATGGATTCCCTCCGAATAGAACTTCAATTCGTCAAACGCCAGTTTAAACGCCTGCGATTCGGGATGCGCCTCAATCTCGACATAAAACTGCGCCGATACGAAATTTCCGCCCACAACATAACTTTCCAGCTTGATAAGGTTTACCCCGTTGGTCGCAAAACCGCCCAGCGCCTTATACAGTGCTGCCGGAATGTTCTTAACGTGAAACACCAGCGACGTGATGAATTTTGACCCGTCGTCCGCCGGCATCGCCTTGTGCCTGCTCATCACCAAAAACCGCGTCGTATTGTTCGCCTCGTTTTCAATGTTTGATGCCAGAATGTCAAGCCCGTAAATCTCCGCCGCCAGTTTGGACGCAATCGCCGCCCGCGTCTTGTCCTGCATCTCGACAATACGCTCGCACGACTTCGCCGTGTCAATGCGCGACAAGGCCTTAATGGCGTGTTTTTTCAAAAACTCCGAACACTGCGCCAGAGCCTGCGGATGCGATGCCGCCGCCTCAATCTCCTCCAGTTTTGCCCCCGGCAGCGCCAGCAGTTGGTGCTCCACGCGCAGAAAATGCTCGCCAATAATCGTCAAATCCGTTTTCGGCAACAGAAAGTGCACGTCCGACACCCGTCCTGCATTGGAATTTTCCACCGGTATCACCGCAAAGTCCGCCTCACCGTTGTCCACCAGTTCCATCGCCTGTTCAAACGTATCGGAGGCAATATAGTCTGCCCCTGGAAAAAGTTCCTTGCAGGCAATGTGCGAATAAGCGCCCGGCGCGCCCTGAAACGTGATTTTTTGCATTTTTATTTTTCTCCCGATAAAACCAACCGTTAAAGCATACAAAAAAATGCCAAACTGTCAAGCCGGATATGCGGCTCGCCTGCACTTCTCCCACTCTTCAAAAAAAAGCGGCAAAAGAAACTTGACAAAAATATGAAAATTCAGTATAGTATTCTTTGAGAAGTTATCATTATGTCTAACCAAAAAAATTCTATTATCATGAAGAATTTTTTCGCAATTGCAGCCCTTGTTGCTGTAATGAGTGTATTAAGCGCATTTACCGCTAATGCGCAAGTGATTAACCCTCAGGCTCAGTCTGGCGCTGAGATTCAAAACCCGAAATGGTTTTGGGTCGGTGATACTTTCTTTGAATGGACCGATGAACTGCTCATTGTTACCTCCATTCAGGACAAAGATGCACCTGTAAGGCTTTCTCAGCCCGTGCTGCAAAAAGACGGTTCTTTCACCGACACTCCGCCGAGAAACATTTTCACCCACGTTTACAACCCTGTAACCGGATGGGAAAATGAAAGACCGATAGTTATCGGCAGCCAAGGAAGGCCTGAATCGTACATGGTGGCGGAAAAGACGTATACCGAATACGTTAATAATGCCATCAACAGCGGCGATTACTATGAAGTTCCCAATAAAAACGGCTTCATAGATACAGCCATAGACTATCTGGTCTATGATGTAAAGGTCGAAAAGGGAAAGGTCTCGCTCCGCATTCATAGCGTCATTTACACTGATGGCAAAGAAACCGGAGACAAAACCTTATTCGAGCATACCTATGTTCTCGAAACCAACCGTTGAAATCCGTCTTGGAAATCAGCGGCTTAACCTCAAAAAAAGTTCCCCCTGCAAAGGAGGAACTTTTTTTTTTATAAAAAGAAACTTTTTACTCTGCTGCTCAGCCTGTACCCAATAGGCAATACGCTGATATTTCTCCGAAAAAGAACCCGCAGCGCCAGCTGCCTCAAAAATCTGACACCGCTGCAAATAATAGAAATCTGCGATTCATTCGGCAGCGATAAGGAACTGAGTATGCGTATCCTGTGGAAATAGCGCCGCGTTATAACGCCTCTGTTTTAGCTGCTATTGATTTGGAGTCTTATCCCCCTCCTCACACAAAGAACCACCGCACACTTTCAGTGTTCCGTCCCGATTATACGCCCGAAAGTCCCCGGTTTCCCGTCCGGCATCCATAATCCGCACACCCCGCAGCGACCCGTCGGGATAATACATTTTAAACGCCCCGTGCATCACGCCGTCCGCATAAGAAATCTCTCCTTTCTTGCGCCCAGCCTTATCATACAGAACAGTTTCGCCGTCCTGCCTGCCAGCCTTATACCGGCTGACGCTTCTGAGTACGCCGCCAAAAGAATAATAGCGCATTTCCCCGTTAAATTTCCCTTCCGCCAACTCGACTGTAAACATCAGCCGTCCGAAAGGGTAAAACATCTTAAACACGCCGGTAACCGGTTCTCCGTTCTTATTGTAATAAAGCCCTTTCTCGCCTAAAAAATCCCCGGTTTCGCTAAAAATGCCGCGCTCTGCATCAATATTGTGCAACGTATAATATCCGGCACGGGACGCTTTTTCCTGTGCATAATATACCGACAGCACCGCCGCAATAAAAACGGCAACAGCTGCGCCGGCCAATACTGCAATCCCCAAAAGCGCTTTTCTCATATTCTCTCCCCGCCTGTCGCAACAGCTCTAATATTTTCCCTCCGCAGCAAACTTCTCCTGCCACGCCTTCATCACCGCGACCGCCTCTTCACGGCACTCCGGTATTGCCGTGCCGTAAACGCCGTCTTTAAGCATTTGGTAAAGCTCATCGTCCCTGAAGCCGATTGCTGCCGCGTCTTCTCTGGTCGCGGCAAAATAAATTCTGCCGATATTCGCCCATTTCGCCGTCATCAGACACATCGGGCACGGCTCGCAGCTCGTATAAAGCACGCAACCCGATAAGTCCCAAGTTCCCAAAGCCTTGCACGCCGCCCGGATGGTATAAACCTCGCCGTGCGCCGACGGATCGTTATCCGCCAAAACATGGTTGCACCCGCCGGCAACCTTTTTGCCGTCTTTATAGATAACCGCGCCGAACGGCCCGCCCATCGGTTCTTCTCCGGCCGCAGCATTTTGCAGCGCCGTTGCCGATAACGCGATTGCCTCTTTCATCGCCGCCACGTCCGCCGCACCGTAATCACGCCTCTTTCCGTCAGCAGCCTCCGCGGCAACGTCATGTTCCGTATAAGCTTCCATTATTGCTATTCCTTAAAAAACTTGTTGCTCTTCGGAAACCCGAACGGCACCAGCCGCCCGACCTGCGCCCGGTGTCCGAGCCACGTCAGCAGTTCCTTTTCATTTGCCACGCCGCCGGAACGGTTATAGCAAAAGCCTTCTTCTTCCTTAAATATCTGCATATCGCTCAACTTCCCGCCGGCCTGGTATTTTTGCAGCCCGACCCCGCGACCGCGCGCCATCGTCGGGATTTCCTCCAGCTTAAAAATGAGCAGCTTGCGGTTTTCACCGACCACCGCAACCATATCGCCGGTAATTTTTTTGCAAAACGCTGCGACTTCGCCGTCTGCCAGATTCATAATCTTACGCCCGTTGCGCGTCTGCGCCAGAATATGGCTCTCGTCAATCACAAAACCATGTCCGCAATCGGAAGAAACGACGTATTTTGCTCCTTTTTCAAACGCAAACATCGCACACACGTTATCATTGACGCCCAAGTCCGCCATCAGCCGCACCGGCTGCCCGAACCCGCGCCCCGACGGAATCTCGTTGGCATTGATGTTAAAGAACTTGCCCGACGTATCGAACAAAATAATCTTGTCGGTCGTATAGGCGTGAATGGCAAATTGCAGCGCATCGTCTTCCTTAAACTTGAACTCGTCGGTCAGCGGCACATAGCCTTTCATGCTCCGAATCCACCCCTTCTGCGACAAAATAACCGTAATCGGCTCCTTCTCGACCATCGCCTCAATCGGCACGTCCACGTCTTCCGGCATATCTGCAAACTGGCTGCGCCGGCGTCCAAGCGGCGTCTTTTTGCCGAACTTTTCTTTCATCTGGTCGATTTCCTCGGCCAGCCGCGCAAAACGCAGTTCCTCGCTGCCCAGCAGCTGTTCCAGCCCGTTCTTTTCTTCCGTCAGTTCGTCAAATTCGCCGCGGATTTCCTCTTCCTCCAGCTTGCGCAGATTGCGCAGTTTCATATTGAGAATGGCCTCCGCCTGATTGTCCGTCAGCCCGAACTTCGCCATTAACGCCGCCTTGGCGTCTTCTTCTTCGCGGATAATGCGGATAACCTCGTCCAAGTTCAGATACGCCACCAGATATCCGGAGAGGATTTCCAGCCTTGCCATAATCTTGTCCAATCGGTACTGCGACTTGCGAATAAGCACCTTATGCCGGTGGTTCAGATATTCTTTTAAAACCTCTTTCAGGCTCATGACCCGCGGCACGCAGTCAGACGACAGCACGTTCATATTCATCGCAAACCGGATTTCCAGTTCCGTCTGCTTAAACAGGTGCTCCATCAAAAGGTTCGCGTCAACCGAACGGTTTTTCGGCTCCAGCACAATCCGCACGTCATGCGCCGATTCATCGCGCACGTCCGCCAGCAGCGGCAGTTTTTTGTCTTCCAGCAGCTGCGCGATTTTTTCAATCAGCTTGGATTTGATAACCTGATACGGAATTTCCGTTACCACAATCTGATACTGTCCCTTGCCGAGGTCTTCCTTTTCCCACTTGGCACGGATGCGGAAATACCCTTTACCAAACGTATAAGCGTCGATAATTGCTTTCTGGTCGGCGATAATCAGCCCGCCGGTCGGAAAATCCGGCCCTTTGACAAACTTAACCAAATCGGCAATTTCGCATTCGGGATTTTTAATCAGATACAGCAGCGCGTCCGCAACCTCGCCCAGATTGTGCGGCGGAATGTTCGTCGCCATGCCGACCGCAATCCCCGCCGACCCGTTGCACAAAAGGTTCGGCACCGCCGCCGGCATGACCACCGGCTCCTGTTCCTCGCCGTCGTAGGTGTCCATAAAGTCAACCGCGTTTTCGTTCAACCCTTCCATCAGGGCGATTGCAAACTCGGTCAGCCGCGCCTCGGTATATCGCATCGCCGCCGCGCCGTCCCCGTCGATGTTGCCGAAGTTGCCCTGCCCGTCCACCAGCGGATAACGCACCGAAAAGTCCTGTGCCAGACGCACCATCGCGCCGTACACCGCGCTGTCGCCGTGCGGATGGTATTTACCGATAACGTCGCCGACCACGCGCGCACACTTCTTAAAACCGGACTTCGGGTCCAGTTTCAGCTGCCGCATCGCATACAGCAGGCGGCGGTGCACCGGCTTCAGCCCGTCGCGCACGTCCGGCAGCGACCGCGCCACAATCGTTGACATCGCATAAGAAAGATAGCGTTTGCTTAATTCTTCTTTTAATTTGACGTCATGCACTCTTTCTTCAACAATCTCTTCTTCATCCATCGTTACCTCAAATCATTCGCACGCAGTCCGTTCCGACAGCCTCGCTCTCCCGCATATTGCAGCAGACAGCCGCCCGTTCCGACACAGCCTCCCTCTGCAACACATCGCAACAAATTACCATTCGTTCCGACACAGTCTCACTCCGCCGCATATTGCAGCAGGCTTTCATCCGCCCCGGCGCGCTTTTCTCCCGTGTCGTCAAAATAACGCCGCAGAGTCTCGCGCCCCAAAGGCACGGGCAGGTTATGAAACTTAAAAAAGTGTTCTTTTAAGAAAAACCCGGTCATTTTTAGCACATTAAAAATCTCCGCATAAGTCGCATCATAGCGGTTATCCACAACAAAATGCGGATATAAGAACAGCCGGTCGTGATACGGCGCCCCGACCTCACGGCATACAGCCTTGCCTGTTTTCGGCGAAACGTATGTCAGCCCCTCGGTCTGCCCCGTTACCGCACAGCAGTCCAAAGACAAACCGAGCCCCAGATATTCCAGTGCATAAAACTCAAAATAAGCGTAATATGTCAGCATTTCCCTAATGTCCGCCGCCGCAAAAAAACGCCCCGCCACATCATACAGCAGCGGTACATCCTCATTTTCGTTCAGCAAAACGGTAAACATCGGCAACAGCGACGTCATCAGCTCCAGCCGTCGTATGTCGCTCATCATCAGCACCGCGTTCGGCTCCAGAAGTTCCAGCCGGAACAGCCGCCGCATATTCTCCTCCAGCCGTGCAGACGCCTCAAAAAACAGCTTGTTCCCCGGCTGAAACAGCCCGCGGTTTTTCTTCCCCGCCCCTTCGGACACAAACCCGGCAATTTTGCCCTTGCTTTTGGTCAAAAGCGTAACAATCAGCGCTTTCTCGCCGTATTTCTTTGCACTTAAAACGTATCCTTCATCTTTGATAATCATTAACGTACCATAATTCTTCTGTAATAAAAAGACTAGCAAGAAGAGTGTTTATTGTCAATATCATATTAAAACAATATTTGATTTTAAATAAGCTTTAAGATATAATCGAAATAGAATTATGGAATATTCAGG
>ERZ1026981.33-NODE-33-length-27073-cov-10.588163_pt1 | contig 27073 bp, 42 predicted proteins | sample MGYA00519456_ERZ1026981 | MGnify/ENA primary metagenome ERZ1026981 (study PRJEB26926, sample SAMN06164408) | human gut metagenome | biome: ENVO:00009003; feature: ENVO:2100002; material: ENVO:00002003 | host: Homo sapiens | place: USA | collected 2012 ...
CTGTCTCGTGGGCTCGGAGATGTGTATAAGAGACAGTTTGAATACTTTATATTGGTGAAATATAATGATAGATTTTTTTGAAGAGTTATCTCCTATTACACAGGCCTTTGTTGCTACTCTTTTTACTTGGGGAGTTACCATGTTAGGGGCTTCGATTGTATTTTTCTTTAAAGAAGTTAAAAAAGGTATCATGGATGCTTTGCTTGGTTTTTCTGCTGGAGTTATGATTGCAGCTTCTTTTTGGTCTCTTTTAAATCCAGCGATTGAAATGGCTCAAGATATGAATATGATTTCTTGGTTAGTTACTTTTGCAGGTTTTTTTAGTGGAGGATTATTGCTTTTCTTAGGTGATAAAATTTATGTATTTTTGTCAAAAAGAATTAAGAAAAATAATGCAAAAACATCTTCTAAAATTAAACGATGCTTGATGCTTATCTTTTCTATTACCTTACATAATATTCCAGAAGGACTAGTTGTAGGAGTTGCATTTGGTTCTCTTGCTTATGGGTTAGAAGGTGCTACTATAGCTTCGGCTATTACTTTGGCTTTAGGAATAGGTCTACAAAACTTTCCAGAAGGAAGTGCTGTTAGCTTACCACTAAGGAGAGAAGGAATGTCTAGACGTAAAGCTTTTTTCTTTGGGCAATTAAGTGGAGTGGTTGAACCTATCGCAGCTATTATTGGAGCTGTTTTAGTTTTAAAAATACAAGTTTTATTACCTTTTTTATTATCTTTTGCTGCTGGAGCTATGATTTATGTCGTAGTTGAAGAATTAATTCCAGAAAGTCAATCTAATGAACGAAAAGATTTAATGGCGTTATTTACATTAATTGGTTTTTCAATCATGATGATTTTAGATATTGCTTTAGGATAATTAGACACATAAAAAAGCACTTGATAGTGCTTTTTTTGAAACAGTATAAATTAACGTTTTGAGAATTGTGGAGCACGACGTGCCTTCTTCAATCCTGGTTTCTTACGTTCTTTCTTACGAGGATCTCTTGTAATAAATCCAGCAGCTTTTAATACTTTTCTGAAACTATTTTCTGAGTCAGCTGGTGTTGTTGAATCATATACTAATAATGCTTTAGTAATACCATGACGGATAGCTCCTGTTTGACCAGTGTACCCACCACCACTTACTTTAGCATCTACGTCAAACATTTCTCTTGTATTAGTTAATTCTAATGGTTGACATAAATCCATTACACAAATATCAGATGGGAAATATTCTCTTACATCTCTACCATTTACAGTAATTTTTCCAGTTCCTGGAGTTAAAGTAACTTTAGCAACACTAGTCTTTCTGTGACCAGTTCCATAATATTTATTTGTTTTTTCTTTTGCCATAACTTAAACCCTCCTATTTCAACTCAAGCATTTCTGGCTTTTGTGCTTCATGCTTGTGCTCGCTTCCTGTATATACGAATAATTTCTTATACATTTGTCTTCCTAATCTGTTATGTGGTAGCATACCTTTTACAGCTCTTTCTACCATTTCAACTGGATATTTTTCTTTCATTTCTTTGGCAGTTCTTTCTCTTAATCCACCTAAGTATTGTGAATGGTTGTAGTACATCTTATCATTTAACTTGTTTCCAGTTAAGTTCACCTTTTCTGCATTAATGATAATGATGTTATCTCCACAATCAATATGTGGAGTATAAGTTGGTTTGTGTTTTCCACGTAAGTATGTAGCTGCAAGTGAAGCTATACGACCTAAAGATTTACCTTCAGCGTCGATAACATACCATTTACGTTCTACTGTTTCTTTCTTTTGCATATAGCTTTTCATCATAAATTTCTCTCCTTTACCTTCAACTAGGTTTTCCCAGGACCTAATTAATGTGGGGATATTTCGAATGTACCGATTATGATTATACTAAAAAAAGTATTAAAAATCAATACTTTTTTGTGGTTTTTATAATTTCTTTACTAGTGGTTTTTCCATATCTATAGATGCAGTTAATTCTTGTGTTCTTTGGTCAATAGATGCTAAAAGTGCATCTTGTTCTTCTTCTGTTAAAGAAGCAAAAAATTCTTCCATATCCCTTATGTTATTAACTTCAGCAGTTTCTGTTGCAGTCCAGTTATAAGATGATGCTTCTTCATAATACTCTTCTGGTAGGCCTGTTTGAGATTGCATTACAAGAGCTGTTGTTGTTATAGCTGTTGTTGTTGAAGTTGTTGCTACTCCCTTTGGATTTAACTTTAAATCACCATTTTCATCTTTTCTTACACATGTTGCAGCAGCAAGGGATGTAGTCCCTCCTAGAGTTGTAGTTGCTGGTAAAGTATTTCCTGATAAAAGTGATGATGTGCTGTTACCGTTTACTAAGTTTAATAATGTTGATTCAAATATTGCCATAAATTATTCCCCCTTATTTTGTTACACTATTTACTCTAGCCATTCCGACTGGAGCTTGTGATTTTTGGCTTGATTTCTCTTGTATTAAAATAGCGCGCATTTGTTCTAGAGCTTCTTTGGTTGTTGCGTTATTAATTAGTGACTCTATCGCGTCTTTGGTACTTAATGATTTCTGTTCTTTTTCTTTCGCTTTATTGATATCTTTTATTAGCTCTTTATTTTCTTCCCGTTTTTCTTTCATTCTTCTCATATTTTGCTTAACAATTCGTTGTTCTGTTAACTTTGCTCTAGTTAAATTATAATCCTGGAGATTAATACATTGAATATTTTTCATAGCTGCGATTACTTGATAGCTACCTAATAGACTCATTGGAACTATAGGTGCTCCACATAGACCAGCTACAACACATCCCCCAAATATTAAACCATTTCTAGCCAAGCATCCTTGATGAATTTGTTTGTTTTTCAATAAATATTTTGAAAACTGTTCTACGCGACGGTCAACACCAACATAATAGTTTATACTTTTTTCTTCATTCAGTTGTTTTCTTAGTAATACTTTATTACGTTGTAAATTACTAATTATTTCTTGTTTTTCAGCTTCTGTTTTTGCTTTCTTTAAAGAATACGTACTTGTTTTAGTATAAACTTTATCCGTAAAACTTATTACTCTTTTGGTTCCAATTATATTTTTTAAAAATTTATACTTACATTTGTCTAACTTTAAAACAAATTTTCTAAAGCGTTCAGCTCCGAGTTTTTTATGTAAAGCTATTTTATCTTTATATATTCGTTTTACGATTTTTTCTTGTTCTTGTCTTGGCCAGTTTTTTGATATTTCTATTTTTTCAGGATGAAATAATAAACGATAATTGTATTTTACTTTATCAAAGAAGTTCTTATTACTCACCTTAACTTCTTTATCCATCCAATTTCCCCCTTATTCCTTGAATGGTCTATATTATATCATAAAAATTAAAAAAAAGCAAGTTAGACCTTATGCTTTCTTTTTTTATATTTGATATTCGTTAAATATAAACCTTCTGGAGGAGCAGTTTTTCCACCTATAGATCGGTCTTTTTTGTTTAAGAAGTTTTCCACAAATTCTGGGGATTCTTTCTCTTCTCCAATTTTTATTAATATTCCTACCATGTTTCTAATTTGATATCTTAAAAAACCATTACCAGTAAAGATTATTTTTATCTTTTCAGGGGATATTTTTTCAATTGTAGCACTAGTAATTGTTCTGACACAGTTTTCTTTCTCCTTATTTTCTGTCACAAATGATCTAAAGTCGTGTTCTCCTATTAAATATTTTATACCAGATTGCATTTTTTCAATATTTAGTTTGTAATTATATTGAAAGACATAATTTCTTTCTAGAGGATTATACTCTCCTAAGTTAATATAGTATTCATAGGTTTTTTCTTCCACAAAATATCTAGCATGGAAACTAGATGCTACCTGTTCTGTTTTTATAACATGGATATCTTCTGGTAAATTACTATTCATAGCTCTTTTTAATTTGTACTCATTAATATTTATATCTAAATCAGCGTGACCGCATTGCATTTTGGCATGAACGCCTTTATCAGTTCGACCGGATGATGTAAATGTGGTTTTTTTTCCTGCATTAATTTTTGTTAGGGCATTTTCAATTTGCTCTTGAATGGTGCGTTTACCTGGTTGTGATTGATATCCATTGTAGTTTGTACCATCATAGGATACAGTAATTAAAAATCTCATAGTTCCTCCTTTTTACAGTAGCTGTGGATTAGACGTGTTTGTAAATATCTTTAATAATATCTCTTATATCTTTATGGTAATCAATATTTACCTTTTTCTTTTTGATGGCCTTGTAGGTAAATAATACTATTTCAGGAATTGGAAAACCGTTTCTTTTTAAGTAATCTACTCTCTTATAGGCTTCATCTGTTCCTGCTTCTAAGAAAATTCTTTTATTTTTAATAAAAAGCATCTTGGTGGTGTATTGATATAAAACATCTGGATTTTCGGTACCAATAATAATAATTTTATGATATTGCTCACGTAACTTATTAAGAATCATCATGATTTTTTTTCGACTTTTATTATCTAATACTTTAAAAGGATCATCTAAAATAAGCACATCTGGATTAGAAAGTAAGCCAATAGCAATTTCTACTTTTTTTTGTTCAGATTTAGATAAGCTTGTAATATTTCTATCTAATAAATCACTGCTTAATCCAACTATTCTTAAAGAGTCTCTTTCTTTTTTGTCAATATCTTTTATTTGTAAGTGATTATAATTAATTACAAAATCCATATGTTCTTTTATTGTATTTAAGTATGTCTCTTTAGAAAAGTTTTTTTCTATTTTAGTGATTTTCCGATAAAAATCATAGTGATTTTCTGCCGTCAACTCTTCATTATCTATTTTTATTAGTCCACTTGGTAATTCTTTTAAGGTCAATATTTCTAATAATTCTTCATAACCTGTTCCCGTTATTCCTATTATATCATCACTAGAAATTGTAGTTGTAAATTCAAAATCTTTGTCTTTAATATTTTCTAAAACTATTTCCATATTGTATCCACCATCCTGTCCATATTTAACTCTATATTTTCCACAACATTGTAATCTCTTAATTTGACAGATAAATCAATCATGAATGGCAGATCCAAACCAATTTTATTTAAAACATTGTCTTTTTCCATAATGCCTAAGGGTTCACCTTTTAACAGAATCTTTCCTTGATCTATAATAAATAAATAATCACTTTCTAGGGCAATATTTAAATCACTTGTTGTCATGATAATTGAAACTTTTGTTTCTTGTTGAAGAGTTCTTAATAATTTGATAAATTCGTCTTGTTCTTTTAAAGTTAATTCTTGCGCTATATCATCTAAAAATAATATTTGTGGAGAAGCTAACATTTTTTCAGCTAATAAAACTTTTATTTTTATATATAATGGAACTTCATTAGGATTTTTTTTGGTGAATTTTAATAGTTTATATTTCTTTATGATTTCTTTATATGTTTCTTCTTTTTCATCAGAATTTTTTTTAAATAAACTAATTATATAGTGCAATTCTTCTTCTATAGTTGGAAATAAAAATTTTATATTATCTTGTGGAATTATAGTTCCTGTAATTTCTTTCCACAAGTTAGTTGGATATTCTTCTATGTAGCCACCAAAAAGCTTTATAGTTTCTTTTGTTTCAATTTCTCCACTTAATATTCTTATTAGTGTAGTTTTACCACAATTATTGCCACCTGATACGGTTACAAATTTTTCGGCTGGTACTTGGATGGAGATATCTTTGAAAATACTTTGATATTTTAAATTGTTGATTTCTAATAATTCCATTATATCATCCCTCCGTTTTATGTTCTATTATATAATAAAGCGTCTAAAAAAGCCAATTTATTTGGCTTTTTTCTTTTGTATTCTATAGGCACAGCGTAATAAAAATTTATCCGATACAAATCTTCCAAAGAATTTGGCACATTTCATTTGAAACCCAGGTATAATTAACATTTTATGTTCAAACATTTTATCAATTGCATATTTTGCAACATAGGTACTTTTTAATGGTTTAACACCGAATTTTACTCCGGCTACATTATTAAAGTTAGTGTCTACTGGTCCTGGGCATAATACTGAAATATGCACATTTGTTTTTTTCTTTTTTTCTTCATAGTATAATGCCTCTGACAATTGATATACATATGATTTAGTTGCGTAATATGTACTCATTAATGGTCCAGGTTGGAAAGCTGCTGATGAGGCAACATTTAAAATGTATCCTGAATTTTTCTTTTCCATATCTTTTAGAAATGCCTTTGTTAAGATATGTACCGCTTTAATATTCGTATTAATCATTTCTAATTCCTGTGCTAAATCTGTAGCACTAAAGTTTCCAAAGATTCCAAAACCAGCATTATTGATTAGTATATCAATATTTTCTTTTTTGGTTAAGATATATAGTTCTTTTACTTTTTGTTCATTAGCTAGATCAGCTACAATAATAGTCACTTTGGTTGGCAAGGATTCTTGTATTTCTTCTAATTTTTCCTTATTTCTAGCCACTAAAATTAATTCATATTTTTTAGTTGCTAGATACTTAGCTATATCTAGACCAATCCCAGATGATGCTCCTGTAATTAATGCTTTCATACCTCACCTCTTTAAAGTTTCCTATATATTTATTATATAACAAATCTAACATAAAAAAAAGAATGTATTAAACATTGCTTTTCTCATTTCATTTTTCATACTTGGAATTTTCTTTATAAACTCATCTCATATTGTAATTATATTTTTATACTAATTATAAATAGTCTTTCGCGCTACTATAATATTAAACATTTATTCATTTTATTTTTTTTGATTAATAAATATTTAGACATGACATGATATAAAAAAAGAAGACAATTTTTGTCTTACTTTTCTTCTTTTTCTGCTTTTTTAGCAGGTTTTTTTTCTTCTGGCTTAGCTTCATCTACTAATTTTAAAATTACCATTAGTGAGTTATCACCACGACGCTCAGATAATTTTAAAATTTGAGTATACCCACCATTACGATTTTCATAACGTTTTGCTAAATCGTGAAAAATTTTATCCACAACTTTTTTATCATTATGTAAGAATGCTAATGCTTTACGACGAGAAACTAAATCTCCTTTTTTTCCGTAAGTAATCATTTTTTCAACGAACTTACGAACTTCTTTAGCTCTAGTTTCAGTAGTAGTGATACTTTCGTTAATTACTACTTGTTTAGTCATAGTAGCTAGCATACTTCTTCTATGCTTGTTATCTACACCTAATTTTCTCATAGTTATTTCCTCCTTATATTTTAGTCGTCATCACGTAACACTAGACCCATATCTCTAATTTTGTCTAATACTTCTTTTAGTGATTTTTTACCTAGATTACGTATTTTCATCATGTCTGATTCACTCTTATTAACAAGATCTTGTAAAGTATGAATTCCAGCTCTCTTTAAGCAGTTATATGCTCTTACAGAGAAATCTAAATCTTCAATTGAAGTTTCTAGTGCTTTTACTTTTGGATCTTCTGTTTTCTCTATCATCATTCCACTTACATCAGCGATTGATGATAAATCTGTAAGAATAGTGAAATGTTCAATTAAAATTCTTGATGCTAAAGCGATTGCTTCTTCTGGTTTAATAGAACCATTTGTCCATACGTCTAAAATTAATTTATCATAACTTTCATCTTGTCCAACACGAGCGTTTGCAACTTCATATGATACTCTTTCAATAGGAGAATATAATGAGTCAATAGCTATAACTCCTGCTTTTTTAATATCATGTAATTTCTTGTTGTCTTCACTTCTTACATATCCACGACCATTTGATACAGTCATTTCCATGTTTAATGTTGCTCCTTTTGATAATGTAGCGATTACTTTATCTTTGTTAATAACTTCGATATCAGCATCGTGTTCAATATCTCCAGCAGTAATTTCTCCTTCTTTGTTTGTATTGATACGAACTACTTTTTCTTCATTTGAATGGTTTTTAAATACAACCCCTTTCAAATTTAAGATGATTGTAGTTACATCTTCATAAACACCATCAATTGTTTGGAACTCATGAAGAACTCCATCAATTTTAATACTACTAATTGCACTTCCAGGAAGAGATGATAACATTACTCTTCTTAAAGCATTACCGATTGTAGTTCCAAATCCTCTTTCTAATGGTTCTAATTCAAATCTACCATAGAAATTGCTTTCTACAGAATCTGTTATTTTATAAATTGGTTTTTCAAATTGTAACATGAAACTAACCTCCCTTATTCATTAATTATACACGTGGACGTTTTGGTGGACGACATCCGTTATGTGGTATTGGTGTAACATCAACAATTGTAGTTACTTCTAACCCTGCTGTTTGAAGTGAGCGAATTGCTGTTTCTCTACCTGGTCCTAAACCTTTAACGCGTACTTCTACTTTACGCATTCCCATGTCATATGCGGCTTTTCCAGCGGCTTCTGCAGCCATTCCAGCAGCAAATGGAGTTGATTTCTTACTACCTTTAAATCCGATAGCTCCAGATGATGCCCAGCTAATTACGTTACCATCCTTATCTGTAATTGTAGTAATTGTATTGTTGAATGTTGAATGAATATGTGCAATTCCTTCTGGAACATTTTTCTTTACTTTTCTTTTTCTAGTCTTGTATGCCATGTAGTTTACCTCCTTTAAAATTTATCTTTGTCTTAATTTAACTAAGCTTTTTTCTTATTTGCTACTACTTTACCTTTACCCTTACGAGTACGAGCATTACGATTTGTTCTTTGACCTCTTACAGGTAATCCTTTTTTATGGCGACTTCCTTGATAAGAATTGATTTCCATTTTTGTTTTAATGTTCATACTTACTTCACGACGTAGGTCACCTTCTGTTAAATGCTTGTTAATTTCATCACGAATCATAACTAAGTCTTCTTGAGAAAGATCCTTTGTCTTTGTTGTTGGATCAATATTTACTGCTTTTAAAATTTGTTTTGCTAAACTTTGTCCAATACCATAAATATAAGTTAATGAAATGCAAATGTGTTTATCATTTGGAATATCTACACCTTTAATACGTGCCATTAATTACACCTCCTAAAAATTATCCTTGTCTTTGTTTGTGTTTTGGATTTTCACAAATTATTCTTACTGTACCTTTGCGTTTTACGACTTTACATTTTTCGCAAATTGGTTTTACTGATGCTTTTACTTTCATTTATATCCCTCCTATTATTTACGATAGGTTATACGCCCACGTGTTAAATCATAAGGAGAAAGTTCTATCATTACGGTATCTCCTGCTAAGATACGAATATAGTTCATTCGTATTTTACCAGAAACGTGAGCTTCCACAATGTGTCCATTTTCTAGTTGAACTTTGAATTTCCCACCTGGGATAATTTCAAGAACTTTTCCTTCAATTTCAATTGTATCTTCTTTGGCCATTTTATCACTCTCCTGTTAAGATTTGATATCCATCTTTTGTTACTACTACCGTATGTTCAAAGTGTGCAGACAAGCTACCATCTTCTGTATCTACGGTCCAGTTATTATCATGCAAATATACTCTTGGACTACCTAAGGTCAACATTGGCTCTACGGCAATTACCATACCCTCTTTTAATCTTGGACCGGTATTTGGTATTCCATAATTCGGTACTTCTGGGTCTTCATGAACAGAAGTTCCTACTCCATGACCACATAATTCTCTTACAACACCTAGGTTATGTTTATGGGCGTACTGTTCAATCGCATAACCAATATCCCCTACTCTATTACCAGGTTTTACTTGTTCCAAACCGATGAATAAAGATTTTTCGGTGTCTTCTAGTAATTGTTTTGTCTTGTCATCTACTTCTCCTACGACATAGGTCCAACCGGAATCTCCATGATATCCCTTGAAGCAGGCTCCAATATCAATTGAGATGATATCACCATTTTTTAAGATTCGATCTTTACTTGGAAAACCATGTACTATCTCCGAATTGATGCTAGTACACAATGTAGATGGAAACCCTTCGTATCCTTTAAAAGAAGGAGTAGCGCCTTTACTTTTAATAAAAGCTTCAGCTAATTGGTCTAACTCTAGAGTAGATACTCCTTCTTTAATATATGGTTTTAGATACTGATGAGTTTGATATACTATATTACCAGCAATTTTTAAAAGTTCGATTTCTCTTTTACTTTTAATTGTTATCATTACTATTCATCTCCGTTACTGCTGATAATTTTATCTATTTTAGAAAAAACATTTTCTACTGTATCATTTCCATTTACCTCTTTTAAAACACCTTGTTTACGATAGTGTTCAATAATTGGTTCTGTTTTTTCTTGATACATTTGATATCTTACTTGAAAGGCTTCTAGATTATCATCATTTCTTTGATATAACTTTCCACCACAAAGATCACATGTTGATTCGATTTGTGGAGCGCTTTTTTCATCGTTGATATTATATATTGCCTTACAGTTCTCACAAATTCTTCTACCTGTAATTCTTTTTTCCAATGTTTTTTCATCGATTACAATTGAAATTACATTTCCTACTTCATATCCTAATCTTTTTAGAATGCCATCATATTCAACTGCTTGCTCTAGACTTCTTGGAAAACCGTCAATGATAAATCCGTTTTTGCAATCATCTTTTTGTAATCTATCTTCAATTAGTTGATATGTAATTTCATCTTTTACTAATCTACCACTTGCTAGTGTTTCAGCAACATAATTTCCTACTTCACTATCTTCTTTTGATATTTCTCTTAAAATATCACCAGTTGATATATGAGGTATATGATACTTAGCAACTACTAGCTCTGCTTGTGTTCCTTTTCCAGCAGCAGGTGGTGCTATAAACATAATATTTTTCATTTTTACCTTCTACTATATCCTCTCTTATAACTTCTGGTCAAAATACTTCCTTCCAATTGTTTATAAGTTTCTAACGCTACTCCTACAACGATTAATAATCCTGTACCTCCAATAGAGACACTTGTAGGTAAGCTTGTTAATTTAGAAAATAGAATTGGTAAGCCAGCGATTACTACTAGGAAGGTTGATCCTAAAATAGTAAGTCTTGATAAGATTTTACTTAAATGTTTTTTTGTTTCTTCTCCAGGTCTGATTCCAGGAATATATCCCCCATTTTCTTGTAGATTTTTAGCAAATTCTTCCGGCTTTACTTGAATAAAAGTATAAAAGTAAGCAAAGAAGAAAATTAATGCTACATAGATTATGAATCCTACTGGAGTTGTATATGTTAAATATTTTTGTACAACTAAAGTAAATGTTTCATTTTTAATTACTTGAGCTAATATTCCAGGAATTGCAAGTAAACTTGATGCAAAGATTACTGGAATTACTCCTGATGTATTAATTTTGATTGGCATAAAACTTTGAGCTGCTTTTCCGTATGCACTTGTTGATTTATTAGCATACTGAATTGGTATTCTTCTTTCTGATTCCTGAACAAATATCATTCCAATTATAATTGCAAAATATACAATTACGAATAATATAAATTTGATGATTCCTAAAGTTATTACTTGGGCAGTTCCATCAAGAGCAACTAAACCACCGAATGCATCGATAAACATTTGAGGAAGTGTTGCAATGATACCAGCCATAATGATAAGGCTAACACCATTTCCAATTCCTTTTTGGCTTATCTGATCTCCTAGCCATAATAGGAATGCTGTACCAGCAGTTAAAACTGTTGCGATATATAAATATTGTAAGACATCTCCCGTTTTACCGATAAAAGCAAATGCAAAAGCATAACCTTCAATAAAAGCAAATGCAATACCAACATATCTGGTTATTTGATTTAGCTTTTGTCTTCCAGTTGCTCCTTGCTTACTTAATTCTGTAAAATATGGAATAATGTCCATTTGTAATAGTTGCATAATGATGGAAGCGGTGATGTATGGCATAACTCCTAATGCAAAGATTGAGAAGTTCTTTAGTGCACCACCACCCATGGTGTTAATTAATTCTAGAAACCCTAGATTACTTGTTAAATCTTCTGTTCCAGGAACTCTAATAGAAATACCTAATATGAAGATCATTAATGCCCCAAGAGTAAAGTAAATACGATGACGTAAATCTTTATTCGATGAGGTAAATAATTGCTTCATAGTATTGAACATACTAGATCACCTCAGCTTTACTTCCTGATTCTTTGATCTTTTCTAGTGCGCTTGTTGAAAATTTATGTGCTTGAATTGTAAGTTTGCGCTCTAATTTTCCATTTCCTAAAATTTTTAGTCCATCCAATTGTTTTTTGATTATTCCCATTTCTTTTAGTAATGCAGGTGTTACTACTGTACCATCTTCAAATACATTTAAGTCTCCTACATTGATTGTAGCATAACTTGTTTTAAATAATGCATTTTTGAAACCTCTTTTTGGAAGTCTTCTATATAATGGTAATTGTCCACCTTCAAATACTGGGTTGATACTACCACCACTACGTGCTTTTTGTCCTTTTTGTCCGCGTCCACATGTTTTACCAAGACCACTACCTGAACCGCGTCCTACACGTTTTCTTGAATGAGTAGCACCGATATTTTTTTCTAATTCATGTAATTTCATTATCCTAATATCTCCTCTACTGTTTTACCGCGAAGTGCTGCTACTTGTTCAACTGTCTTCATTGATTTTAATGCATTTAATGCAGCAGTTGCAGTGTTGATTTTAGTTCTTGCTCCTAGTGATTTAGAGACAACATCACGAAATCCTGCTAATTCTAAGATTGCACGAACAGATCCACCAGCAATGATTCCTGCACCAGCTGGAGCAGGTTTAATAATTACTCTTGCAGCTCCGCTAACTCCGATTGCTTCATGAGCAACTGTTCTTCCATCAATTAGAGGTATTGTAATCATGTTCTTATTTGCATCTTGAATAGCTTTTTTGATTGCATCAGGTACTTCGTTTGCTTTTCCTGTACCTAATCCAACTTTACCCTTACGGTCACCTACAACAACAGTTGCTGAATATCTTCTGCGACGTCCACCTTTAGTAACTTTAACTACGCTTTTTACGTCGATTACTAATTCTTCAAACAACTTTTCTCTAGGTTCCCCTGTCTTTCTTTGCATAATACCCTCCTATTAGAATTCTAATCCATTTTCACGTGCAGCTTCAGCTAAAGCTTTTACACGTCCGTGATAAAGGTATCCTCCTCTATCAAATACCACTTTTGTAATTTTTGCTTTTGTTGCTTTTTTAGCGATTGATGCGCCAACAACTTTAGCTGCTTCAACATTACTTCCATTTGTGATTTTTAAATCCTTGTCTAATGAGGAAGCAGATACAAGAGTAGTTCTAGTTTCATCATCGATAATTTGTGCATAAATTCCAGTGTTAGAACGGAATACACATAATCTAGGTACTGCGCTTGTTCCCATTAATGTAGAACGAATTCTTTCATGACGAACAACACGCATACTATTACGAGATTGTTTCTTTATCATAATTTGATTTCTCCCTTCCTACTTATTAAGCAGCTTTCTTTCCTTCTTTACGACGAACATGTTCGTCTTTGTAACGAATACCTTTACCCTTATATGGTTCAGGTTGTCTTACTTTTCTTACGTTAGCAGCAAATTCTCCAACTAATACTTTATCAATTCCTTTAATTGTGATTTCAGTATTTCCGTTAGCTTCTACTGTTAATCCTTCTGGTATTTCCATCTCTACTGGATGAGAATAACCAGCATTGATTACTAATTTTTTACCTTGAACATTGAAACGGTATCCAACACCAATGATTTCTAAGCTTTTTTCAAAACCTTTAGTTACACCTTCAATCATGTTGTGGATAAGAGCGTTCATAGTACCATGCATTGCTTTCGCACTTTCGTTCTTACGTTCTAAAGTAATATTGTTATCAGCTTGTTTCATAGTAATATCTTTTAACATTACTTGTGTTAAAGTTCCTTTTGGTCCTGTCACTGTTACGATGTTGTTTTCTTCTTTTACAGTAACTCCTTCAGGAACAACAATTATACGATTTCCTATACGGCTCATCTTGACACCTCCTTATATTTTTTTTATTACCAAATATAAGCTAGAACTTCCCCACCTATATTTTCTTTACGTGCTTCTTTATCTGTCATAATTCCTTTAGATGTAGAAAGGATAGCGATTCCTAATCCATTTAATACTCTTGGAATTTCGTTGCTGTTTACATATACACGAAGTCCTGGTTTAGAAATTCTCTTTAGCCCAGTGATAACTCTTTCTTTATTGTTATATTTTAAAGTTAAAAGAATTGTTCCTTGAGCGTCTTCTTTAACTACTTTGTAGTCTTTAATAAATCCTTCATCCTTTAAGATTCTTGCGATTTCTTCTTTCATTTTAGATGCAGGAACTTTTACTTCTTCATAACGCATTTGATTTGCATTACGAATACGAGTTAACATATCTGCAATTGTATCTGTTACTACTGCCATTTTAATTCCTCCTTTCCAATTACCAACTTGATTTTTTAAGTCCTGGTATTTGTCCTTTATAAGCTAATTCACGGAAGCAAATACGGCAGATTCCGAATTTACTCATGACTGCGTGAGGTCTACCACAACGTGTGCATCTTGTATATTCACGAACTTTGAACTTTTGTGGTCTATTAGCTTTTACTATCATACTTTTCTTTGCCATAATATTCCTCCCATTTTACTTTCTAAAAGGAATTCCAAGTCCATTTAATAAATCGAATGATTCTTCATTTGTTTTTGCTGTTGTTACGAATACGATATCCATTCCACGTACTTTTACAACATCATCATAATCAATTTCTGAAAAGATTAATTGTTCTTTAATTCCCATTGTATAGTTTCCTCTACCATCAAAGGCTTTTGGACTAACTCCACGGAAGTCTCTTACACTTGGTAGAGAGATTGCAATTAGTTTGTCCATAAAGTTATACATGTTTTCTCCACGTAATGTAACTTTACATCCGATTGCATGTCCTTCTCTTAATTTAAATCCAGCGATTGACTTCTTAGCTCTTGTAATTACTGGCTTTTGTCCAGAAATCTTAGCTAAGTCAGCTACTGCAGCATCAATTAATTTTGAGTTTGATGTAGCATCACCAACACCGATATTAATAACAATCTTTTCTAACTTTGGAACTTCCATAATTGATTTATAATTATATTTTTCTTTTAAACTTGGAACAACTTCATTTAAGTATTTCTCTTTTAGGCGGTTCATAGTTACCCTCCTTCCAATTAATCAAGCTTCTCGTTTGATTTTTTTGTGATTCTAATTTTTTTACCTGTTTTTGTATCAGTTGTATGTCCGATTCTAGTTCCTTTTTTTGTCTTAGGATCAACGATCATAACATTTGATGCATGAATTGGTCTTTCAATTTCAATAATTCCACCAGATTCTTGTGCAGTAGGTTTTTGATGTTTTTTAACAACGTTAACACCTTCTACTACTACTTTATTTTCGCTTCTTAATGTTTTAATAATTTTTCCTTCTTTACCTTTGTCAGAACCAGCGATAACTACAACTTTATCTCCTACTTTAAAGTTCATAATTTATCCTCCTCTTATAGTACTTCTTTTGCTAAAGAAACAATTTTCATGTAATCTTTATCACGAAGTTCTCTTGCTACTGGTCCAAAAATACGAGTACCTACTGGACTCTTGTCATCACGAATGATAACACAAGCATTGTCATCGAACTTAATGTAACTTCCATCTTCACGACGAACGCCTTGACGACTACGAACGATAACTGCTTTTACAACTTTTCCTTTTGGTAATGGTGAGTTAGGGATTGCATTTTTTACAGTTCCAACTACTACATCACCAATGTTACCTGTTTTAACTTTACTTCCACCTAGAACACGAATTACTAGTAATTCACGTGCACCAGTGTTGTCAGCAACTTTTAAACGACTTTCTTGTTGTAACATAGATTATTCCTCCTTCTTTCTAATCATCTAAGCGTTAAATAATAACTGCTTCTTTTACTACTTCTTTTAAATAGAAATGCTTTGTTTTTGACATTGGTCTTGTTTCAACAATACGTACTGTGTCTCCAACTTTAGCAATATTTTTTTCATCATGTACACAATATTTCTTAGAGCTTTTAACTCTCTTGTGATATAACGGATGGTTCTTATAAGTTTCAACTAAAACACTGATTGTTTTATCATTAGTTGCGCTTACTACTTTTCCAACTAATTCTCTTTTAATTTTTTTCTCCATTATTTAAACCTCCTATTCGTTACTTTCACGTTCTTTAAGAACGGTTTTTAATCTTGCAACGGTGTGTCTTAAATCTCTAATTCTAGAAGGTTTTTCAAGGTTTCCTGTAGCTTGTTGGAAACGTAAGTTAAATAATTCTTGTTTAGCTTCGAATAATTTTGTATTGATTTCTTCAGTTGTTAATTCTCTTATTTCTTTAACCTTCATTCTTTTCACCACCATTTTCTTTCATTACAAATTTTGTTGCTATTGGTAGTTTGTGTGATGCTAAACGTAAAGCTTCACGTGCTACTTCTTCGCTAACTCCAGCAATTTCAAAAAGAATTTTTCCTTCTTTTACAACAGCAACCCATCCTTCAACGTTACCTTTACCTTTACCTTGTCTTGTACCAATTGGTTTTCTAGTAAGTGGCATGTGTGGGAATACATTGATCCAAACTTTACCACCACGTTTCATGTAACGAGTCATAGCAATACGAGCAGCTTCGATTTGATTTGCTGTTATCCAAGCTCCCTCTTTTGCTTGAAGTCCATATTCTCCGAAACTTAATGTTCTGTTTCCACGAGATTTTCCTTCGTAAGGTAATCTATGAACACGACGATATTTAGTTCTTGACGGTATTAACATATTAATTACCTCCCTTAGATTTCTTGTTTAGGATTTCTCCTTTGTAGATCCATACCTTTACACCAATTTTTCCAAATGTTGTATCAGCTTCTGCTGTTGCATAATCAACATCTGCTCTTAATGTATGTAGAGGAATAGTTCCTTCTGTGTATCCTTCGCTACGTGCCATATCAGCTCCACCTAAACGACCAGATACTGATGTTTTAATTCCTTTAGCTCCAGCTTTCATAGCATTTCTAATTGCACGTTTTTGAGCCATACGGAATGATGCTCTGTTAGTAATTTGATTTGCGATTGAATCAGCAACTAATTGAGCGTTCATGTCTGCTTTTTTAATATCTACGATTGAAATTTGAACATTTTCATCTGCAATCTTTGATAATTGTTTCTTTAATTTTTCTATTTCTTCTCCACCACGGCCAATCATTACACCTGGCTTAGAAGTATGGATAACAACTTCGCATCTTTTTGCAGTTCTTTCAATTTCAACTTTAGCAATTCCAGCATTTTTTAAATTCTTTTCTAAATATTTACGAATTTCAATATCTTTAGCTAATACTTTTGAAAAGTCTTTATTATTTGCATACCATTTTGCTTCCCAGTCTTTATTGATGCCAAGTCTAAGTCCATTAGGATTAACTTTTTGTCCCATATTCTAACCTCCTTATTAGTTTTTTGTAGCCACTACGATAATAATGTGACTAGTTCTATGATCTCTATGTCCTATGTGAGAACGTGAATCAAAAAAGTGACGTTTCATTACAGGACCAGCATCTACCCTTGCTTCTTTTACATAAAGTGTAGCAGCATCTGCACCGTTGTTGTTAACGGCATTTGCAATAGCAGAATCTAGAACTTTTTTTGTAAGTCTTGCTGATTTATTGCTTGTATTTACTAAGATGTTAGCTGCTTCTTGTACACTTTTACCACGAATCATATCTGCTACTAAACGAGCTCTGATTGGTGATACTCTAAGACCTTTAGCAATTGCCTTTGCTTCCATTTTTTTCCCTCCTAGTCATTTTCAATTATTTTTTGTCTGAACCATGTCCACCGAATTTACGAGTTAATGCAAATTCACCTAATTTATGTCCAACCATATCTTCAGTAACATATACTGGTATAAATTCTTTACCATTGTGAACGGCAAATGTATGTCCTATAAAATCAGGATAAATTGTGGAACGGCGTGACCATGTTTTAATGACTTCTTTTTTACCAGATTTATTTAATTCTTGAACCTTTTTTAGTAATCTATCAAATACGTAAGGCCCTTTTTTTAAACTTCTTGCCATTATTTAATCATCCTTTCCTATTTACTATTACGACGACGTACGATGAATTTGTCAGATTGTTTTTTCTTACGTGTCTTTAATCCAAGTGCAGGTTTACCCCATGGAGTCATTGGTGCTTTACGTCCTACTGGAGCACGTCCTTCACCACCACCATGTGGATGGTCGTTAGGATTCATAACAGAACCACGAACTGTTGGTCTAATACCCATATGACGTTTACGTCCTGCTTTACCTAATCTAACAAGTGAAGCGTCTTCGTTTCCAACTTCTCCAATTGTTGCCATACATGTTCCTAAAACTTTTCTTTGTTCACCACTTGATAAACGAATCATTACATATTTTCCTTCACGTCCAAGGATTTGTGCGCTTGTACCAGCACTTCTTGCTAGTTCTCCACCTTTTCCTGGGCGTAATTCAATGTTATGAATCATTGTACCTACTGGAATATTCATAATTGGTAGTGCATTACCAACTTTAATATCTGCATTTGCTCCAGCTTCAATTTTTGTTCCAACTTCTAATCCTTTTGGAGCAAGGATATATCTTTTTTCACCGTCTGCATAATTGATTAATGCAATATTTGCAGTTCTATTTGGATCATATTCGATACTTGCTACTGTTCCAGGTACCTCTAATTTATTTCTTTTAAAATCAATGATACGATATTTTCTTTTAGCTCCGCCACCTTGATGACGTACTGTAATCTTACCTTGATTATTTCGTCCACTATTTTTCTTAATAGTAACTAATAGAGATTTTTCTGGAGTACTCTTAGTTATATCTTCATTAACTAACGTACTCATTTTTCTACGACCTGGTGTAGTAGGTTTATATGTTTTGATTGCCATAATTTATTTCCTCCTTCTAACCAAGATCAATTGTTTGTCCTTCTTTTAAAGTAACAATTGCTTTCTTTGAACGATTAGTTAATCCTGTATAACGACCAACTCTTCTTTTTTTAGGTTTTACATTAATTGTTCTAATTGATGTAACTTCTACATTGAATATTTTTTCAATAGCGTTTTTTATTTCAATTTTATTAGCTTTTGGATCAACTTTAAAAGTATATTTTCCTGCTTCTTTTGCAGCCATTGATTTTTCAGTAATAACTGGTGCCTTGATGATTTCTAAATACTTAGTGTCTCTCATTAGTTAAGCACCTCCTCTACTTGATTTAATGCATCTTGTGTAAATACAACTACGTTAGTACCTACAACATCTAATACATTGATTTCATCTGCTGAAATTAATACTACATTTTGTAAGTTTCTTGATGCTAAAATCATATTATCATCAAATTCTTTTACAACGATTAATACTTTCTTATCAGCTACTTTTAATGTTTCTAATAAAGTTTTCATATCTTTTGTCTTTGGTGTAGATAATGTTAAGTTTTCTAATACGATAACTTCATTAGCTTGTGCTTTATATGCTAAAGCTGACTTAATTGCAAGTCTTCTTTCTTTACGATTTTGTTTTTTGCTGTAATCTCTTGGTACTGGAGTTCCATATCTTCCTCCACCTACCCATTGTACAGATCTGATTGAACCTTGACGAGCACGTCCAGTTCCTTTTTGTCTCCATGGCTTTCTTCCTCCACCACTTACTTCTGATCTGTTCTTAGTACTATGAGTTCCTTGTCTTAATGACGCTCTAGCTAAAATAACTGCATCATATAAAACATTTTTATTTGGTTCAATTCCAAAAATATTTTCGTTTAAGTTAATGTCCTTTACTTTTTCGCCTTTTAGATTTAAAAGTTCTACTTTTTTCATCTACGTTTCCTCCTTTCATCACATTTCTTTATTTTCTTTTTTATTAAGTTCTTTGTTCCTGTGATGATTTATTCTGCTGTTTGTTCTGCAGGTGCTTCTTCTACAACTTCTTTTGTTTCTTGATAAGAAACTAAGTCAGCTGCTTCTTTTTTCACGTTTGGCTTTTTAACTGCAGTACGAATCATAACTAATGATTTCTTTGGACCTGGAACATTTCCTTTTACTAAGATTACGCTATTTTCAGTATCTACTGAAATAATTTCAAGATTTTGTACAGTTCTTGCTACATTACCCATTTGTCCAGGCATTTTCTTACCTTTTAAAACGTGCATTGGTAACATAGTACCTAATGAACCAACACCTCTATGGTATTGAGAACCATGACCCATAGGCCCACGGCTTTGGTTATGACGTTTGATTACACCTTGGAATCCTTTACCTTTACTAATTCCACTTACGTCAACCATTTCTCCTTCTTCGAAGATATCCACACCAATTACTTGACCTAATGTGTAATCTTCTACATTTACTCCTCTAATCTCTCTTAAGAAGCGCTTAGGTTCAGTACCAGCTTTTTTAGTATGACCGATAGCTGGTTTGTTTGATAAATTTTCTCTGATAGTTTGTGTTGCTAATTGAATAGCATCATATCCATCTTTTGCTACTGTTTTTATTTGAGTAACTACATTTGGTTCTACTTCAACTACAGTAACTGGAATTAACTTACCGTTCTTAGTGAACACTTGAGTCATTCCGATTTTTTTACCTAAGATTCCTTTCATTATTGTTTCCTCCTATTATTTTGTTTTGATTTCAATATCTACCCCGCTTGGTAAATCTAAATGAGCTAATGCATCAATAGTTTCCTTGCTAGGATTTTTGATATCAATAAGTCTTTTGTGCGTACGCATTTCGAATTGTTCACGTGAATCCTTATATTTATGAACAGCTCTTAAAATTGTAAACTTTTCAATTTCAGTTGGAAGTGGTACTGGGCCAGAAATTTCTCCACCTGATCTTTTAATTGTTTCAACAATTTTAGTTACAGCATTATCAAGAATTCTGTGATCATATGATTTTAATCTAATACGAACTTTTGCTGTTGACATTTAAAATCCTCCCTTCGCCTATATCTAGTATAGACTTGCTCCGTGCAAATAACCCGATACCAAGTTAACAACTTAACCTGGAGTATCGGCAACCTCACACATCTAAGCAGTCACACGTAATTAATTATAGCAACAAACATCAATAAATGCAAGAGGTTTTTGTAGAATTTTTGATATTTTAATAAAAGAAGAGGAACTATGTCTTGTTCTGTTTTCGTATTGTATCAATAAAAGCAATTTGTCGATAATCATCTAATAGTAAATATCTGTTGTTTTTATTTCCATATTTTTCACATTATTATTTTACATTATATATTTTGCTTTTGATGAAAATTGATTTTGTATAACAATACTGGTATTTTCTCGTTTGCAAGGTTTGTCATAAATATTTTTATTCTTTTATTTTTTACTTTTATATTCCATCCGTTTTTTATGCTGAGTGATTATATTAGTCAATTTATAAAAGAATTACTATATTATTTAACTTTCTTTTTTATTTTTCTTTTCAAATGCTTTGCTTCTTTTCGTTCTAAATAACATTTATTATACTCCCATATTTCTCCTAATGTCATCGTTTCTAATTCTAATTCTGTTAATTCCTCTTGAATTCCCATATCTAGATGTGCAAAAAAAGCTCTTTTAAATTGGCGTTGTGCTGGATTTTTATTCATTTCTTGTAAATCATAAAGATACAAATTTCGAGCTTCGTCTTTTGCTTCTAAAAATCTAGCAAATCTTTTTTCACTAGTTGCTTTTATTTCTTGAAATTTCTTTGTTAACTGTTCTTCTTTTTGTTTAGCTATTGTTGTTTTATCGTCATTTTTAGAATCTTTTGTTACTTCTTCCTTTTTTTCCATATAGATTTTTGATAATTTTTCTTCACCTTCTCGTAGTTTTAAAAGCTTCTCATATTCTATTTGGACTTTTTTTAATAGCATATCACTTTGTTCTATTTTTACTAAAGAAGCCCATTTTTCTATTAAACTTTCTCTTTCTTTCGATGGTGTTGTTCTTAGCTGTTTTATTAAAGTATTTAAATATTCAGTATAATCAAAGTCTATTCTGTTCGTTTGTTCTTTTGATGGTGGTGGAAAAACAACAAAATATTTCTGTTTATCAATTTCAATTATGCGTTATGCCAATGCTAACCTTTTATTCATAGTAACCATCTCTTTTGGTAGCGTATTATAACACAATAAAAAGGATTTTTCAATCCTTTAGATTTCGTTTGGATTTTGGATTACCAATAATTTTTAGAGAAGCAGGAGCTATTAATGATTTACCAAACTTTTTATTAATGTTGTCTATTGTTTTTTGAATCTCTTCTTCTTTTTCTTCTAACTCTAGTTCTTGCTCAAATAATGTCATTTGTCTCTTTTTTGTTTCTGACAAGTCAGCTAACCTTACACCAATTAGGCGTATAGGATCTTTCTTATAGCTTTTGTCAAATATTTCTACTACCAATTTATAGATTTCTTTTGTGCTGTTAGTTTGGTGGGGTAGTTTAGATTGTGCTGAATAATTTTTAAATTGATTATTTTTATAGATTACTGCAACAGTTTTGGCGTATTGTTTTTGATTTCTCAATTCTCTAGTGACATCTTCTGTTTGACGAAACAAAATTTCTTTTAATTTTTCTTCATCTGTATAATCATAAGTTAATGTTTCAGTAGTAGAAATACTTGTTGTTTTAGCACTTCTTGGTTCTACTTTACTATAATCTATTCCCCAAGCTGCTTGTTTTAAATGATGTGCTTGATTTTTAAAATGTTTTTCTAAAGTCTTTTCATTAGCTAGGGCTAAATCTTTAATTGTATAAATTTTTAACTTATTTAATTCTTCTTTAGTTCTTTTTCCAACCATGAATAAGTCGCCTACTTCTAAAGGCCATAGCTTACTTTCTATCTCTGTTGCGAACAAAGTATGAATTTTATCTGGTTTTTCAAAGTCTGATGCCATTTTGGCACATAACTTATTATTTCCTATACCAATATTTACAGTATAACCAAATCTTTCTTTTATTTCCTCTTTAATTTTGGAAGCTAATTGTAAATAGTCCTTATATATATAATTCATACCAGTCATATCTAAAAAGCACTCATCTACGGAAAATTGTTCTAGTAATGGTGAATAGTTTGATAAATATTCAAACAATTCTTTAGATTTTTGATGATACCATTTGTAATTTGGTGGATACATTTTTACTGATGGACATTTCTTTTTAGCTTGATAAATGGTTTCAGCTGTTTTAATACCATATTTTTTAGCAATTGGAGATTTAGCTAAAACTATTCCCCTTCGGTCTTTTTCTGAACCTCCAATAATAGCCGGGATGGTTCTAATATCAATTTGATAACCTTCTTTTAATAATAACACTGCTGACCATGATAAAAAGGCATTGTTTACATCTATATGAAATATTAATCGTTCTTTCATTTTATCCCCTCAATGTTATTATAAGGTACTTTTTTTGACTGTGCAATCGAACACGTTTGTATTTATGTAACCCTCTAGGTTACATATTATTTTTTAATTTTTGGGCATACTAACTCTTAGGTGGTAGTATGAATAAAGAAGAACGAAAAATTTATGAAGTGTTTTTTAAAAAAATAGTTATTGAGCATATACGAGAAGCTAGAATTGAGAAGGGATGGACGCAAGCACAATTAGCTGAAGCAATTGATGTTTCTCACGAGTTTGTTAGAGCGTTAGAATCCCAAAAAGGAAAAGATACATTTTCAACTTTTACTATTTGGCGAATATCAAAAGCTTTAGAAGTTGACTTAAATGTCTTATTAGATTTTGATATGGAATCTTTTAAGCCAATCATAAAAAAAGCAATGCAAGGAAAAAATCTTTCCTAGTATTGCTTTTATTTTTCTATTAAACTTTCTCCTGTCATTTCGTCAGGTTTTTCTATATTCATTAAATCTAAAATTGTTGGTGCTATATCTCCTAATTTTCCTGGATGTAATGTTAAATTTTCTTTTGTAATAATAAATGGTACTGGATTGGTAGTATGAGCTGTTAAAATATTATTATTTTCATCTAACATTTCTTCACAGTTTCCATGATCAGCGGTTACTAGTAGGACTCCACCTAACTCCACTACCTTATTATATATCTTTTTTAGATCCTTATCTACTGTTTCAACAGCTTCAATTGCTGCTTCTAATACACCAGTATGACCTACCATGTCACCATTCGCAAAATTTAAAATTACTAAATCCATATTTTCTAATTCTTCTAATAATTTTTCAGTTACTCTATCTGCACTCATAGATGGCTGTAAATCATATGTTGCAACTTTTGGGGATGGAATTAGAATTTTCTTTTCATTTTTATAATCCACTTCTTTTCCACCATCGAAGAAGAACGTTACATGTGCATATTTTTCTGTTTCTGCAATTCTTAATTGTGATAGATTTTGTTTTTCAATATATTCTCCTAAAATATTAGTAAGTTCTGGATCATTGAAAGCATGAGGGGCTTTCACTGTATTTACTACTGGTAACATTGTAATTGTTTTTACATTATTAAATTTAACAGTATCCATTTCTACTTCTTCAGGATTAGTAATGGCTGTCATTAATTCACGCAATCTATCTTTTCTAAAGTTATAGGCTATTACACCATCGTTTTCTGTCACGTTTCCTTGAGTCACAAACTTAGCTGGCAAGAAAAATTCATCTGTAATACCTTCATTATAACTTTTTTCAATATATTCCTTTGGAGAAGTTTCTACCTTACCAAAATCATTAACAATAACATCATAAGCCTTTTTTAATCTATCATAATTGTTATCACGATCCATGGCATAATATCTTCCACTGATAGATGCGATTGTTCCGAAACCTAATTCTTGTAATTTTTCTTCTACTTTCGAAATATAGTTATATGCACTTTTAGGAGCTACATCACGTCCATCTGTAAATAAATGAAGATAAACGTTTGTTATATTTTCCATTTTACACATATCTAATAAAGCCATTAAATGATTTATATGAGAATGTACTCCTCCATCACTTATAAGTCCCATTATATGTAGTTTTGATTCATTTTCTTTTACATGAGACATTACGCTCTTCAGTATTTCATTTCTGAAAAACTCTTTATCATCAATTGCTTTATTAATTAACTCCAGTGGTTGATAAACAATTCGTCCGGCACCAATGTTCATATGACCTACTTCACTATTTCCCATTTGGCCTTTTGGCAGTCCTACTAGTTGTCCTGATGCAGTTAATGTTGTATGGGGATACTTTTCCCATAGTTCTGTAAAGACTGAATTGTTGGCTAACTTAACAGCATTTCCGTGTTCTTCCTCTCTTAATCCGTATCCATCTAAAATTGTCAATACAATTGGTTTTGTCATTTTGTCCTCCTAAATTCTATTGTCGTTTAAGCAAAACATTGCATATATTGGGATGTATCTTACACCTTTTTTTGTTGCAAAGTTGTTTTCGGTAACCCGATAGGCTTCCGTTACCGTGAATTTTTTCATAAATACTGCTAAAGATTTTGCTTTCGAGTCAGCTTTGGTAATTAATTCAATAGGAATTATTTTACCCATTCTGTTTTGAATCACAAAATTCACTTCAGCTTTTCCTTCTGATTGATAATAGTATAGAGCATACCCTGCTTCGGCTAAGGTCTTGGCTATACTGTTTTCATATAATATTTCTTTTATCTTTTCATCGCTTAGTAATTGTTTTAAAGTAATATGTAACATTCCAGATAGCATACCATCATCTGGTAGATAAAGTTTAAAACTATCGGTTTCTCTACAACTACTTAAGGGAGATTTTACAGTTGATACTTTATAACTTCTGTATGCGATTTGATTGCTCACTAAGTAATTAATAGCACCTTCATATTCTTTGGCACGTTTTCCCGTACCAATTAATCCATACTGGAATTTTTTATTTTCTTTTTTTAATTGTTCTGGAATAGACTCTATTACCTCTAAACCTCTTGGAATATCTATTAATGTTTTACTAGCAATAAGTTCCCTTTCATACACCTCAAGAATTTTTTGTTTCATGATATCTATTTCATACTCACTTTTACCTTCTAAATTAGCCATGATAACTTCAGGAAACCCACCAGTCATTAAATATTCTTGAAATAATTCTAATGCTAGTTTATGGAAAGGGCAAGTTTTGCGTTTTGTAAATGATTCTTGAATTAACTCTGCTAAGGCTTTTTCATTTTTAGCCCATAAAAATTCTTCAAAATCCATTTCATTCATACCTTTGAATTGCAATTCTTCTCCTTTGAATTCCATTAAATTCTCACGGCGAGAAGTGATAGCAATGATATGATATTTACTATGTTCGCTTCCAAAAAGTTTTAATCCTTTAATAATTTCCAAACTATTTACATTATCAAATATTAATAGGGTATCTTCAGCTAATATTGTTTCACCCGATATTAACGATAGATTTAAGATTAATTTATCTGTTGATTTTTCTTTTGTAAATAATTCTTCTAGAGTTTTATTACTGTTGGTATTAAAATAAATAGTATTCTTATAATTTTCTTTACCAAAAGTTAAGGCAGAGTAACTTTTGCCAACCTGTTTTGGTCCATATAATACTAAGGGCTTTCTAATGATGTCTTTTTGCCATTTTTGCAGGAATTTTTCTATTTTACGTTCCATAATTTGTAACCTCCCTACATATTTACCAAAATAAGTATACATTATTTTACCTAATAAAGTCAACGATAAAAAAAGACGGTTTAATTTTTTTTCCGTCTTTAATTAGCTAATGGTTTACTAAATTCTAATCTTAATTTATCAGCAACTGTGACAATGAATTCTGAATTGGTTGGCTTTGCTTTATCAATATCAACACTGTGCCCAAAAATTTCTTCCATTAGTTGCCAATTGCCACGATTCCAACTAACTTCAATTGCGTGTCTAATTGCTCTTTCTACTCTCGAAACAGTTGTTTCATATTTTTTAGCAACTTCTGGATAAAGTTCTTTCGTGATTCCACCAATAATTTCTGGGCGTTCATAGACTAATGAAATACTTTCTCTAATATATTGATAACCTTTAATATGAGATGGTACTCCTAACTCATGTAAAGTTTTAGTGATGGCAATTTGCAAATTATTATGATAAACGTCTATTTCTTTACCAC
>ERZ1026981.47-NODE-47-length-22867-cov-7.160661_pt1 | contig 22867 bp, 13 predicted proteins | sample MGYA00519456_ERZ1026981 | MGnify/ENA primary metagenome ERZ1026981 (study PRJEB26926, sample SAMN06164408) | human gut metagenome | biome: ENVO:00009003; feature: ENVO:2100002; material: ENVO:00002003 | host: Homo sapiens | place: USA | collected 2012 ...
TTAGAGCAGAACGCGCCGCAAAGCGCGCCATCTCCACAGTTGCCGCCGACAAGAGCGTAATTGGTTTGGCCGTTATTAAACCAAAAACCATCACATTCGTAGGTCGTTGAGCTGCCGGAGGCTGTTTGTGATACCAAGCCGTAAGCTGTCAGGGTTGCCGATGATACATAACCGCCGGAAGTCCCTCCGGGGGTCAAGCCAACAGAGATATAACCGGCGCCGGTTTCGTTGTACCCCTCAGCCGTTGAGCCGTCCTCTGTTCCCCATGTCAGTTTAACCTTTTGCGTGCCGTGGTCGTTAATATAACCGGCAATGCGCTCCCACTGGTTGCCCCAATAATGCTCAATACCAAACACTTTGACACAATCGTTGGTATTTGTGCCGTAAAAAAGGCCGTATTTATCCAGTTTGCCGGAGGCCATAAGCGAACCGGCATTTTGGCCGCCGTCCGTATAGCCGTGTCCAAAAACAGCCTGCGTATCGGTAGATTTGCCCATAAGCAGCAGCAAAGCGTTAATCATCTGTCTGTCAGCCCAAACACCCGTAAACCAGCGGTCGCCGTTTGCTTGGCAATAAGCGCGCTCAGTTGCCGAGGTTTGCGTATTCATCGGCGTTAAGCCGGACAGCGAACGGATAACATTATTAACATTTGCGCCTTTATAAGCTGCTTTATATATCCAATCCACCATATCGCCGTTTTTATTGATATGCGTATAGCAGTGATAAGAGCTGTCAACCTGCATATTGGCAATATAATAATGCTGCCGATTCCCGACTTGCTCATATTTAAGCCATACTTGCGGAAAAGCCACCATAACATTGCCTGCAAAGGCCGTGTTTTTATAATCACTGTCGCCGCCGTCTTTTTTCATGGAGTAATCGTCAGGGTTTAGCTCATAAGCCTCCGTACCGTCTTGTTTGAGCATAACCACGCGCGGCATAAAAAACGCATCTTTCCACGAGCCGTAATTAAACTTTTTGGCTGTATAGTCCATATATGCCGGTTCATAATCCGCATTTTCGCCCCAGTATTTCACGCGGCCAACCGGATCGGCATCACTCTTGTCAACAATAACCTCATAAACCACCGCCCCAAAGCGATTGCGATTATCAAGGTTAAATGCGCCGTTTGCCGAATACGGAAAAGCGGCATAAAAATACCCGCTTTCATCAGCGGGCGGTGTATCTTCAAGCCAAGCAAAGCTATGCGAGTTTGCCGCTTGATTGTCCAGCACAATCGTCCCGTCATAGGGATTGGCCGGAAAACTGCCTGCTTTTCGCACAATCATCGTGCCAGCCCAAGTGCAAAGCACTTGTCCGTCAACAACCGTGTCAGCAGGGTCAACCCAGCGCAAATAATATTTGCCGTTTTCCTGCTTAACCGTCATCTTTTTGCAGTTATCAGGCGGCAACCCGATATTGCCCTTTGATAACAATTCATTCCAACTTTTGCAGGATTTAACCAAATCCAGCCCTAAACCTTGCACTTCCATATCTGTCCCCTGATTGATGATTTTTGCTATATTTGCCTGCTGCGATGCCGTTAAAGCACTTGCCGCCGCATTCGTTTCAGAAGTCGCCGCTGCGGTAGCGCTGGCCGATGCGGCAGCGGCCGAATTGGCCGCCTCTTGCGCTTTATTATTAACAGCAGCGGTTTGTGCTGCGACATTGGCATTAAAAGCCGTAACTGTTTGCTCAGCAGCATTAGCGCTGGCAGCAGCCTCCGTGGCGCTCGTTTCTGCACTGTCCAAATAAGCCTGCAAACTCGGCTCAACAGTCCCGTCAACATAAGCATCAAGATTATTCTTTGCCGCTTGCGTAACCGTTACCGTTGCCCCGTCAATCGCGGCCTGAGCAGCATTAACGGCCTGCTGCTTAACATCAGCCACCGCGGCCGTAATTGTTTCTTCAATAGAGGCCTCTGCGTCAGTAACCGTGCTGTCAATACTGTCTTTGGCATCGGCAACTGTCTGTGCAATATCCACTTTCGCGCTGTCAACATACTCTGTAACACTGGCAAGCGTTCCCTCGGCTTGTTCCACCGCGGCTGCGGCATTATCCGCTGCGGTGGTAGCTTTTCCGGCAGCAGCAATGGCATCTGCGGCAATCTCCGTTACACTGTCCAGCTTGTTATATACTTCATCAAGCAGCTCTTGCGGTGTCTGATTGCCCGAAATAACAACCTTAATACAACGGTCAAGAATTTCTTGATGCTGCTTTAATATGGCAACGACCTTATCAAAAGACTTTTCGATACTTTCCGACGGCAAACGGCCAAATTCTTCCCAATCAATAGTTTGCTCAATCGGAATATTGTACAAAATCGTCAGCTTTTCGTTGACCTGCAGAGGCACTTTTAGAGTTAATGCCCCGTTTGGCTGTCCTGCCTCCGTTATCGTGAAATCAGTATTTTCAACCAAAACAATTTCATTTTCGCCGGTTTTGTCAGCTTTAACCACCGCCAACTGCTTTGTTCCGTCTGCATTAGCAAAATAAACGAAAGGCACCGGATAATTAACCGCTGTCCCGTCGCCAATATAAACAACACGGATCGGCATACTTGCTGGAATCGTCATCGTTTCTATCCTTTCAATAAAAAAGGGCGGAAAACTCCGCCCCTCGGGTTAATATAAAATTTTATTTACGCTCTTTGCCCCTATAGATTCCATACAGAATATCTGCAGGACTTTGGGGCTTTATTTCTCCCGTCATGATACCAATGTCATAACTAGCCCAATCGGCGAGCTGTCCACCGACGGGGATTCCCGTTGTCATTGCCAGCGCATTAAGCACATCTTTTACAAATGAGCTGCCTTTGACATTTTTGCCGTCCGCCATTTTATAAATTTTCTTCACTGGCTGAAAAACCGTATTGAACGCATTGGCATACAAACTGCCCGGCACACGTCCAAAGTCCATGACACTCGCAGCATCACGGGCTATCGGTAAAGTCGACAACCAATAAAATAAAGGATTTCCGAGCAGGTATTTTATCCACTCAATAGCGTCATCATCGCCGCCGGGCGCATCTCCCTTAAGAATACCCTCCACCAAAGGCGGCAACACCAGCGCCGTAAACAAATCGCTCATAGCGCCGGCGAATTGTTTTTTATCCTTTATATCCTTAGCCGATTGCGTCCAAATTTGATATAAACCGGCAAAAGGAGAGTAAAACATTGCCATTGACCGGCTCAGCTCACTGCCGCGTTGGAATAAAGGCGTATCTTTAAGGTTGCCGGTACCTTGGCTGTCAATCATAATTCGGTCGGCATAAAATACAGCGTCCTTATGCTCATAGCCAAAATCTTGCGTAGCTTGCTGATAAGCAGCAAACCACGTGGATTGTGCGACAATAAAGTCCATTTTGCCAATCAGCCAAAAGCCGCCTTTAACCATGGTGTCAGCAACTTTTTGTTTTCGGCTTATTTCCGTAGCCACACCGCGCATTGCCTCTGCAATATTTACATCATTGTTATTGAGGCGGTTGCGCAATTCTCCAGAATTTGCCAAAGCCCACTCACGGTTTTTAGATGATTGAGCAAATGTCTTCATTCCTCGCCATAGCCAATATGTTCCGCTATGCTTGCCACCGTTTTTGCGGCCGCGCTGGCTAAGAGCTGCAACAGAAGTGAAAAAGCCCAGAGTTTGTGCGACTGCAGTCGTTACGCGATAAGCCAAGCCGATTGTTGTCGTTCGGTTACGGATAATACGCAAATAGCCGTCCAGCTTTTTTACGGCACGCGCATCACGATTAGGCTGGTTCGCCAAAGATTTAAGCAACTGGCAAAGTCCGTCGCGATATTCGCTCTCAAGATACCGGTCAAACGTGTCCATAAAGGTCGGCGTATTGGTCAAATTCCACAACTGGCGGATTGTTTGCCTGTAAGCTAAATCATGAATAACGCTTGCCACGTGCTGCGAAATCGGAGTAAGCCCGAATTTGAGAGGCGCGTCAACACGGTCAAGTCTGGCTTTTGTATAACCTTTTGCCGTTGTTGCGCGGCCGTAATCACTTTCAAGCAAAGCCGTTTCCGCATTATTCTTATCGCGAGCCTCCATTGCTGCCGTTTTATCATAAATAATCGGATAATACCCGCCGCGATACGTTCCGTAAGGCGTAACAACTTGCGTCGCAAATACTTTGTCCATATCCAAGCCGCTCATCTTTTTCTGATGATCTGCCAGCATTGGGTACATAGAATCTAACAAATCCCATACATTTTGGATATAATCCCAATGCTCTTGCGTCAAAGTGCGTGCAACCCAGCCCAATTTTTGCTCAAATTGCTTATTATCTCCAAAATTTGCCTTTAAGCGCTGTTTATTATAGTAATTTCCCATGTTTAGGCCGACGGAAATCAATTCTCCAAGAGTAAAGTCAGCGCCAAGCGCCTCTTTTGCCCCAGGCACATTCTCAAACAACGCAGCCTTTGTTTCTTTTGAAAGGCTGTTGTTTAGCTCATTCATCTTATTGCCAAACCGCCGCAGCAAGTCATTTTCGAGATTTTGAGCCTCAGTCAGAGGCCGCAAGAAAGTCGTGTGCATAATACCGTTGGCGTTTCCGTCATCAATTCGGTTGCATAGACCGCCCAGCGTAACAAGATTTTCATCAACCGTATTGGCAAAATCCTGCAGCGCGTGATTTTCCTGCTTTCCGGTTTTGACAATTTCGCGCGGACGATAGCTTTTTTTGAACTGGTCAGCTATTTTTTCAATCAATTTTTCTTTATCAAGTAGCTGTCCGGCCAATTCATACGTTTTTATCTCCCGGCCGTTATGGATAATGTTTTTAACAACGTCGTTTAATGAGCTGAACTCATCGACGGTCATATCCGTATAAGGCTTTTTATCAACCGCCTCCAATATCGAGGTCGGGACATCAATATCATAACCGGCAGCACGCTGTTCATCAATCCACCGCGCAAGGTTGCCAAGCCGTTCTTTTTGTTTCTGGCTCAAAACATTTGCCAGCGAGTAACGGCTCAAAATAGCCCGTGCCGCGTCCTGATGTTGTTGATTGACGCTCGGATTAACCTCTTTTTTACCAATCTGTTTTAACCGACGGACAGCTTTGTCAACAAATTCAGCCTGTTTTTGAGCCTCTTTATATAAAAAGAAATTCATCAACTGCTGGCGTTTGTAGGTATATGCAGCGTTGCGGTTGCCTCTGTTCAGAGCTGCAATCGCATTGTCCCCGGCTTTCAAACTCAGATTAAAGTATTGCTCCGGCTTAATATCCGTAATACGCAGGCCGCCGATAATATCCTCCGCCCGTGCTTGCAAAGCGTGTTCCATTGCACCCTGATTCTCAGGATTAGGCGAAATTTTTGCCAGCTCAAGCGAAAGCATATCAAAATATTTGTCATTATGCAGAGATTTAACAATTTGCGCCTCCACTTCCGCATAAGATACCGGAGAGCCAAGATTTTCATGCACCTGATAACGCAAAGTGTCCTCAATCGCCGTAATTAGCCGCGGAGATTGAGAGATTGTTTTTTTGACAGCATCAAAATCAAGCCCGAAAAAGTCAGCCAGCTCAGCAAAACTCATACCGTCAGGTGCAAAAATTGCCGTACCGTCCAATCGTTTCGGCAAGCGCTGCGCGCCGTCAGGTACAACTCTGTTAAAAGTTTTCTCAATTTCTGCCGTATTGGCTTTAATATCAATATCAGTATCGCCGATTTTACCATAAACCAAAGCTATGATAAAACGATTTTCCGGCGTGTCGGAGAACTGCATTAGCACGTCATGCCGCAAATCAGACTTCTTGCTCTCAAATTCAGCCGTCTTTTCCTTAAAAGCCATTGCAGCCAACGATTTATAATAATCATCTTTAGCAATGGTCAGCATATTGTCCATATATTCCTTATACCGGTCAAACTGTTTTTGGCTCATATTTGCCTTATCCGGCGTGTCAAACATTTGCCGGATCCGTTTTTCAAGAATATACTGCTCAATTTCGCCGTCAGAGGCAAGCAAGCGGTCAAAAACGTCTTTAACTTCCGGCGTAATATCGACATTCAGCTCCTGCGCGTCCTTATAAACTCCCAATAACCACCGTTTGAACGTCGAAAATATTTTGCGCAATCCAAAACTTGGAGCCTCTGCAGTCATGAAATATTTTTCAATACCTCGCGCAAAACATTCGTGCTTAGCCACCTCAATCGCAGCCTCTCGGCTTGAAAAACCTGTTTGAATAGCCTCGCCATTGTAAAACAGCGTAAAGCTGCCGTCCGGCTGAACGATAACCTCATTATGCTTTGACCATTCGCTCTCAAGCCAGTTTTCCAATGTTTCGCTGTATTTTTTCAGCTGCTCGCTGGCTCCGTCCATAGCTGCATATTTTCTGATCATTTCCCGCCAAAAATGCCCGCTTTCGTGAATTATTGTTGAAAGATTGGCATTTTTGAATAATGTTATTGTTAGCGTTGAGGGCGTAAAAGACCCCAGCGCCTCAGTTTCCTGCTGCTGATAAAACTTCTGAATGACTTTAACATCGGCCGGATTAAAGATGACAAAACACCGTCCGTCCTCATTCCCATCATAGGCTATACCTTTAATACCATTTTCTTCAAGAATTTTACTAGCAAACTTCATCTGCGCTGTTTTGTCGTTAATTCCGTTGCGTTGCGCAATAAACATAAGCTGCTTGTAAAAAGATTTTCCGGTAAGAGCATCGCCAAAAGAACCTGCGTCATAATTTTCTGAGGCAATATAATCGTCAGGATATTTATTCATAATATCCCGAACACCTTTTCTGACGATTTCAGATTGCTGATTGACTGGCAGCTGTTCATCAATAAGGTAAGGATTTTCAGGTACATTAACCTCATGAACTTGCCCTAATGTCTTATTTATATCTATCTTATTTAATTCTCGCAGCCTTTTAGTGTGTAGTTTTTGCGCGTTTTTCAAACGCTCAATGGCTTGCGCGACCGTTTCATTATCAAAATAAATATCCTCAGGTTTTTTATTTTCTTGCAAAAATTTAACCTGTTTTTTGGCAAATTTTCTAATTCTCGTATAATACTCTTTCCGCTTGTTTACATAATCCTCTGTTGATTGAAAACCTGCTGTAAAAGCATCTTTATACTTCTCAGCAACATTTCTATTCAAGGCATAATAAAGCCCCCAGCCATGTGCATGATTTCCCTCTCCGGTACCGATTGCCTCCAAACTCGGCGCGTCATAATCAACACGTGACCCAGCAAAAGCCGACTGAAAATATTGCGTAATTTCCCTAACTCCCTCGCCACGATAAAAAGCGTTTATATCTCTTTTAATGGCTGAAAAGCTCGTACCAGCAGAATATTCTCGCGAAAAATCTTTATCGCTGCCCCAATTATTGGCATCGCTCATAAGCTCAATGCGTATTTCTCCATTAGCTTTTTCAAATATCCGCTCAATAACTTTATATTGTTTGGCAGTTGGAACATCAGACATAAGCAAATTATTGCTTTCAGGCATATATCTGATATTGCCGGAGTTTATAAAATCCTCCATGGATACACTGAAATCGTCAAAAGCATCAGATATTTCTCTATGGTCTATCGTTCTACTGCGGCCATCACTTCCCAGCTTTTTCCCGCTTAAATCTAAAAGATCGCCATCCGTTAAGATATAACCGCCTAAATCTAGATTATTCGTAATACCGAAATAATCTTTGACCTTTTTATTATATTCGATATTGGATAGTTTTTGTTTTTCAACTACCGAACGATTTTCTGAGGCTTTTTTAATATTTTCTTCTGCGGCATTATCAATATTATTTTGTAGGAAAGTACTTGGAGTGTTGCTTTTATCAATAATGCTAAGACCTTTGTACTGCATCCGGCTATCAAGCAATATCATTGAATGGAGCTTGTCATTGATTTTGATTGTTTTATTTTCGTTATCAATTTCCTGCACATCGCCAATAGCTGTATGATCGCCAACTTTCAAATCAAATACGCTGTAAACTTTTCGCCCACCGCGTTGATAATAAATATTGTCATTGTTTGGGTCAAACGTCCCACGGTTATAAACAGATTTTATTTGATTGGGAGTAAAAGCAACATATTCGTTGCCGTTGTCGCCTTGATAAATCACACCGTCATAACCTGCTGCAATAAGTTTTTCAGTAAATTTTACCGATTTTTTATCATTTCTAAAATGGTTGATTTTTTTATATCCCTCATTCCATTCCAGTTTCATACCTATTTTTCTTGAAAAAGCATTTGCCTCCTTTTGAGTTTTGATATTTTTCCATACAAAAGGATTTTTGAAAGTTACATATAAATTCATGATAATAGAATTATCATCAATAATTTGTTGTGCTTTTTCATAGCTCATATTTCCAAAAATCTTTGAGCTTAAACGGTCAACAGCAGATTGATGAGCATAATATTTGGCTGATTCTTTATCATTTGTGCTATAAATACCATCGCCATAAAATCCTTTATTATCGGTATTTTTGCCGCTTTTACCCAAATCAAAAGTATCAAAATCATATCCTGTGCCATGAAAAGCCTCGACAGTTACGGCTTTGCCCGTTTCAAAAGAATAATTTTTTGCTTTTTGAGCAGATACAACAGGGCTATTACCACTCCACCGCTTAAATGCCTCAGAATTAACATCAGCCTTGCCTTGCTTGTTGTAAGCCTCGGCCGGCAGCTGAAATAAACCGCTTTGCGCGTTCATGCGCTCAAGCAGTTCAATTTTAGACACCGGCTCAATTCCGAACATATTGGCCTGCGTCAAATCTCCTTGCTCCGTTGCATTGCGGATATAGCTTTTGATTTTATCGGCAAAATCCACCGCCGACCGGCTCTTGTCAAATAAATCAGCCACGGCCAGCACTTCCGCCGGAATATGCCCCTCAAGCAAATCCTGCTGCTTGACGTACAAATCCAAATCCTGCCCTTTGTCTTTTGCCCGTTTTAAGACTTCTACCGCCTGCCGAATATCTGCCGCAACCGAATATTTTGCGTCAACAAGCTCGCTCTGAATGTCGTTCTCAAATGCCACAATCGCCGGAGCGGATTTTGCTAAGCCGCTTGTAACCTTGCGGATATTATTATCAGGGTTTTCAACCAACACCGATAAAAAGCGTGCGTCCGGCACAATAATTGCCGTCAGTGTATTCTCAATCATTTCAATACCCTTGCGCGTAACTTTGTCGTCCTTATCCAAAAAGGCGTTACGCTCGGCTGTCGGGACAACCGTCGCAAAAAACTCACGAACAAAGCGGCGGTTAGCAGCGCTTTCAAGCTCAGCATCAGTGTCAAGCAGGTCAATGACTTCGCCTCTCAGCTTTTTAGAATAGGCGATTGCCTTTTCTGCGTCAGAATATTGCATTGTTCCGGCGGTATTGGCATCGTCAACCAGCGCCTGCAGCTGTTTACTGTCCAAATCTATTGCCAAACGGCGCACCAGCACCGGCTCAGCAAAATTTTCTACATTATAGCCTTGTTCCGTTAGATATTGCCGGTATTGTTCGGCTTTCTCAGCGTTTTCATAGACCTTGCTGATTGCCATTGCGCGGCCGTTACCCACCGCAACAAATCCCTCTTTGGTAACAATAGGCGCGCCCTCAGTTGCTATTTGCGATTTAGAAACACGTTCCGGCGCGAAATTATTAACAATTTCGGCAATTTGCGCGTCGCTTGCCGACCGAGAACGGTCGCGCGGCTGCAATTCCTGAGGAAAAGCCTCGTTTACAGCCCCGTCAGAATTATGAGAAGTAATAAGATCCGTCAGCTCAATAATTTCATAATTAACCGGCACACGACCGCCGCCGACAAGGACATAATCGCCGGACGCACCTTTATCCTGAATGTCCGACAATGCTTTCTCCGAGGCTGAAAACATACCGCTCCGCACTCTGTCTGCGTCGCTGCGCTGAATATCAACAGTAATCGGAGATTGTGCCGTATAAGTCTGCAACTGTCCGGCCAAGTCCTCGTTTGTCATACTCTCAAGATTGATTTTCATATCAGAAATGGCATTCAATAACCGCAGATATTCCTTAACGTCTGCCGTATTCGGATTGTCAATTTTGCTCATCAGCGTTTTTTTAATGGCGTTGATGTCTTTTCTCGCGACAACCCTCGAGGCGCGCAAAAGGTTTTGATCAGCGCCCTTAATCTGTTCATCGCGAATAACGTCGATAATTTTATCCAGTTGCGCCGACCGTGCCGGAGTGTTCTCAATTTTATAATCAAAATTAAGCCCCTCCTTTTGGAACATTTGAACAGCAGATAAATTGTGCATTCTTGCCAGCCCAAGATAAAAATAGGCGTTGCCCTCAGCCGCAGCCTTTGCCTGATCACTCGGAATACCGGCGACTTTTGCGTTTTCAAGAATACGCTCATAAATATAGTCAAAATCTGCTTTGTTCTGTTCTTTGAGCTTTTGTCCCTCTTTAACAACATTTTCAACAGTTTTCTGGTGTTGCCGCAGCTCATTCATTGTAACACCGTCCTCATAAGTCTTAACAATGTCCTTAAAGGCCGCATACAATTCCTGCCGGCTCATAACCGTTGCGCCATAATCAGAAAAAGCAATTTTAATTGCGCCGCCGATTTCCTGCTGATTAGCAATTTGTCGCTGTATGCTGTCCCAAACCCCCAGCTTTTGCATAACGTCCATATTTTTCTTAACGGCATCAGACTGTAGCACAAGTTTCGCGTCTTCCACGCTCATATAAATATCGCGAATATCTGATTTACGAGTAGCGCGCTGCAAAAAAGCCTGTACCTGTTCGGGATTCTCTTTTAATTCTCCGAGCTGCTGAATAGTATTCTGAATATTGTCCATACGAGCATTATCAAGCTCAACTTTTGCCTCATCGCCACGTTGTAAGCTGTCAATCGCCTGCATTTCGTTAATTGCCCGCGTTTCCGTATAAATACGACCGGCACCGCCCAGCGCAGGGAATAGCAGAGAGGCCTTAAATCCCTGATAGCCGGCCTCGCCAATTCTGGCAACATCGTCGTCCCAAGAATTTTTTTCAAAATTATATCCCGGCTGCTCATTATATTTATCTTGTAAATGCCGCTCTCCGATAACTTGCAGTAATTCCTGTATAGATTCCTCGACACCCTCAGCACCGGCCGCAAATGTAACATTTTTCAAAATATTTCGAATTGCCTCTGTTTTTGTCTTATTTTTCAAAGCCTCTTGTACGGCTTTCTTAAAACCGGATTTTAGCAATCCTTTTTTTGCCTCATTATACCCTGGAATAACCCGCGCCAATGTTTCCATAGGTAACAATTCGACAGCAGCGGACAAAGTCCCATAAGCACGAGATACGGTAATCATATCATCTTTGGCAAATCCCTGTCCGTTTTCATCTTTCATAACTGCCAAATTGGCATACATCGCACCCGTTTCAACGTCGTAGGTGTTTTTCATGGCAATAGCCGTTCCGACGGCATTTCCTACAATAGCGCCTTTTATTGTTCCGGTAACAGCTCCGCCGACAGTACCGACTACTGCTCCAGCTGCAGTACCAGCACCCGGAACAACAGAACCGGCCGCAGCGCCTCCGGCAGCACCGACTTTTGCCGAAACTGCCGCATCGACTGCAGCACCGGCAACGGTTGCACCTAATTTAGGCAGCATCGTCCGTTTCATATACGGTAATTGTTCAACCACATTATACCCAATATCGGATAATGCAGAAGTGTCCACAAGAGAGGCTTTGTTCGCCTCATCGACCAAGACAGCAAGACGGGCTTGACTTTCGGCATCTTCTTTTGTCATCAAATCGCCGATTTCCTCATAAACATCAAGCCGGCGTTCGTTTTCATTATATAAATAAGCCGCCGTTTTCGCCACAGCCACCGGTTTAATCGGCCTGTCCATTGTTCCGTAAATACTCAGATTGTTGCTTATTTCCTGTAATTTATCGCAATCATTGGCCGCAAGTTTCATAAATTCGGGGCTGTCTGTTGCCAATTCTTTTAAAGCTGGGTTTTTCTGAACAATATCGTTAAGCAACAGTTGCTTATCTCTGGCCTCAAATTCCTCAAAATTATCAAAAACAAGGTCAACATCGGCACCGCGGCGGGCTGCAATACGTTTTGCTTTTCCGTATTTTATCGGATCTATTGCTAAACCGTTCTCAATATTTGCCGCACGGGTATATTTATCCTCAGCCGCAAAATCAGAAGATAAGCGCATCAGAGAATCGTCAATGCTGCCGCCATAATTATTTTGCTGCGAGCTGACTTGTGGCTCAGACAAAGAAAAAGCCGCATCTTCCTGCGGCTCTTGCTCAAAATCATCTGTTTGCGTATCAAAAACGCCGGTATTTTCCATATCCATACTAAAAAGCTCCTTATATTTTATTGCTCAAATAAATTCTTAATTCCTGCAGACGTTCCCGCATTGCGGCCTTTTGCAGGCTGTTTGGCAGGCTCAATGTTCCCGCAAACTTCTCAATCCAGTCTTTTTGTTCGCTGGCACTGAGTTCTGAAAGCGGAATATTTTGCGTTGCCAAAAATCTCTTTATCCCCTCGCGTGAGGTTTCGCTGATTTCGTCATAATCGACCATTGCTTTTGTGTAATCCTCAGGCTCAAGCCTCCAAGCCTGTTTATCGTTCGCCCATGTGTACCATTTACCGGATTGCAGCACCGTTTCTTTGGTCAGTTTGTTGATAATAGCCTCGTCTTCCGATCTGGTTGGTTTGCGACCGTTTACGGCAATAAAATCCTCAACCTCTGCTGTATAAGCAGAATTAAACTGGTACCGTTTTTCTGCGTCGTCTGCACCGCTTTTGGCAATTCCTGCTTTAGCATAGGCCATATCCATAAGGTCTGTGGCTCTTTTAATTGTCGGATCCACGGAGGAACGGCCTTTTTTATCAACCACCACCGCTGCCTGCAGCTGCTTAAAGCCGGATAAATCCGCTGCCGATAAATCGCCCGCATATTCAAAAAGGTTAATATCCTTGAAGTGAGCAGGGTTTTGCGTAAACATTGTGCGCAAATGGTCATACACCTGCGGGTTAGTCGGTACCTCTTGCCCCTGCAGGAGATAGCCGGCTCGTTCTTGCAGAGCTGATTGCACCTTTTCCGGTAAACGATTAAGAAGATTTTGCGGCACGTCTTTTTGCATATTGATAAACTTAAGTGCTTCAAGGGTGTTCGCCTCGTCCTGAGCTTTGGCGGCAATATCTTCCTTGAGCTTGATATTCTTAAGCGCATTGGCTGTTTTAATTCGGTATGCGTCCAAATTTTTCTGATCCAAGCCATAGGTGTTTTGCGCCAAATCCGCCTCAAGCCCCTCAGGGTCAACAATCAGTCTGTGGTTCAGATTGTTGTACAGTTTGCTTTCATTATAATTGCGCAATGCTTTGTCATACTGCAGCTGGGTAATTGCACCGCGGCTGAGCATTCCGTTCAAGTCATTGCGTACGCTTTCATCAAGCATTTTGACATAAGCCTCATTTGCGCCGATAGATTGTTTTGCCGCTTGCTCAATATGGTCAAAAGTCTTGTCAACAGCTTGTTTCTGCAAATCACGGTCAACATTAAAGCGCAAATCCAGCAAATCCTTTTTGTCAGCCAAATCAGACCAGTTGGCAAAATCCTCCTCAAATCGGCTGTCAATATCTTGACCGTATTCCTTATCTATTGCCTCAAGTCCTTTTTTATAAGCGCTTTCTCGGCCACGTGCATCTTGGCTAAGTTCGACCCTCCGTTTCAAATCCTGCTTTTTAGCCTCCCGTTCGTCAAACTGCTTTTTAGCGCTTGCCCGAGCCTCCTCATAATCGGCTTTAGCATACAAATTCAAGGCCTCGGTACCAAAATCGACCATTTGTTTGCCGAGCTGAGCCATTGCGTCATATTGCTCTATATAGTGCTGATTAGGGTTGACATTAGCAGGATTGGCCTGCACTTGGCGCTTATAGGTATTATTCATGACAGACCTCCCTTATTTCAAATATCCGGCTGCTCCGGCCGTTCCCAAGGCATTACTTGCCCCGCCCATAATTGCCGACAACCACCGCGTTTTTTTCATAGATTTAGCATTGCTGAGCATTTGGCTGGCCTCAGCACGGGATTTTTGAGCCTCATACATTGTCGCCGTATATTTTGTGTGATTATTATAGCGGGTAATCATATCGTCCATAGCCGCCTGCTGCTCAGACCTCATTTGCACATCAATTAAAGTGCCGCCGGTCAATCCGCTTTGTGCTGCCGTTGTCCTTAAACGTGATAACTCAATGTCGCGTTGTTCTCTGGCCATATCTTCATTATATGCGTCGGCATTGGCCTCAGCAGAGGCGTTTGCCTCATAAATATCAGCCTCAAGATTTTTCAATTTTGCCTGCTGTTTTAGAGAATCAATTTGCGACTTGCTTTGCATCAAAGACCCTGCCACACCCAGCGCGGCACTTGCTGCTATTGCCCATACAACCATAATTTCCCCCTTAATAAATTTCAAACTCAAACACAATGGCCTGCAAAGTAAACGGCAAAGGATATGGCTGCACAAAAATAATGCGCTCCGTTTCGTCATAATCGCCGTTAAATGTAGCCATTTCTATATCGCCGGAATACAGCGGAATAGGATTATTGAGATTATCGCCTCCGGATCTGCTCAATACATCGCGCAACGTGTCCATAGTTGCGCCATATTTACCGCCCATAGAATTATAAACGCGGAATCCCATAGCACTAACGCGTTTTTTACGCGCTCTTGCACTTGTCTGGCCATCGCCCTCCATAGGTGTCGGAATAATAACGCCGGTATAAGGCAGCCCGACAATCGCAATCTTTGACGGTGTTCCCAGCGTTATCGTCCATTTTCCGTTTACGAGCTTAACCTCTTGCTGCGGCTCAACTCCTCCCTCGGATAAAATACTCACTTTGCGACCGGCCAAATGATCAATGCCGGTATCAATAGTATCAAAAGCCGTATCGGAGCTGATAATAATTGACCCGTCAAGATAGCAAGCCTCTTTTTGTGTTTCGAGCAACGCATCTATGCAATATTGTTTATATTCCTTTTCTGTATTAAAATCGGCCAATGTTTTGCTGAAAAAGCCCTGAAACGGGTTTTGCAAAAATTCAACACCGTAATTGTCTTGCTCAACGCCCTCAATGATTTTGGTGCGTTTAACGCATAAAGCAAGATTGTTGCAGTCTTTGCTTATACTTTGGATAATTCCGTCAGTTTTCAGCCGGTACCATGCAAGCCCCTCCTGATTGGGAGAATACAGACAGCAACTCAGTGCGCCGTTTGATTTTAGGCAGTAAATAACATCAAAAGGCTCTCGAATCCGCACCATATCCGTTACGCCCTCAACGCAAATATGCTTTGCGTAAGTTTGAATTGTATCGCTGTCATGCTGATAATTTGTTGCGTTGTAAAACAGAATATCGGCTGATTTTCTGGTAATATCCATAAAAACAAACCTCTGGCCAATTCTAACCGGCTGAATCCCGCAACAGGCATCTCGTGTTTGCTCATAGCTGCGGCAGTTGCTTACATAGAACAAATCACTGGTGTTACTCTCTGCAATCGCCACAATATTAACGTCCGTACCGCAAATCAAATCTCGGCCGGACTGCAGCCACCTGATACTGCCGACCGTAATACCGGACGAAACATTGAAAGAAAAGCCGGTTTCGTAGGTAATTTTGCCAAAATCTTTCTCTGAAAAATTCTCAAAATCATCTGTCCAGCTAAACCAAACGCGCGAGCCTCGAGCAACACAAAGGCGCTCACGATGAAAACAACCGCAAGCAGGGTAGCCGTATTCTTCACACCAACTGCCAAATTTATACTTCCATGTTTTTCTGTCAGCACCGCAGCAGGCAAACGGAAAAGGCAGCAACGCCTTAACGACACAGCTTTTACCGTCGGCAGCAACAGATTTAATTTTGCCTATGCCATAGCCGCAGTCTTCATATTTCCAGTTGATTTTACCGTCTGTTGACGTTCCCTCTGTGTGTTTAGGTGTTGCGTAGCCGGAAGTTCCCGAGCCGGTTGAGATATAGGTTTTATAATCAGATATAATTCTTTGATTATTGGCAATATCTTTGCCCTCCGCCCAGTTATATATGCCGTTAAAGTTAATTGGCTCAATATAAAACAATCCGCCGATATGCCCTTGCTTAAAAATGCTGTGCGTTGCAGTAATAACAACATCATCGCCGCTTTGTTTACTCGCATAAACACGCATATCCTGATCTTTGTTAATATCCTCAAAGCCTCCGTCCTCGCCATAATCCACCTCATATATGCTAAAACTGCCGTCGGCGTTGCGCTCAAGGGCTTGAGTAGGATATTTGCTTTGGCTTTGGAAAATATAAACCAAATCGCCGGACTGCGCCTTATTAAGTGTAGGCTCTCCCTCTGCGTCAAACAAATCAGCCAAAGCATACGGCGTTGCAAGTTCCAAAGGATTACCGGAGCTGTCTGTCAGCAGTTTTTGGTTTCGATAAAAACGCACATATTTATTGCCAAATTCCAGAGTATAACAATCGGTTTCGTTATAGCTGAAATCCATAAGCAGGACTTTGGTATTGTTTTTGGTCTGTCCGGCATATTTCATACCGCCCCGATAATAGGCAGCGCCTTGGATAGTCAAAAGCATATTGTCGCATACAATACAACCGGCATTTACCTTGGCAATATCATCACGACCATACAAATCAGGGCTTACCTCTCCGCTGTTGAAAGCCCGTAAAACTCTTTTCTGTACCATTATTCTTGCCCCCATTCTATAAATCTGCGGGAGCGTAGCCAGTTGCCCGTTGGTTTAGGCCGTGCAGGAATTTCGAGGGCATTGGCACGCAAAGCCTCATCAATGGCCGTTCTCCGTAATTGTGTTAATCTCTGAAATTTGCTGTCGCTCTGCGTAATACGCTCACAAGTGGCAAGCGCCAGATCCAAAGCCAATACCGTGCAAAAACTGGCGTCATAAGAGGTAACGTCTTCATTGCGAAAACTGTACTCGATAATAAGAGGGTATTTTATTCTGGTATAAATCTTTTGTCCGCGAATTTTATATAATGGATTATATCGCTCAACAGTTTCAGCCCCGGAATATCCGGTAAATTGTCCGTTCATGCTGATAATTTGCAAACAGTCCGACGGTATGGCATAAACATACGGACGGTCTGCGCCTTTAATTTCTTCCAAAAGAGCCGCAGTATCTTCTTTAATGCAGCAATTCCAATTATATGAACGAATAAGAGTATCGCGCACAAGGCGGAACGCAGCCCGCATTTCCACTGCCGAATTGGTTGTGTCGGTCGTGGAGATATTTCCTCGTCCTCCCAAATACCGCAAAGCAGCATTAACAATATCCAACTCCGTTGTGCAGGTCGCTACCATATTTCAAATCTCCATAAATGAAAAAGGGGAGGCTTTAACCTCCCCAAATATTTATTTGACATCATTTCCGCCGGTGTTTTCATTACCGGCAGCCGTTTGTTCATCTTCTCCGGTTGAGCCGCTATCGCCAGCCCCCTCAGTTTTACCGTTCTGCTCATCAGTTTTGGCTTTTTCATCGTTGCCAGCATTGCTTTCAGGTGCAGGAGCCGCAAGTTTAGCCTCTGCCTCAGCAATAGCAGCCAATAACTCAGCTTGGGGGATTCTGTTATATTTCGGAATACCCAGCTCTTTGCCGCGCTGTAATGCTTTTGCATAAGTGCTTGCATTTTCTCCTGTATTTTTGGCAGCCGGTTCTGTTTTAGCGACAGTCCCGCCGTCAACACAGACAAAGTTCGGACTTTTGCGCAATTCATCGCCGCCGATAATCTCTTTACCGGCTCTGATGATCTGAAAATTATAAACGGTATCAACCAATGCTCTGAATTTAGGCATATTTACCCCCTCGGCATTGCAATAACTTTGATTTTGCCAGCGACTGCAGTATCATCACAGGCCACAGAAACCTTTGCAAACATCTTGGAATAAGATGTAAAAGGCAATTCCGCAATTATTTCGCCCTCTGCGACAACGGTAGCTGCAGCAAAAGTTCGTACAGAAGTTACGCCGTTTGAGGCATAAGTCCCGTCAATGGTATCGCTTTCGTTAGCTGTCAGCGTAACCTTTTTACCGCTTGCAATGGAAAAGCCGCCCTCTCCGGCAATACAAACAGCATAAACATTGCCAATAGTACCGCCGACTTTAACGGCGCGGGTTGCTGCAACTGATGCGGCCGCTGCGGCCTCATCAATAAAATTTTCCCCGTAAAAACCTTGTTTCATTTTATAAATCCTTATAAAAAGAGTTAAAAGAAAGGCCGCCCGTTAAGAGCGGCCGTTTATTTGTCAGCTCCGCAGCCTTAAGCCCAAGGCATAGAAACTTTTTCCTCATTACCTCGATACATGGTGTTGGTACCGACAATATCAATACCGTCCCAATCCTTGATTGCTGTGGAAATGGTTTTGTCCTCGTTACCGAGCTGCAACAAGCCGAGTTTCAATCTGCCGAGCTTGGTTTTCATACCGCGCTGCATAACAAGAACAGTATCAGACGTATCCGCCTCGATTGCGTCAAGCAAGTCGTCAATCATTGCGGCTGTAACCATTTTGCTGTTATCTGGATCAATATTGAAAATACCGCCCAGATAGTTCGGACAGCCGACCTGATAACCGAGGTATGCTTTCCAAGTCGTTTCAAATCCGATTTTTCCGGCATCTTTTCCGCTTGTAATTTTGTGCAGTTCGCCGCCGTTTAACCATTCCATGGTCATCAATTCGTCGTTATTTTCGCCAAACGGAGAAAGCAGACCGCAGTTTTGCTCTTTATTTTGACGAATTGCGAAGATTGACCAGTTGGTTGAACCGGTACCGCCGGCATCAATCATTGTTCGCTTGCCTTTGTCGCTTTTAATCAAGTCATTGTACTTGAACATCTTTTTGTACAAATGTTCATAAATGAAATGACGTTCGGTAGCTTTACCGGCATCGTTAAGCACTGTCAGAGAACGTTTGGCAAAATAAAGCTCTGCCGCTTTTGCCGGATCTTTGACATTATTTGCAATCATCAAAGCGCGTTCGGCTGATACGCTCATATCGCCGCCGATAACGCCAAGATTTTCTTTGCGCATAATGGATTCAATATCCATTTGCTCATTTGGTGCGTCAAACTCACGCCAGCCCGCACCAGATACGTCAGTTACCTCCTCGTACTGGTTAAAAATCCCGTGCGTTGCCGTAATAAACGGAACGGTTTGCATAAATTTCAACTCTTTGATAAACTGGTTGATAATTGTCTGCTGGGTCTTTGAATAACCAAGAGCAACCTGCTGCATTGTGTCATTACTCATACTCATTTTAAGTTTCCCATAAAAAAAGGAGGCAAACGCCTCCGGTTAATACAAATTTTATCTACGCCGTTTTGACGCGATAAAATCCTCAATGCTCTCACTGTCAGACCCGGCAGTGCCGCCAACGCCTGAATAATCAGACTTTAGCTTACCTACCGTCATCATTAACCCAAGAGCGGCCTCCACTCCGATAATACCGGAGATTCCGCGGAGTTGATCGTCGGTTATCTGAATAACCTCGCAACCTTTACTCACTAAACTTTCATTGCCTTTTTTGCTGTCGCCCCAAGCGGCAGAAACTTTGGCATATTCCTGATCATATTGTGCTTTTGCCTGCTTTTCCTGCTCGGCAATCTCAAGCGCCAGATTGTCAACAACAACCTTTGCGGCAATCGGGTCAAGCTGGCATTTATGAATAAAATTAAGAACGTCTTTTTGTTCGTCCGTTTCCATAGGCAAACCGTAACCGCTTGCCTCATCGGGATAACCGCACTGTTTTCTGAAATTCAGAACAGCCTCCGTATCATCAGCAGCAGGAAAAGAAAAAGCCCCGTCAGTTTTTGTTTCAGGGGCTTTTGGGTCGTCGTTTGCCGGTGTGGCCGGATTATCTGCTACCGGTGTCGGTGTATCAGCGGCCGGCGGTGTGGTTTGTGTATTTTCTGCCGGATTTTCGGCCGGCGGAGTTGCATTTGATGTTTCTTCTGTCATTTTTAAGCTCCAAAGTTATTAAGTTTGTCTTTTACAATTTGTTCGACCGGCGTGTTTACCCAGTAGTCAATTCTCTGAAAAACACTTGCGCGGCCGGCCATAATCATAACCTTATTAAGGTCAGTGTTCGGAGTTTTGCCACTCATATCCGTTGGGACAACAAGCTCGCAAAACGCGCGCAAATCCTGCATTACCAGTTCATTTTTGCCGAGCTTGTCAAAAGCCTCTTTTAGCAATTCAACTGATGCTTTTAATTGTTCTATCTGCTTTTCCGTCATGCCGTTAATACCTCATTGACGCAATCCGTTGATCCAAATTAGCAGCAACCTGTCCGGCAACATTAGCTGTACCGCTTTGCATGGCTGCCAGTTGCTCTGCCTGAGCTTGTTCTGCAGCAGCCGCGTCTGCTGAAATCTGTTTGTATTCGTCATCATCAGCCAGATGATCCAAAGGCATACCGTTTGCGCTTGCAAAAGTTCGCAAACAATCATAAGCCTTAAAGGCTTTAGTGATGTATTTATCAGAATTAAGCAACGCAGCGGCCGCCTGTGCCGTTGTTGCAATGCCATTGGCTTTGATAAGTTCCTGAGCCTTATGTTGTTCGCCCTCATACTGAACAGAACAAAACGGAGCGTCTGCGTCGCGTAAAGCAGCCAGTTGAGCCGGCATTTTTTCTGGAAACTTGCCTTGTCGCTGCATAATATCAAGCTCACGCATAACCATAGGGTCAAGCAGCTCATTTTCAATCGGGAAAACGTTGATTGACATCAGCATTGCCCGTTCCATAGCCCGCTGATTGACTTCCCTTGCTGTCATATCGCCGTTGCTGTAATACATCATATAAAGGGGTACAAGGTAAAAATCCTCAATACCTTTTGATAAAAGTTCCTCCATATCAACGCCCAAACCGGCAGATCCGGCAGTATTGAGAGGCTTAAGCATTTCCTTGCCGTTATCGTCCAATGTCCCCGGCATAATAGCGCCGGCAATCGGCATAAGACCGCCAAATGCTGCCTCCGCACGAGCCATAAGCGGAGGGTCAACAGCTTTTTCTGCGCTTTCGATGATAGATTTACGCATACGCTGCATCATGTTAATATCTTGAGAGGCCTGCATAGACGGAGAGTTTGAATAAATGTCATAATCAAGCTCTTGGTATCGCGTAAACATATACGGGCAGGTAAAGAAAAAGCCGGTTTCTAAAATAACCGGCTGTCTTCCCTCGTTCAAAATCAGATATGATTTATACCTGTATTTAATCTTATAAACCGAACCGTCCGGCCGTTTAATTTCAAAAATGCTTTTGTTTACTTCATCTTTTGCCATTTTATAAACGACGTGGACAAGGTTAAGCGGCTTATTTTTGTCTTTGGCAAAGCCTCTGCGAATATCGTCAGGGATAACGCTGTCAGGGTCAATTCCCTTATTTTTCAAATCTTCGCATAATTCCCAAGCCGATTTTGTCATCTTTCGGAAACATTTTTTGATAGATCCGTCAGAATACAAAACAGGGTAAAAGTCTTTAATATTAACCGATTGATAAACTGCACCGTCGCCGTTCTTGTCCTCATCTACGAACATACAGCCGAGGCCGATTTTGCCGTAACCGCGCCATATTTTAATAATCGCCTTATTAAATCCGCCCGCCGGCCGGTACCGCATCTCAAACAAATCATCAGTCAGGTTTTCCAGCCACCCGATACACTTAGTGTCTTTTTTTAGCTCACGATTAGGGGGTGTAAGACGGTGCCAGCGCTCATTAGGCGGCGTAACAGTTGACTGCAAAGCCGCAACAAACTTCGGCAAAGCGCGCAAAGCAGTGGTTGAATAGAGATGATTGTTCAAAATTTCAGACGCATGATATTTTCTTGTAATAAATGCGTTGGCCGGGTCAATCAGCTCCATAATACTCTGCCAAAGATTTTCCAAAGGTCTGCGCTTACTTGCTAAACTGCTCAGTTCCTTTATATAGTCTTTGGCAAGCTCTTTGTTTTCTTCGCTCATGCTTACACTCCCAAAGCGCCAACTTGTCCCAAAACACCGCTTATCTGAGGGAGCAAAGCCCCTTTGTTGCGGCGGCGGTTGCGCATATCGTTAATATAAACGGCCAAATCATCTGTTGAATTGGCAGGTCTTTCCGTTGTATCTTTTACAACTTCGGTCTGCCGGCCGCTGTCAGTAATTGCCGAGGCGTTAGTAATTGCCTGTTGTTCTGCAGCTGCAGCCTCAGCGGTTGAGTTCGCTGCGGTATTAGCTGCTGATTTTGCGGCCTCTGCAGCTTGAGCAATCCGTTTTAACCGCATTTTTCTTGCTATTCTGCTCATAGTTAAACTCCCAATGCCGTTGTGCCGGACAGCTTATTGCCGTTTGATGATGCCGAACCGTCAGTATTGACTGTGCTGGCTCTGCTGCGACGTGATTTTCTTGTCCGCAAATCTGCCACATAATTCAACAAGCCGTCTGCCTCGGCTTGAGTTGCTGCCGGTACCTGAGTTGTTTGTTTAGGCTGATTGGTCAATCCGGCGTTAAGAACACCTTTATCCCCTAAAGAAATAGTCCCGCCGGAGGCTGCTCTTGTTGCGGCATCAGCCAACCCTGCAATATCGCCGCGGCCAATAGATTTAATTGCATCGGTACCTGCCGTTGCGAAACTTTTGACGGTCTTCGTTACCGCTTTTGTAACAGATTTAAATGCCTTGCTTATACTCTTACCCATAATATTCGCCTTTCAAATTTACCTTTTTTTGTTGCGCCCAAAAATTTATGCAGCTTTTCCTGCTGCTTACCTTTGCGCGACAAACTCCAAACAACGCCGCGCCGTGCCGCCCAATCAAGAACAATCCTCACATATTTGATACTGTCTCTTATACACATCTGACGCT
>ERZ1026981.66-NODE-66-length-21031-cov-22.566600_pt1 | contig 21031 bp, 18 predicted proteins | sample MGYA00519456_ERZ1026981 | MGnify/ENA primary metagenome ERZ1026981 (study PRJEB26926, sample SAMN06164408) | human gut metagenome | biome: ENVO:00009003; feature: ENVO:2100002; material: ENVO:00002003 | host: Homo sapiens | place: USA | collected 2012 ...
GGAATGGTCATGATGACAGAATCGTTGAATTTCATGATATCCGTCATCTCAGCTTCAATCTTTTCTAATTGGCTATCCAGTAACTCGATTTGTTGAATGGTTTGAGTTATCTGAATAGATATAGCGCTGTCGTTAGCACCGACAGACTTCTGTGCGAGAACTCTTAATTCTTTGGCCTGTTCTTTGGTAAAGTGTCCGTGTGAGTTCACTTTGAGCAGATTTGCCAGATGAGTCATATGCATGGAAGCAATCTCTTTTGGAGAAGGTGCTTCTTTTAATAAAGCATAGACAGCGTGTTGATGCAGACCGGATTTGAAAAAGTATTGAATCTCCGGAAAGACCTGATCAACATAGGTTGTCAGTTGAATTTTCAATCGGGTACGTTGCTTTATGGTTTTCTGACGGAAACGTCCCAATGCCTTAAGATCCATCATATCGAGATCGAAGAAGCTGACGAATCTGAGGTTGTCCTGCATCATAAGAGTTTTAGCAATCACGTAAGTGTCGACCTTATCTGTCTTAGTTTTGCGAATGTTATTTTTTCGCATTTGACAGGTTTTGATGGGGTTCAACACACACACTTGGTAAAGCTCAGTAACAAGGTATCGAACAAGGTTGTCACCGTAGTGTGCCGTTGACTCAAGACCGATGATGAGGCTGTTCTTATCGAATGATTCGAGTTTAGAGACCAGCAGTTGGAAGCCATCAGCGTCATTTGTGAATTTGAACGGCTCAATGATTATTTCACCGTCGGAAGAAATCGCAGCGGCGAAATGATTAAGTTTGGCAATATCAATGCCTACGTAAATTTTCATGAGGTTGTACCTCCCTTTCCTAAAGTCTGATACCATGATGTCCACCAACGATTATCATCGTAGACTTGATAGAAATAAGTACTCTGAGTGAAAAACACTCCGGCAACATCCAGCTAATAAACAATTCAGATAAAGGTAGTGGCAATACACTCCAGTTGAGTAGTCAAGCTACAGAAAACAAATCAAAAGTCCATAGTATCTGAATTGTATTGAACCACGATATTAAAAGAAAGGAAATATGTGATAATTAACTTCCTAATTATCATACAAGGGAACTATATCAAAAGAAGACCTGAAAAAAGCTCTCCATGAGCATCTTGGTGAACTTTATCTTGGGGAATCAGACTTAATCAAGAAAGGACATATAATTCTTCCTGTTTTCAAAGAGGTTAAGGATTCTGATGCTACATCAAAGCTGTTTGGTAATGTAACCATCAGCCTTTATGGTTACAAAGACATCATATTCTCGTCAGAAGGTAAGATTACCGTATCAGAATTAAAAAAAGCCGTCGAAAATGAATACCCTGATTTAAAGAACCGAATTTCAATTGTGAATCTCGATGGGGTTGGTAATTCTGTTGGAGCGGTTATCTGCTCAAATACTCCTTTACCAGCGGCTAAGACCAAGGATGTGTATAAGATAGACGAGGATACCGAGATTAAGTTTTTCTCAAACACACTTCCTAAAATCCCGGCTGGAGAGTATTCACATAATAATCTGTGCAAAGAGCTTGCTAAAGTTGGAGTTGTTGAATGTAACACTCCTAATGCAATTATTGTTAAAGAGATTGCAAAACAGAATTTGTTTATTTTAGGATTGAAATTTGGTGGTTCAAAGGGGGCTTATTGATGGTAAATGTGGACTTAAAAGACTATGAAACCTACTCATACATAAATGAGGATGGATTCATCAATGTTCAGCCTGCATATGCCGTATATGTGTCTGGAGGATATGTAAAATTTTCTTTAAGATTACCAAAAATTCCTGCCACAATTTACAATAAAATTGTAAGTCTTTTTAAAAAGCAGGCCCAGTTATTTAACACTGAATGCCTGGCACGGGTTTTTTGGGACATAGAGGAGGAAAAGTACTGTATTTCTGTACCAGTACAGCAGGCAAGTATTGCCTCTGTCTATCCTTTGAAACAGGAATATGATGACTGGCTATTGACACATATTCCGGTTTTAGAAGTTCATTCACATGGAATTGCTTTTAATGCTTTTTGGAGCTCTACTGATGATGCAGATGAAGTCAATCGAAATCTATTGTATGGTGTTTTTTCCTTTAATCATGGAATAGAAGGGGAAGAAATGTCATTGTTTCGCTGCTGTAATGGCAGCGATGATAGAATCATTAATTTATCAAAGGAACAGTTATTTGAATCTGCTCCTTTTGAATTTGATTCTAAGTTTGTCCGGTCCGTTATGAATTCCGGCAAAATTGTAACAATTTAATTGTTTTCGGGGGAATATATAAATATTCCTCCGATTTTTTTATAGCTGTTTGTAAACAGCAGGAGGTATATCAATGAGCAATAAAGAAATAAGACACGAATACAAAATAGTTGTCATTGGCGCTGGCGGTACAGGCGGTGCGCTTGCTTCGATGCTGGCCAGATACTTGTATTCTAAAAAGACAGATGAAATACGACAATTTAAGTTGTATCTGATTGATGGCGATCTGGTTGATAAGAAAAATATTAATCGTCAGCCGTTTTCGTCTGATGATGTTGGCTGCTTCAAGGTTGACTGCTTAAGCGAGGCATACACTGAAGTATATGGTATTAGTGTTTTTCCATTTCCAACTTACATAGATAAGGTAAAGGAATTTGAAAATATTGTCGGTAGTGATTGGTTTGGAACATCTCGTTTCTATGATGTAAAACAGCATATTATTCTTATAGGTGCTGTTGATAATCACAGGGCAAGACAGACCCTGCATAAATATTTTGACAGCGTTTCGCTCGATATAAATACCGATATCATTTACATAGACAGTGCGAATGAATTTGATTTTGGTACTGTCGTGGCAGGATACAGAAACTTCTCAGGAGTGCAGTGTCCAGACCGGACTTTCTATTTTCCTGATGTCTTAAAAAGCAGAGCAAAGAAAGCCAGCCAGCTGTCATGTGGTGCAATAAATATCTCTGCTCCACAACACTATGTCACTAATCAGCTTGCAGCCACGATTACTTTCTCGCAGATTTGCACCTTCATTGAAAATGGAGAGTACAAGGATGGGGTAACTTATTTTCATTCTTTCAACTTAAGTGTTAGTAATCGTCCTCTTGAGGACTTTCTAGCAGACACTTATAGAAAATATAATGTTAATAGTTATCCTGATTTACTTGTTGCAATGAAAAATGCGATGAAAAATGGAGGTAATAATGGAAAGGCTACCAAAAATAAGGGAAAAACTGGTAAAAGAACGGATTAAAAAAATGGATGAGCTTCTTGAAAATCTCTGCCAAACTACTTCTTTCAATAAATTCAGTTCATACGGATTCCTTGATTTCTCATATACTGACTGGACTATATTGCGTGTTCAGATGATGCTAATATCAAATGCTTTCGGTATGAATTTCCCACTGCCTGATATTTCACCTATACTGCTGCAATCTGCTGATAATGCACTTGATGCAAATGTTGAGATTGCTGATGGTTATTTCGAGGAGTTGGCACTTGGTATCTCAGAGTATGGATGGTCACTTACTATGTATTCTGATATATCAAAGGAGACATATGATGGTTCATATAGCCTTCCTAATCTAATTTTTGATAGCCTTAGCACCAGCTTTATCAGTAATGATTTAGAAGAGTCTAACATTTATGTTTATGAAAATCCGACATTGGGCAAATTCATGAAAAAATATCCTGATGCTGGCAACCAGATCATACAATTTTTATCATCTTTTTATCCAAATCTTTTTTCATACTTAGGGGATTCTATATTGGAACAGGGTACTGGTGTTTCGCAATATCTTATTGTCAGCGATGAAAATGTGTACTGGATAGAGGGGATGGATATGATTGATAATGATTATTATTTCTCTCTTTTTCACCCAGAGACATTTATTGTCTTAAATGAAATAAATAATTATAAAAGCCGCTATGAAGCAGCAGTTGGAGGTGTCTATGACAATGACAAATGATGATGTTGATTACTGTTATAATCTAATGGGAATGTTTTTTCATAATGTTCCCTTTATGGTATATAAACCTTATTCATATACTATGAAGAACTTTGTATTTCCAATTTGGACAGATGATGATGGTTTTGTCACTTTCTATGGGGATGCAGCAAGGAAAAGAAATATTATATTCTTACTTATACTTTCTTCCCTGCTTAAAGATAAGAAGTATGATATACCTGCAGACGAAGAGGAAGTAGGGCAGTTAGCTTGGGATAAAATGGAATATTATCTTTTAAATCTCTCTATTAAATCATATGGCTATGAGCCAATAATTGACAAAGAGATATATGACATTTTTAAATTTAATGATGTTGACAGACTCATCGAATACTTTGAAGAGGAATTTAATGTCACGATAACAAAAAAAGATATGGAAAAATATGATGCATTTGATTTGTCCGGAACATTTGACTGTCGTACCATGAATTATATCGCATTTTTCATTCCGACAGGAAAAAAAATCTCCCAAGAACACATTGAAATCTATGTTGATGATTTTACATGTGAAACAATCTTACCCTATAGATTAAATCCAAGTGTTTTATTGGTTAACGCCACGCATAAAAGTGTGCAAGGTATATTTCTCTATCTTGCATGGGGAGTTGACGAATATAATGGAGACTTCGTACCGCTAGAAACCTTAGATTTAATGGGACTTATGTATCTGCTACTATATATCTATAGGAAAGAGGTGTTAAGCCTTGTATGATTATAATCAAATTTTTGTAAAGCATGTAAAAAATTTCGATGAGATTGAGATTGGATTTTCTCTGTTCCTTACGGAAATGTTTAGGATTGCTGATAAATCATCCATTATATCTGCAGTATGCCAGATGCGGGATGGTTCTCTTTTATCAATCAAACCTGATATTAATGTTAATATTGAATATGATTGTTGGAGCAACTTTCTCCTCAAAAAAGAGAAAAAATCGCTATTGCTGAATGTTTCCTCCGCTTATGGATGGGAACTTATTGCAGATGAGATTTCCGCCTCACACTTATGGGTTGTATCTGCCTTATATTCTTTAGAATATTTGAGAAATAATAAATCTCTGAAAAAGGACATTAGAAGAGCCATAGAATCTTATCTTTGTCTTCCCTTTAATGAAAGGGTGGGAGAGTTGGCTGCCTTGTGTAGCTCTGTATATAGCAACGAATATTTAGCTTTATATAACTGGGTTGAACATATCTCGGATGATATGAATATTACATGTATTGATAATGATGTAGCAAACTATGTGAAAGAAAACGTATGTGAATTACCTATTAGTATTATACACGAACTTGCATCTTTATCTGTAATTGACTGGCTGGACAATATTTCCATTATGCGTATTTCCAACACTCATAGGAAAAACATGCCTATTGATTTCTTTTCTAACCTGTCATATTTCAATGTATTTAATGGTCTGCTCCCTTTTGAGCTAATAAACCTTTATACAGATGAAAAATATTATTATCTTGTGTTTTTGGACTATTTTCTTGATGATTCCGAATGCAGGATCAGCACTAATATTGATTTTGGATTTCTTAATCCTGAATCATTGATGTTGTTTAAAGAATTTAATGCTATCGCCTAGTGCGGTAGCATTATTTTTTTTTGCAAGTTTTTTTCATTATCGAAAATACAGTACTTAAAAGCATAATTAAATCTGTCATTATTGACAAGTAACGGGTTTATAATTACCATATTCCCATAAAATATTCAGATAATATATAAGATTAATGGTATCAAAATTCAGATAAATGTGGTATTATAATAGTGTAAATAGTTTTATTTTTTTTGAACTTATATAGTTCTGTTTAGCTCAACATTGATAATAACTCATATGTTGAAGCTATGGTGCTGATATTTTCTATATTGTTAAAATGTAGGAAATATGAGTTTTTCGACTGTAGAAATACAGAAGAATATTGGCAGATTAATATTTTCTGTCGCATGGTGGTGCCTATGGCAAATAATTTAATAAGGATAAGCAATCCTTGATACTATAAAAATTTCAGGGATTGTGAGTGTGGCAGACTTTCCCTGTTTATATAGATGTAAAGATATAATTTGCTCATGCAGGGAAAGAAAATGGTATTAATTATGAAAAGAAGAATTAAAGAGTATAATGAGCTCGATTTCACTGATGATTTTATGTTTTGTATGATACTGGAGAATAATCTTGAGCTGTGTAAAGAGCTTCTTGAACTTATCCTTGATATTAAAATCAAGAAAGTAGAATTAGCAGACAGCCAGAAAAGAATTGATCTCACATATGATGGTAAAGGCGTAAGACTTGATGTATATGTCAATGATTCCGAAAATACTGTGTATGATATAGAGATGCAGACTACAAAACAAAATGAATTACCTAAAAGAACCAGATATTATCAGGGTATGATTGATTTGAATTCAATTCAGAAAGGCATGGATTACTCTGAACTTAAGAAGACATATGTTATATTTATATGTCTGAAAGATGTTTTTGGTAAGAATCTTCCTATCTACACATTTAATAGTATCTGTGAACAGGATCACTCTATAAGACTTGGTGATGAAGCAACAAAGGTAATTTTAAATGCAGAAGGTTCAAGAGAAGGCTTATCTGAAAACATGTGTAGGTTCTTGGATTATCTAATCGGGAAGAAGGCAACCGATAGTTTTACACAGAAATTACAGGACGCTGTAGATTCTGCTATTGCTAAAAAAGAATGGGAGGTGCAGTATATGACATTTGCTATGAGAATTCGAGAAGAAAGAAAAGAAGCTTCTTTTGAAACTAAGGTAGAAAACACTATTGAAATTGCAAAGGAACTTAATGCAGATCATAACACGATAATTATGCTGCTACAAAAAAAAGTAAACCTTTCTCCAGAAGAAGCTGAGGAAGCCTTAAATGATTATGAAGCTGAAAAACAGAATGAATAATTATTAATTAATTGTACTATTATTTATAAGTAATTATAGTGCTCTGCCACAAAGTAAAGAGTTGTTTCGTATGAGACAACTCTTTTTCTTTTAAGTATATAAATGACAAACAAAATGCAATACTATAAAAAAATAGCATTAAGTCTGTCAATATTGCATTTCGCTTTGCAATTAACGAAATTAACGGAAAGAAGAATAATTGCAGGGTAATCACTTCGTTAAACGGTAATTTAGCGAAGTTGCTGAAATGTGTACTTTACTACTGTAACAGCAACTATAACAGCAATTTTTAAGTAAAAATTATCCATTTTAATCGTTAGGAGAAAAAATTATGAATTCCATTGCTATAGATTTTAAAAACCATTGCGTATGTATCATGAAAGATAATCAGCACGGGACAGAAATTAATTTATCTATCGGTGATAAGATAAAATATGCCTCTATGTTTCCGTCACAGGAACTAATGGACAGTTCATCTAGCTTTACTTGGAGCTTTGAAGACAACTTGTTTGCCGTAAATGAAGAATATAACTTGTCAGACAATCCAGGTGCAATTATGACGGAGGATTGTTTTATTCCAGTTAAAATAGTAACTTTCCCCGGATTATCAGATAAATATGAAGAAATGAAGTCTTTAATGGGATATGAAGATGTGAAATGGACTGAAGATGATTTCAAGGATTTCCCGGACGAAATTAAAGATCTATTTAGACACTTATTTGAGTAACTGTAAAACGCCGATAAATCAGGATTTATTGGCGTTATTTTCCATCTATTATCAACCTTTTCTGGATACATATCATGGTTTGCCATTCTGTTAAATGCTATCTTCTCCCATTTTGTTCCAGGATGTGTGGCAGCAGGCCATATTTCTTCTTTATTATTAATTCAATCTTATCTGATGACTGCAGCCATTCATGCTCAAATTCAAAAATATCTTCCTAGTTTAAATTATTATTTATAAATTTTTGTGGTTCATGTAATATATAACTATCTTCATAAAGAAAAAGTAATTTTTTCCTTGTCTTTTCGATATAATTAACATCTGAATCGTAAACTATTTCTTTAACAGTTATCTCTCTGTCAATATTTTCCGCATCCGTATATGTGACATCAAATAATGTATCACTATTATCCCTTGGACTTATTTTATTTATTTCCTGTATTGAGATTTGCGACACTGATGATGTATGAGAATATACATCAAAAGATATTACTGGTGTAGCTGCCATTAATGCAACGAAACAAGCAATAAGGCCGGATATTAAATGTATTAATCTAAACATAGTTAGAAACATTGCTCCAAAAAATATTAATAGAATAATTATAATGTATAAACCTGTACTCATACTTATTTCCTTCTAATTATTTTTAATTATAAATATGCATATAACAACAATTACCATTATACCAAACAATGCCAGTATTCTCAACTCACCTGCCAAATCACTCTTGCAAGGTACAATATTTTCATCTAAAATTTCAACCGTTCTATTCCCTTTGGGTGTTTCCCAATAATTCACAGAAACTTTTTCCCCATCAGGTAAACTTTTTGTTTTAGATGAATAATAAATAGATTGCGCTTTAACTATATTACCATTTAATTCAACGTTCACAATATACATAACATTTCCTGTATCACTGTAAATTGTTTGAACTATAACTCCTGTTGCCTCTATTTTATCCATGAACTATTTAAACCTGCTTGTTACGGTTTTCCATCCTTTCTCTTATCCATTCCATACAGACTTTGCAGAATCACAAACATTATATGCCACCACACCACTTCGCTTTTAGCGGAAATGTGTGGCAGCAAACCATATATTATATAAGTTTAATAGTCTTAACCATAGCATCCATATTCTTCTTTATCAATTCAATCTTATCTGCTGACTGCGACTGTTCCTTTTCCTTACTACACACTCAGGTCACGATAAAATCTTTGATATTGAAACTTTAGTAAAGAACATTGAAACATTAGCAGATTCGACTGGAAGTATTGATAAAGCTTGTGAACTTCTTAAAATTACTCGTAAACAGTACGATGATGCTAAAGCACTTTTAGGAAAAACTCTTGTTGTTTAGCTCAATCGTATAATTGTTCAAAAGAGGGGTACTTTATGTACCTCTTTTTTATTACTACGGCGCATCCGACATCAATAATTCATCATATTATCCAAGTGTTTTACTCTGCATAAAAACGTATATTCATTTTATCAAATTAGTTTTCTTATTATCCAAATGCGTTCATGTTGAAAAAATACTAGATGCAGTTTCTTTTCAATGCCATAATCTATTATCTTGATATCAAAATTAAGCACAGGTTGAAATCCTTTTGAACCAATTTCCGTTGTTTCTCTGTATCCTACAATCTTATATGTTTTTATTTCTCCATTATCATCGGGAAATCTTATCTTTAGTGGAATTATTTCTCCCTCTGCAGAAAATGCTACTATAATATCTACTTTGATATCTCCTTTAGTGAACATCATATTTATTATATACTCCTCTTTCTATTCAAATCTAATCCATTAAGATAGCTACCCAATATATTCTACCCTCAGAATCAGCTTCATAACCGATTCCTATTCTTTTATATATGCTATTAGTTATACAAGCATAGTGTGAAGCAGAATTTACCCATCCATCTACTATTTCTGCAGTTGTCATTTGATATCTTCCCATTACCTCACCAAAATTTCCATATTGTCCATAATCATTACATATCGTTGATGCTGCTCTCCCATCCGGTCTTAAATGCCTGCCATTCTGTGCCTTAAAAAAATTATTTTCTGCATTCTCTATTGCTCTTACTTGAGCCATCTGATTTAATGTCCAGTCATACTTGACACTGCTTACTCCTACACTTGCACGGACTTCATTAATTCTTTTAATTACATCGTTTACTGTTGCATCATCTGTTGTATTTGATCTTGTGTTGCTCTCTGTCTTTAACTCAATGCTATTTCTCTCTGTCTCCTGGAGTATCTTCACAGCAGCCGTACTCAACTCGCTTGCTGGTTCCGTATTTCTTTTTTCATCTACTCGTTGCATGGTTTCAGTTTCGACTGCATTAGCATTCGTCTGTGATTGTTCGTGGCTCGGTTCAGATTCTATATAGACTGCAGCATCGGTCTCGTTCTCATTTGAAAATATATCTATAGGCTCTGATAGATAGACTGATTTCTGGGACAGCATACTCTGTGCAGCAACTTGTTCGAATATGTTATCTATTCCGGCCGATCTAAATGCAAAGGCAACTCCAACTCCAAACACCGCTCCCGACATCGTTATCGTTATATATTTCATAACTTTGTTTCTTTTTTTCATACCTGCACCTCCGTTACTGTAGGCGCAAAGCAAAAAGACACCCTGCCGGATACCTCTTTAGAGTTAGAATATTATACAAGTGTGCAACCGGCTGTCATACTGCTTACAGTTTAGACCCTTTGGCTTTGCGTCACAATCTTTCGACTGTTTTGCTGATATTAAGTTTTTACGATATTTATATACTTATTTTAGCATGTATTTATATAAAGTAAATATCATTTTCTATGAATCTTATTTTAATAGCTTCAATTGCTCCTTCAATTAATTCTGGTGTTAAATAACCAAATATATTAGGAATCAGGTAATTTTTTATTTCATCTTCTCTTTCTTCCTGATTATCTATCTCTATTGCGGTTGGACAGCCACCGTTATATAGATTGTATGCAAGTCTTATGATTCTTATATCTGTGCCTGTAATCCATGCATACTCTGTTCCTTTTATCTGCTTCACACACCCTGTAGCATAATCATACAACATGTTAATATTTCCCCTGCAATTATCTGTCATTCCAAGGGCATAAAATAATGCTTTATGATAGCAATCCTTATTAATATCTGACATTTTGTTTATGTTGGCATTGTAAAAGTTTTCATGACTATTTGAAACAAAATACATACTGTTTTCCTCCGTTCATACATTGTAACTAAAGTATATATTAAGGGGGGTTCGCAAAGCAAGGACTTAATCTTGACTTATAGGCGTACCTAATCCACAATTATATATATATTTATTTTATAGAAGGGGGAAATGTATATGGCTTCCATATTAAATAAGTGCTGTCCTCCTTGCATACATTATTCTGGGAAATCTCTTAAGAATATTGCAGTAGGTAACGATGGCACAGGTAAATATGATGGAACATCACATATTGCCATGGCGTATCGTCTATACAGGTGGTATGACGGCATTGATAATTCTACCGCTGATTTTATCCGATTATATACAAACTGGTCTATTTCCGATAATAAGCAGCATCAATATTATTTCGGTTCAAATCCCGGAGATAATATTGAGCAGAGGTGTAAAAGTCTTTGTAATGGATTTAACAAGAAAAGGGATAAAAACCCTAAATATTGCACCTCTGGCTGCAACAGTATTGTTTATACATCAAGCGGAGTTGCTTCTTTATGCTATTTATGCCCTTTTTCACCTGAATATATGAATGCCAGGATTGAATATGAAAACACTGTGCTCGGTTATGCCCTGCTTCAACTTGATACATCGTTTGTAGATATTATTTTTAATAATGTGGCAGGTGCAGATTACATATATTACGAGAACATTGCTACTCATTTTACCGGAATGTATCCTGTGTATAATGCAGATGAAATATGCACTCAACCATATAATTTTAATGCACTTGTGGCATACTACTTGATTCGCAGGGTAAAGGATATAGAGAGCGGAAATATCGAACCTCGTCTTAAAGAGGTTAGTCAGAAAGCTTTACAAGGTCCTAATGCAATTATTAATACATTTATGAATATTTTGTATGAGGAGTCACAGACACTAGCTGCTGATGGTTCTGGGTATAAACGGGATACCAAGGTGGATTATTCCATTAATGTGTCACAGTCCGACGCTGTTTCTTCTTTTTGCAGTGCTATTTCGTCTATTGTTCTTGCCGGATTGTCTGCATCGCAAGAAGATTACGAAGCAGCATCTAGGGAATTGACAAATGTGTATTCCTACAATGGATACTTCAAGAAAAATATTGAACATAGTAAACCAGACAGGTATTTTAGTTCTCTTGGTGTGGGCGACGTCACTTTAACCGAACATCACAAAAAGACCAAAAAGAAGAAAAATAATAATACAACAAATACAGCCCTGGGTGATTCTGACATTCTATCGTCTGTGGCTTCTGGTAAATCAAAATCGAGTCCCACTGCAGACTGCATGGGACAGGAAAGTGTATTTGATGCTTTAAGCTTTCTCACACAGGACACTAAAGATCAGTATGCCTTCTTTGTGAAAGATACTGGACTTATTGATGAAGAAGATGCTGCTAAGGATAAAAATATTTCTGTTAATACTCAAGAAGATTGTGCATCTGATGAATATACATCATCTAAAGAAAATGAGCATAGCAATGTAGATGAGCAGCCTTCCGTCTATGAGAATTTTATTGAGGACATGAAAGAACAACTTACTCAAGAAGACTCTGCACTAAACGGGGCTAGTACAGCGGTAGTCGAAGTTTCAAATAGTGAGGATTTATCTAAACCGGAAGATTTGTATAATTACGGTGGACACGCAGAAGTTGATGAGCATTTGGAAAATTTGCTGGCTAGTTATGATGATACAAGCATTGAAGATGATACAGAATATTTCGACGTAACTCCAGATAGCGGGGAGTTATCAGATAACATATTAGAAGATTCTGCTCCTGAACATAAGTCGTCTCAAAGCGAAATACTAAACGAGAAGCCTTTTGATGCAGCTGAGGGTAGAGATGCTACATCGGTTCAGGAAAAAGATAAAAGGTCGACTATGCCATTGGGAGATAACTTTACACTAAGCAGTGGTTTTGTTCCTGAGTGTGTAGATTCACCTGATGATAACTCTACATCTTCTACGTCAGAAATTAATGAGGATGTTCCTGTACATTCTGTATATGAGCTGTCCGGGATGTCCATTCGTGATTATGACTTTGGAGAGATTGGCACTGCCTACGGTCTGTCAGATTCCGAGCTAATCAAAAAGACCGCGTTATGCCAGACAGAGTTAAATGGTACTGAGCCTATAGTTGTAGAATATGCTTATGATGGTAATATAGATACTTATGGCATTCTTGTATATACAGGAAGAGAAGAAAGATTCTGGTTTATTATTGAGCAGAGCTATCAGTATGAAAATATTCTGTTTAGACTGTTTAGCGGGGAACGTGTTAAATTATGCATGAATTATCCGGCAATACAGAATTATCTTAACAGGCATGGTTTCCATTCTAATAACCTTGTTTCGCTACCTGCTATGTATGCAGCAGCACATCCGGATATTGATAGAATTTTGGTGAATAATGTTCTTGGCGATATGGTTCATACTGCTTCACATCCTCTTAAACAGTACATGCTCAACTACAAGGGGTGTTATTACAACCTTAAAAGAATTCTGGATACAGATACGGTATGTTTTGAAAGGTATAAAAATTTCAGATATCTAGATGATGCAATGGCTGCATCGTATGACATATCAGATATAACTGATATATCTATGCCAGGTATAACCACATACAATTACAGCAAGTTGTCGTACAGGTACAAAGATAAGGATCAGCTTATTCCTGATAGCGGATATTGCGTACTCACGGCTTCGTTAGATAAAGCATGTTTATATGGTGTCAACGGTTCTGACATAATGACAGATATAATTGTAAGATTGGCTAAGGGACATATATATGCTCGCTATAAGGTAAGAATATTAAGTGCAAGCGACTATCAGATAGCCGTTGCTTGTCCTATATCTGGATATTCCATCGTAAATGATATAATCATCGACTTTATTAAGAAAGCCTGCAGGAGTAAAGATAACAACAAAAGTATCGTTCCAAAAATAACCATTACAAACGAATTAGCATGATGATATTAAGGTGGAAGCATAGTCTCAGGCTTCCACCTTTTGTTGTTATACTTAACGAAAAATCATATATCAATGCTAAAATTTATATTAATTCCGCAACAATTTTTGTGACTAAATTTTACTTATAAATCTTGTTTTCGTTTTCTTGCGGAAGTTAAATTATATATATAAGTATCTTATCGCTACCGCACCGCTTTTTACAGGTGCGGTAGCGATTTCTGTTAGTTTCCATGCAAATTGCTACCGCACGCTTATTTACTGGTGCGGTAGCAACTTATGTTAATTCTGTTACGAATCGCTACCGCACCGCTTATTTGCTGAGTTTGTTGTACTTTTATGGTGTTTTATTTCAGGGTGGTTTTTTCGACTATATATGACTCAATTAAATGTCAGATTTATATGAAAAATCTCACGCACTTTTTTGCGGAACCCATCCGCAAGACAATCCCAGTATTTAAGCGGCTTTGCAAGCCATTTTTTTTCGGACTACTATACTATTTTTCACACGTTCTTGAACCCTAATTATCTTTTATCTAACCTATTCTCTTCCAGAATTTTTATGTCTTCCTCTCTCCTCTTCCTCTTTTCTCTCTTCCTGATTTCCTTATCGGTTTTCTAATTTTCTTAAAGCAAACCCTTCCTTTCAAGCAGACTAATGCGATTACCTCTTGAAGAGCTAAAAGTAATTTATAATACAGTGAACAAAATACTTATAAAAAGGTAAAACATAAAATATACATACAACATACATATAACATACATATGGCATACACACGAATTACACAAGTTCTTGCTTTGTATCCTTGACAAAATGACATGTAACATGTATTATTATTACACAAATAAGAGGTATACTTATAATTTCGGAAAAGGGAATGGAGTGGGATCTATTCCCTTTTTTATTTATGGTAAATAAATTTAGGCGAATGGCAGCAGGTGTATACAGTATACACGCTGATTACTTTATGCTTTATTGTTACCTCTTCCAGACCACTCTTTTCCCTTACTTTCCTATTCTTATTCAGACGAACTTCCTTTGCCAAAGACGGTTTCATCGCATCACACTCTTTGGCAAAGGAAGGATTTATCATCGCGAACATATGTTCTATGTAGTAAAAGAGAAGATATTTTCTGTTTTTTCAGGATATCTTCTCTCTTACTATAGCATCATCTTTTACTGTTAATTAGAACCTGATACATCATCATAAGAGCCGCTGCGTATTCCACTTCTCTCATTCTAGTATCAAATCCATGTGCAGACATTATAGCCTTATCATTTGCCGTGTGAGCTTTGCGTAATTCTCTTCCAGCTTTCTGTCTTTCTTCATACTTACCTGTATCTTGCATATCTCATTGACCTCTTCTTTTAAGTCTTCAAAAAAAAAAGTGTCTATTACTTTGTGGGTATTCCCCTGGTTGATGTATAATGCATACCGACTGAGTGTCTTGTCTATAGAATCAGAGTAGATTTAAAGACAGCTCCAAATACTGTATGAGAGTGTCACTCCAGCTAAAGTCTTCATAGGTTTTATTAAGTATTTGCTACCTTATTTATTTCGTAACTGGAGGTATCTCTATCCTTTCGTCAGTAAATATACCCCTATTATCATAATGGAACTGTGCAGACTCCTCCTCCAGATATTCTTTTCTTTCTTTCACAAAAATGTCAAGAATCTTGAAGAGCTCTATCAGCACCCTTTTGTAATCCTTCAGATCATGAGATTCAAAATCATGGTTTCCCTTTTCATCTGCCAAATACACCGGATAGAACTAACAAATCGATCCAGCAAGAGCGTCCATCTCCATCCTCTTTCCTCTTCCATGCCATTTATTGACAAACTGGTGGGCAGCTTCCCTTTGTTCCATATCTGTCATATGTGCCTCCTCAATAAATTGTTTTACCCTGTTTTGTCGAAATATGATTAATCGAGCATTTACAAAACACTTACATTAGTATAGCATTCATAGTTGCACGAAAAAAAGACACAGAATATACTTCCATGTCTTTTACTTCTTATATCATTCTTTTACACGCACTTCTCAAACAGACAATCCGACATCTTACAATAGGTCCATCTCATTGCATCATATATTATTTTACACACCTTTCAAACTCAGTACATGGAATAACGAAGTATTGCGATTTAGTACCCATCATATTTTACACGCCTCTCAAACTCAAAAGGAACAGAGTATGGTTTTTTGCGATTTAGTACTCATCATATTCTACACACCTCTCAAACTCATACATGGCGCTATTCTTACACATTTCTGTTTAGTGTCTATCATATTCTACACACATCTCAAACCCAACAAAGCCACAAAGAGTAAATCTGGTAGTTTTGTACTCATCATATTCTACACACCTCTCAAACTGCCTATACGACTCCTCACTTCCTTTCCCTGTTTTGTACCCATCGTATTCTACACGCATCTCAAACTATACAATGATAATGATATCAGACGGAAGAGTTTTATAGCCATCTCTTTTCACACACATCTCAAACTTCCTTCTACAATCCTTGTCGCAATTAGACATTTTGTACCCATCATATTTTACACACCTCTCAAACCATATCCAACAAGCTTGGTCGATGAAAACGATTTTGTACCCATCACATTTTACGCACATCTCAAACATATGAATAATCTATTGTATGATTTGTTTTGTACTCGTCATATTCTACACACCTCTCAAACGTATAGTGTATTGGTAGTTTGTGTTATTTGTTTTTTACCCATCATATTCTACACACTTCTCAAACCTAACAGCCACAATAAACATTTGCACGATTGTTTTGTACCCATCATATTCTACACACCTCTCAAACACTAATTGTACGCTTTCCTTGCTCTGTTTCGTTTTGTACCCATCATATTCTACACACCTCTCAAACTATTGCAACACGTTTATTTTCTTCATCTGAGTTTTGTACCCATCATATTCTACACACCTCTCAAACCTCAAACGGGTTGTCTACAAGGTGTGTAATAATATGAATAAATTTTATGCTTTAACAATTAAGCATATCGGTTTCTATAGTATACATTCCGGTTATTGAAATTTCAATAAGTTTAACTGATGAAGCTTTGCTAATTGTTGCATTAAGATGCATAAGCCCCACGTTCGCACCCGCTCCTATAACAGACAGGTTAGACACATTCGTGCCCATTCTTGTTAGAAACAATATCTGGTACAATGCCTGCATCTGTTCTTCTAATGATAAACCAACAAAATTATCACGGCAGCTTTCTATTAGATTATATAAAGGATTTCTTTTTCTCGAAAAAATACTGTTTTTATGTTTTCCAAGAATCTCATCGTATAATTCTATATTCCTTTCAGATGTTATATCTTTATCAACGGATTTGAAATCAATATATTTCTCAATTTTACTTATATATCCCTGCCATTCCACGTTAAATACCATAGGGGTATTATTCTTTAGACCATACTGCAAGCCAGTTTTTCCGCCAAGTAAATATCTATAGCCGTCTATTTCCAGCTCGGAGTTAAGCATGATCTTATTTATACGAACATCCGGCTCTTTAAGACCTAATGTTTCCCTGCAGTATTTTTCTATATCTTCTTTGTTCTTAACATTATTGGCAAGATATAATGGCAGGCTGTATAGTGTTCTTATTCTGCTGCCATGCTTGTCTGTATGTTCTACAAGGAAATTATACGCTGTCTTAATGCTTGTCTTTCCACCATACTTTGTTACATCCTTATAACGCTCATCCGACTTTAATGGGAGATATACTCCCGGCTTTGATTTAGCAGCTTTTGAGATTGTTGCATTGGTGAGCGCCCCGTGGCCTTCTGTTATTCTTGTAACGGTTACTGGTGTATTCCTGCTCATAACCTTTTTTATCACATCAATTGTTCCTGGGATATTCTTCTTTTTACTTTCTGCTATCCATGCTATTCTTTCATCTCTTATGATGTTAAAATCATACATCCTGTTAAGGTTATACTCGGACTTTCCTGTCCTGTATTCTTTCTCAATATACCACATAGGTGAAGCCGTGAATTTTGTATACCACACATTACCTACCACAATATTAAGATAAGCATCCTTTGCCAGATAATGCTCGTTAAGCATTGTCATTTTAGGGAATCCGTATTGTCTTCTGAAGTCTGATACTTCAGAAGATTTTGTATATATTACCTTTGTATCTTTTGAAAGAATATTCTTAAAAATGTCAGCCAGCATCTTTGTCGAACTTGACACCTGAGTATACAGTTTTCCGATAAATGCAGCTCTTTTTTCATCAGACATCGGATTTCTGTCTGAAAGTCTTGCCAGCTTTTCTGCACTCATGAACCCATTCTGACGAAGATAGAGCCAGTTTTCATGCATTGTCTGGTATATGCTGTCCGGAACAGGATATATATCTTTCTTTTCTTCTTTGTTGAACCCTGCATTGGTAAGCACTATATTATCCATACTGTCATCTTTAACATAGTGCTTAGGATATATGTGGTCTATGTTGTAAACATCACTTCCTGTTGCTATTACTTCCTTAAAGTCTATATCCTTCCAGGTATACATATCTTTTCCAAGCTGGAGAAAGTACAGGTATACTTTCTTACTCTTTAATGAGCCATCTGAATCACATTCACTTATATGGCTTATCATGGAATCTTTCCATTCTTTTGATACACCTTTCAGATTCTTATACAATTCAATAAGTCTGGTCTTTCTTGCATCTTTCTTTACATCCTTAGGACGGTTCTTGATGGTATTTAAGAATACAGATTCCGGGGCATATCCCTTTATCTTTTCTACTTCCCTTACTATCTTAACTGCTGCCCATATTGAACGCTTCTGTGAAGCTGTCGCATACAGTTCATTAAGATCGTCATACTCAAATGTAAAGATGTTCTTTTCTGCTTTTATTGTCTTTTCTTTTATCAATGACATAAAATCATATCTATTATCATTTATCAGCTCATTAAGACTTAAGTTCATCTGCCACATAGCATCGATGATACTTATTCTTTCCCCTGTTTCCTTATTTGTTCCTGTCATTGTAAGAAACTCTTTAGACAGCTTGCCCCAGTCATTTGATTTAATGGAGAGTGCTTTCTTCATCCTGTCTTCATCCAGAAGTCCCGGATATTTATTTTCAATCTGCTGTTTCACATATTCTTTTGAATCACCGTATATAGCACTCCATAATATTATATCCTCTGCAGCAGCTTCTGTTTCACTGTCCAGCGTACCAAATATATCGGCAAATATCTTATGGCTTGTCATTGTATTGTTAAGCTTCTCATCCATTCCTGTAATGAGCGAATCACTGGTAGCCAGTCCTTTCTTAACGAGAAAGGAAAGAATCTGTTTTCTTGTCAGTTTTTTTCCAAGTGCCAGTTTTCCGTTTACAATCTCCTGCTTAATTTCAACAGGGATTTTTTCTCCGTCCACACGGATACAGTTCATCTCATTTAGTACCATGAATCTTTCATAGAGAAGCGATGATTTTGGCAGAACCCGCTCACCTGACAGGTATGTACACTTTCCTATCATACTTTCAATAAAGCTCTTTGCACTTTCCTTAACATCAATCTTCTCTTCCAGATTCCAGGGCATTACCTTTCCTGTTTCTTTTCTTACTACCCATCCTCTGGTATTGTATTCTGATGTTGGACCGATAAAGTATGGCATGGTAAATGTAAAGATCTTCATTATTCTTTCTGATACTGTAAGACCGGAATCATCCTTTTCATTCAGAAATCCGTAATGCTCTGCTGCATTATCAAGGATGGCCTTTAATTCAGTTGCATAAAGCTGATTAGGTATTAACCTGTTATCACTTGTACGCTGCTTTGGAAGAAATGCTCTCTTACCTATTTCATCAAGAATGTACTCTGCATCTTCATCATCTTCATCTGCCTTTGATAAAAGTTTCTTTATCGAGCCATATAAGTCGTCAAGTGTTCTTCCTTTCTCGGAATTTCGTCTTGTCTTTACTCCATTTGACATACCTGATTTTACATAGGCTGCATATGTGCCTGGTTCCTCTATGTTGAAAAACCTGCTGTATTCCTGTTTGGAAAGGTATCTTTTCAGGGTAGATTTAAGTAATTTTAAATCCTCCATATGCTTTTCATATGATGCTATTTTTGCGTCAGAGATGAATCTATGCCCCTGCATGATATTCTGTATTATTACAGCATCGTACAGCTCTTTAACTGCAGATATAAGCTCGTAATTATCTTCCCCTGTGAGCTTTTCAATCTCCTCTGCTCTGTCAAGATAGTCATTATCAGAAAAAGATATGCTTGTTTTCTTATCCTCCTCAGGAAGTGTCTCAAGGAGCCCCGGGAATATATCCGTAATCTTTACCTTAAGACCGCACATCAGCTTGATAAGCGCCGTTTCAGATTTCGTCATCGCCTTTACTTCCTGCGATACAAGCGTTGCCTTCACCTTATTTGTCAGTGCTGTATTAAGCATATAATCCATGAACTTATCCGTGTCTGCTTCCGGATATAATTGCATATCTGCCTGCGATGCCTTTTCACAGATACCAGCATATATATCTTTAATTGCACTGTCTGTATCTTCCAGATTCTTGGAGTAAAAGTTTCCCCGATGCTTCATTATATTTGCCACAGCAAGGTAAACTAATCTTATATCCACCAATTCATTGTGTTTTGCTAAAAATGAACGGAGATGATATATGGTTGGGAACTGCTCATTATAATCTGCATCCTTATAATTTTCATCGTTAAAAAGCACGTTCCTGTCACCGAAGAGGATTTTATCCTTATCTTCTGCATGAAAGGTGCTGTTATCAAGTCTTGCAAAGAAATTTACATCAGCCTTTTCAATCTCATCGTGAAAATAGCTCCTTATAAGACCTATTCTTTCTTTCTCTTTCTTAATATTCTTCCTTGCTGATCTTGCATTTTTCCTATCCTGCGAGCTTTCTGCTTCATCAAACTTATATATTCCCCACATATCTTTTCCCCTGAATCTTTCAAGATTATAAGATTCATTGGTAACGGCATAGGCTGCATATGTAGGCCCAACCTCTAATCCTATATAATACGGTTCTCTTTTCATGATTTCCTCCACATTTTTTTCTGTTTTTATTCTAAAAACTTGATTTAATCTTATAATTAGTGTACCATAATAGTGTCATATTTTACACACAAGTTCAAATAAGGGTATAACCCGACAAT
>ERZ1026981.74-NODE-74-length-20327-cov-4.606304_pt1 | contig 20327 bp, 17 predicted proteins | sample MGYA00519456_ERZ1026981 | MGnify/ENA primary metagenome ERZ1026981 (study PRJEB26926, sample SAMN06164408) | human gut metagenome | biome: ENVO:00009003; feature: ENVO:2100002; material: ENVO:00002003 | host: Homo sapiens | place: USA | collected 2012 ...
ACGAGATTTCTGCCTGTCTCGTGGGCTCGGAGATGTGTATAAGAGACAGTGCTTGGACAGGTCGTCGTAGAAAATGACGGCGTGCATGCCGCGGTCACGGAAATATTCGCCCATTGCGCAGCCTGCGTAGGGGGCGATAAACTGCAGCGGCGCCGCATCGGAAGCCGTTGCCGCCACGACGATTGTATAATCCAGAGCACCGTAGTCTTTTAAGGTTTTGACCACCTGCGCCACCGTCGAGCGCTTTTGCCCGATGGCAACGTAAATACAAAACAGCTTGTCCTTGTCGTTCTTGGCTGCGTCATTGACGGCTTTCTGGTTGATAATTGTATCAACGATTATCGACGTTTTTCCCGTTTGGCGGTCGCCGATGATAAGTTCGCGTTGCCCGCGCCCGATAGGAATAAGCGAGTCGATGATTTTTAAGCCCGTCTGTACCGGCTCGTGTACGCTGCGGCGCTCAATAATGCCCGGCGCCCGCGTTTCAACATTGGCAAATTCTTTGGCCTTGACGGCACCGAGTCCGTCAATCGGCTGCCCCAGCGCATCCACGACGCGTCCCAGCAGCTCTTTTCCGACCGGAACACTGACGATTTTGTTTGTGCGCTTGACCGTATCGCCTTCCTTAATCTCTGCATCTGAACCGAAAATAACCACGCCGACGCTGTCTTCGCCGAGGTTCAGCGCCATACCCCTGACGCCGGACGAAAACTCGACCATCTCGTTGTATTCGACGCCGGTCAGCCCGTAAACCGTGGCAATGCCGTCGCCGACCGAAAGCACGCGCCCGACTTCTTCCATATCCGGGTTAAAATTGTACTGTTCGATTTTCTCTTTCAGAATTGCGGAAATTTCCTCTGCTTTGACCGCCATGTTATTTTCCTTTCTTCACCCTGTCTGTTACGTTCGTCCTGCCTGTTTCTCTTGCCCTGCGCGTCTTGTTTGCCGCGCCTGCCCGGCAAGGCTTTGTTTGCTTTGTCTGTAGCATTCGTCCTTTGCACTGTGTCTGCCGTATATGCTGCAAAAATCATTTCTCTCAGCCTCCGTCTTATTGCGAGCCGCTTTTAATCAACTGCCCGATGCGCCCGAGTTTGCTTTCCAGCGTGTCGTCAATCAAAAAGGATTTGAAACGAACCCGCAGTCCGCCCAAAACCTCCGGCTTAACCGTATATTCCAGCAAAATAGGCGCTTTCAGTTTTGTTTCCAGCACGCTGCGCAGCTTTTTGTCCTGTGCCGCCGTCAGTTCGACTGCCGTTTCCACCCGGACTTCGACAATCCCTTTGTCCTGATAGTAAAGTTTGATAAACTCATCCAAAATCAGGCCCGTCGCCTTTAATTTGCCGTTTTCGGTGATAAGAGCGAGGGTTTCGGCCGTAATTGAAGATAGGTTTGTCTTTTTTGCCAGATTCTCAATAATCTTGCGCTGGATTTTGCGGTCATCGCCCGGCGCAGCCAGAAGATTCCACAAGGCAGAGTCCTGATTGTAGGCCGCTTTTAACAGTTTGGCTTCTTCAAACGCTTTGTCTTCAATCTTTTTGTCCTTTGCCGCATCAAGCCAGGCTCTGGCATAAACTGACGCCGTTTTGAACTTCGAAATTTTCTGCATTTGCGTTTCTGTCCCTGATACAATCCTTTCCGCCTGCGTTCGGCAAACGCCTCAGCGCGGCAAAATTAAACCACTAAAAACATAACTACTGCAAAATTACTTATTTTGAATTAAAATTTCCACACTTAAACAAACTTTATGCCATAAAATTTATGAAAAAAGGTATGGATAATAAAAAAAGCCTCTTCCCGGAGGGAAAAAGCCTTTCATTAATTTACCTGCGCTGGGGCATAAACATTCCGACTGCAAACAGAAACCACCAGTCAAGGGTATGTCCGTTGACTGTGCCGATATACGAATTGCCCAGATTGTCATAAAGCCCGTCTTCCGCGATAAACCAGCCGTTTTTTAACATTTTGACCGCCGTATCGTTGGTAAACAGGAGTCTCTTGCCGTCTGCGCCATATATTCCGGCCTTGGCGCCGTCTTCCGCATACCGCACGGACATAAAGTAACAGCCGTTGGCAAAAACGCCGGCTGCCTTAAGCCTGCTGCCGAGGCACTCGCCGTTTGCCTTAAAAAGGGAAACGCCTTCACTGTCGTCAATCTTATACCATCCGTTCCAATACAGTTCGGAACCTGCGGAAAAAGCCGCCGTCTGAATGCCGTCCGCCGTAAAAACCGCTTTTTCGCCGTTTTCTTTGACCAGCATAAACTTGCCGTCTGCCGCCTCGAATATGCGTTTGATGCCGCCGACAAGAATAGGCTGTGCATTGTTTTTGTACAAATAAGCCATATTGTTTCTGAGAAGAACCGCGCTCCAGCCGTTTTTGAGCTTTTGATGCCTTTTAATCAGCCCGCCGTAAATCATGCGAACGTCTGCGGGAATGTCTTTGCCCCCGGAAAATAATAATTTAAAGTCCATAATGCTGTTTGTTAAAGTTATAATAATTTTTATCTGTATTAAAATTTATGTTTTTAGAAGCGGATTGTCAAACGGAAATTTATATCGGCAAAAGAAATTTTTGCCTCCCGCCGTAGCTTTGTCAGCCTCAGTTCCCTTAAAAATCGGCCGCCGCACGCCACAATCGACAGTCCTCTGTCTCCGTGCGCCACAATGGGCTGTTTCCTGCTACAACTTGCTGCGGCCGGCTTTCCTCCGCTGCGCCGTTTTCATATTCATATATCCGTGTTTTTGATATAGCTTTTTTACATAAAGGAATATGGGTTAATGTCCACGTCTACGCGGACGTTGCTTTTGATCTTGACCATGTTGAGCCATTTTTTCAGAACTTCCTGAATGTTAACGTTTTTTGCCGTCTTGAGCAGCAGGCGGTAGCGGTATCTGCCGCGCAGCAGATTCATCGGCGCCGGCGCCGGGCCGAGCGTTTCTATCAGCTCCGTATTCGGCGCGCATTTGCCGAGATAATATGCCGCCGCTTCCGCAGCCTGCTGGTTCGCCGACGAGATAATCAGTGCCGCCAGTTTGCCGTAAGGGGGCATATGCAGCAGCCGCCGCGAACTCTTTTCAATCTCGATAAAAACTTCGCGGTTATGCTCGATAACCGCCTGCAATACCGGATGGTCGGGATAGAGCGTCTGCAGATAGACCACGCCTTTTTTCTCGCCGCGTCCCGCACGCCCGGAAACTTGCGCCAGCAGTTGGAACGTCTGTTCGCTCGCCCTGAGGTCGGTTCCCATCAGCCCGAGGTCGGCATCGACCACGCCCACCAGCGTCAAATCGGGAAAGTTATGTCCCTTGGCCAGAATCTGCGTACCGATGAGAATGTCAATTTCCTTGTTTGCCGTCCGGTGGATAACGTCCGAAATCTGCTTGTAGTTGGTGGTAATGTCGCTGGAAAGGATGGCAGTGCGCGCTTCGGGAAAACGGTTGCGCACTTCTTCGGCGATTCGCTCCACGCCCGGGCCGCACGCGGTTAATCCGTCTTCCGAACCGCATTCGGGGCAGCGTTTCGGCGTAAACATCTTAAATCCGCAATGGTGGCAGATTAATTCGCCGGTAATGCGATGTTCGGCAAGCCACGCCGTGCAGTGCGGACATTGGATTCGGTGTCCGCAGTCCCGGCAGATGAGCAGCGGAGCATAACCGCGCCGGTTCAGAAACAGCATGGACTGTTCGCCGCGCTTGAGATTTGCGGCAAGCTCGTCAACGAGTGTCGGCGCCAGAAACGACACGCCCCACGGGCCTTTCTGCGGTTTGTCTTTTTTAAGGTCAAGGATTTTAATTTCCGGCAGCACTGCCTTGGCAAAGCGCTTGGTCAGTTTCACGCAGTCGTATTTACCTTCTTCAACGTTGACGATGGTTTCCAAATCGGGAGTAGCCGTGGACAGGATAACCGGAATTTTCTCCAGATGTGCGCGCAGTACCGCCATGTCCCGCCCTTGATAGGTAACGAGGCTTTCCTGCTTGAACGAATGGTCGTGGCTCTCGTCAACGACAATAATCCCTAAGTCCGCAAACGGCAGAAACAGCGCCGACCGTGCTCCGACCACGACTTTCGCCTTGTTGAGCGCTACCGCTTTCCAGGTTTTTGCCTTGTCTTTGACGCCGACTTCCGAGTGCCAGATAAACGGCGTAACCCCGAACCGCAGTTCAAACCGCCGCAGCCATTGCGACGTCAGGGAAATTTCCGGCACCAGCACCAGAACCTGCTTGTTTTGTGCCAGCGCTTCGGCAACGGCCTCAAAATAAACCTCGGTCTTGCCCGAACCGGTAACGCCGTCCAGGAGAGTTGCCGAAAAGCCGCTGCCGACCTTGCGTACGAGAATGTCCGCCGCCGCCTGCTGTTCCTCCGTCAGCGCTGCCGTTTTGTTCAGGTTGACTTTTTGTTCTTCGGCTTCTTCGTTGATAAGTACGTCTTTTTTATAAAGAAATCCGCTTTTAATCATCGCGGTGATAATGCCGCTGCTGGCGCCGGTTGCGCTGATGATTTCTTCTTTTTCCGCTTCGAGCCCGCCGTCCAGAAAGTCAAACACCGCCTTGCGCGCTTCCGTAATGCGGATGCCGTCCAGATTTTCGTTTTTTATTTTCAGGCCGTAAAGCGTAACTTTCTGCTTGGGCAGCTGGTTGCTTTTCATGCCCAGTACCATTTTCAGCACCATTCCCCGCGGAGCCAGGTTGTATTCTGCAGTTTTGCGGATAAAGGCCGTCATCTCCGCCGTCAGGCGCGGCAGCTGTACCACGGATTTGATTTGTTTTATCTTTTTCGGGTCAATGTTTGCGCTCTGTCCTTTTTTCCAGACGACGCCGACCAGTTCCTCCCGGCCGAAAGGAACTTCGACCAGCTGTCCGGGAACAAGCTCCTCTTCCGCCGTATAATCAAAAACGTCGTCAAAGGGCAGGGGAAGGAGAACGCCGTAAACCGCCATTGCCGGCTATGCCCCGATAACCAGCGTCTGCCCGTCCAGCCTGACGGCAATGCCGCTGTCGCCGAGATAGGCCAGCAGGTAGTAAAGCGGTGCGTAGGAAGATATGTTTTCCTCCGCTTCTCCGCCGTCCAGAACGCGGGCAATGTTTGCAAGTTTTGCCTTGTTGAGCGGCGCATCGGATTCTGCCGTAACCAGCAGCGCGTCGTCCGTTTGTTTGACGGCAATCTTTCCGCCTTTGACAATCGTGTCCGCCATCATCATTACCGCCGGCATAACCAGCTTGTAGATTTTCGGCGTGCCGATTTCCAGCGCCAAAGTCGTCGGCAGATTCGGATTGCCGAGCGTCAGGAGATAATCCTGCATCACCGTCGCCAGCTCTTCCGTGGTTTTGACCGCCGCGTTGGACATACCGAAACATAAGCGGAAAAATTTAAGCCGCCGGCTCAATACCTTGGAGCTGAAATTTAAGATATTGCCTATATCTTCCCTGTCGTCCTCGTCCCCCTCGTTCAACAGTTCCACGGCGTTGGCAACTGCCCCGATATTGCCGATAAGGTCGTGCGACAGCCTCGTCGCCATAATTTCGCTGATATAGATGTTGGTGTTCATTTTGTTTTTCTGTCCTTTGTCTGTCTTTCCTGTTCCGTATGTAAGTGTCTTATGCCCATTTGTTCCGTTTCAGCCGGACCATCCGCCTTTCCGGCTGACTTCGTGCATGGCACATTCTTCTCGGCTTCTCCTTTTCAACCGGAACATATCCGGCTAAAACGTATAATACTGCGTGTTGGCAAAACGCGTATCTTCGTTAATCATCCTCGCTGTGTCAAGGTCTTTCAACAGCGGATCGGTCAGTTCCAGCTTGCCCGTTCCCGCTTTAAGATACGGCTTTTTGCCGCCAAGCCCCCACTTGACTTCGGTCGTATTGTCCGGTTTGCCGTATTTAAGGTCGATTCGCCGCCAGAAGTCAAACACCTTGATGTTGTTCAGGTAAACGTTTTTGGATGCCTTGCTGTCGGAAAAGGGAACGCTGCTTTTGTAAAAAATCCGGTGCGCCAGATTGTCGGTAAACGTAGAGGTAAAGTAAACTTCTATACTTTCTTTGGTAATGTAACGGTTGTAAACCTGATGTTCCACGAATTGAAAGCCGTTTTCCTTGGCAACCATCGTTGCGCAGGCGTTAAGGCGCTCAAAGCCGATAACGCCGTGTTGGCGGCAGAGTTCTTCGCTGCGCCATTTGATAAAGTTCGGCACTTCCAGCGTTTCCAAAATCTTTTTATATCCTTGCTGCTTCATTGTTTCTTCTACTTCTTTAGGTGTCATGCGCAGCTTAAGGCCGGAAATGTCAAAATTGGCGGCGTTGGATTTGCGGTTTAACAAAACCCGTTCAATCCTTTTTTCCTCAGCCGCCTGCGCTTTCTCGTCCGGCGATTTGAAAATCTCGCTGGTGCCTTTGCTGATGAGGCTTTTCAGCCAGCTTTCCGATTCGCCGTCATCGGAGGATTTGCCTTTGCCGGAATCTCTGATGCCGCCTGCTGTATTTCTGCCGTTATCCGGTACTGCTTTTCCCGTTTTTTTGTTGTTTTTTGACAGGTTGTCAGTCAGCGATTCGCTGATGTCAATGTCGGCTGCCGCCGTTTTCGCGTCCGGGTTTCCCCGATTGGCTTTTTGGGTTCCCTCCGCTTTTTTTTCAAACAGCAGCAAGTCCATTTCCGACTGCGCAGAAACGCCCGCCGTTCCCGCAACAAGCCCGGCAGTCAAAAGCGCTAAAAATGTCAAATATCTGTTTTTAAACATTTTCATTTATCCGTTTCTGCCATTATATCAGGGCTTTTTTAAAAATCACCTAATTTTTGGTATTTACAAACCGGAGAACAGTATTTATAACTTATCCGTAATTCGTTTATAACTTGTTGCGGTAATATTTCAAAACTCAAGGGAAAATATGTCGTTAAGTGCAAATGTGATAGGAGCCGGCCTTGCCGGAGCCGAGGCGGCGTGGCAGCTGGCTTTGCGCGGGGTTGCCGTCCGGCTGTATGAGATGAAGCCCGAAAAGCGTTCGCCGGCGCATAAGGCAGACGGTTTTGCCGAATTGGTCTGCTCCAATTCGCTGCGTTCCGATGACAGCACATACAATGCCGTCGGGCTTTTGCATCAGGAAATGCGCCTTGCCGGTTCGCTGGTCATGGAAAGCGCCGACAAAAACCGGGTTCCCGCCGGCGGCGCGCTTGCCGTAGACCGCGAAGGCTTTTCCGCATATATCACGGCGCGGATTAGGGAACACCCGCTGATAACCGTCGTGTCAAAAGAGATAACAGAGCTGCCGCCGGAAAGCGAGGGGCTGAGCATAGTCGCCACCGGGCCGCTGACGTCCGCGGCGCTGGCGGAGAGCATATCCGCGGCGGTAGGCGGCGAAAAGCTCTCTTTTTATGACGCGATAGCGCCGGTCATATATAAGGACAGTATAAATTTTGACATCGCCTGGTACCAGTCCCGCTACGATAAAGGCGATAAATATGATTATATCAACTGCCCGCTCAGCCGGGAACAGTACTACGAATTTGTCAATGCCCTGCTGGAAGGGGAAAAGGCCGGGTTCCACGATTTTGAGAAGCCGAATTATTTCGACGGCTGTCTGCCGGTGGAGATAATGGCCGAACGCGGGGCGGATACGCTGATGTACGGTCCGATGAAACCGGTCGGGCTGACCGACCCGCACCGTGGGGAACGCCCTTATGCGGTAGTACAGCTGCGGCAGGATAACAAAGAAGACACCCTGCGCAATATGGTCGGTTTCCAGACCAAGCTGAAACATTCCGAGCAGACCCGTATTTTCCGCACCATTCCGGGGCTGGAAAACGCCGTTTTCGCCCGTCTTGGCGGTATTCATAAAAATACTTTCATCAAGTCGCCCGTCCTGCTGGATGCTTTTCTGCGGCTGAAGTCCCGCCCGCATCTGATGTTCGCCGGACAGATTACCGGCTGCGAGGGGTATGTCGAAAGTGCATCCGTCGGGTGGCTGGCCGGTTATTTTGCCGCCGAATTGCTGCACGGGAGAACGCCGCAGCTGCCGCCGCGTGAAACCGCATTCGGCTGCCAGCTGGCGCATCTGACTGATGCAACGGACATAGAGCATTATCAGCCGATGAACATTAATTTCGGTCTGTTTCCCGAACTGCCGAAAGTCATGACCGCCAAAGGGAAACTTCGCCCGCTCAAAGGGACAGAGAAGAAGGCGGCGCTGACTTCCCGAGCCCTGGCTGCGGCGGAAGTCTGGCTGCACGGTATTTCCGCAGGGGAGGCGTAATGTCTTCGGGTAAAAATTTTTCCTCAGAAGCCAAAGCTCTTTTCGAACTGCCGTTTTCCACCGCAGCGGCGATTCCTTTGCCGCCGCCGTCTTTGTATCTGCAACTGGTGCCGGCAAAAGACCGGGAATTGTTCCGGGCGTATATTTTTTATCTTTTTCTGCTGCTGCGGCGGGGAATGCACCGAAGAGGTCTGCATCCGAAAAGCTTTAATCTCCTGTATCGTGCCGTCAGCCGTACCTGGCCCGGACGGACGCTGCTGGGATTTTTGCAAAAGGAATTTATCGCCCGCAATCTTTCCCTGTCGCTGCTGCTGGAACCGCTGGACGGTTTTGAATGGCTGTCTAAAAACCGTTATCCGCTGGAATTTTCCGCCGCGTCGCCGATTTGGCTTCAGGTGATTTCGCCGTTTTCCCGCCTTGTCGCCGTGCTTAACAATCAGACGCCGCCGTTCTATCAGCCTTTTGCCGCCTTGGCTTTTGTTTATGCTGCCGTATATGTATTGGCTGTTCCGTCTGCTGCCGCGGCACTGGAGGGGGCAAGGGTATCGGTTGATGCGGCTTGTTTGCGCCGCAGCTTGCCGTTGCAGCAAAAGGAAATGTTGCAGCTTTTTGCCGCTGCGTCGGGATTTCTTTTTCGGTTGAAAACAGGATTTTTTGTCGGTCTGTCCCGCCGCCTGATACGGCTTTTGCCCGATGTCTCCGCTTCCGCAGCAGCTGTTGCTGGTTCTTCGTTCGCAACCGGTTCTTCCGCCTCCGCAGCCGCCGCAGCAACCGTCGGTTCTTCGTCCGCAGTCTGCTCTCCGGCCTCCGCTGCAGCCGGTTCTCAGGGCACAGCTGGTTCTTCCGTCTCCGCCTTATGCCGGAAAATAAATTTTTTTGTTTATGTTAACGCATTTTTATATGGTTTGTGGCATACTCTGATAACAAGAAACAAAACCCGCGATTTGCATCAGCTCTGAACTGCGGGGAATATGGTTATGAAATAAGGAAAAGCAATGAGTTCAATTGGTCGCATCGTCAGAAAAAATCATTCTGCCCTCTTTTGGTGCACGAGGCATTATCCCAAAGCCAAGCGCGAAGCCGTATACACGCTGTATGCGCTGGTCAAGCATTTTGACGATTTGAGTTCCAGCTCTCTGCCTGAAAAGGATAAGGCTGATATTTTGGCGGCATGGCAGCGGGAAATTGCCAACATCTATGACCGGAAAGTTCCCGAAACCGACATCGGCCGCCGCATATATAAGAACTGTATGCGTTTTAAGCTGCCGCGCGCGTGTATGGAAACGATGCTGTCGGGCTTTGCCATGGACTGTCCGAAACCGCTGTTCCGCCCGTCGCTGCATGAGTTTGAGGAATACTGCCGCGGCGTGTCGGAAACGCCGAGTTACCTGATTTTGAAAGTAATCGCCGAATTTGACGAGGAAACGACTGCCGAACTGGGGCGGCTCATCGGGCGCGCGGTAGAGATAACCAATATTCTCAAAAATATAAAAGAAGACATTCTGGGCGGCCACGTCTATATTCCCGAAGAGTTTTTGGCCGCGGCGGAAATAGAGCAGGGGCTGGCAGCCAAAGATATCCTGACTCATAAAAATCTTTATGTCGCCCGCCGGAAATTTGCCGAAACCGCCCGCAGTTCCTTTGCGGAGGCTTATCGGTTGCTGGAAGAAAACCACAACCGCAATTCCAAGCCGGTCGTTTATATGCTGAATTTGTATCATGCTTATTTTGAGCTGATGGACAAGCGCGGATGGGAAATTATTTCTCCAAAGCCGGAATTAAAATTCAAAGACCGCTGCCGTCTGGTTATGAAAGCGCTGTTAAACCGCGGCGGGTGTTAACGAACGGAATTGTCAGCAGCTCTTCCCATACTGTGGCCTGCTGGTTTGCTCCGCTCCGCTACACATATCTATTTCGGCAAATCCGGAATTGCCCGATTGCCATTTATCCGTTGATAAATCGTTAAAACCTTTTGCCAGCCTGTTAAAAGAAGCTACACTGCACTCATAATGAAATCGGTGTCAGAGGACTTTAGTATGAAAAAAAATCTTTGTTTGGCGGTGTGGGGAGCCGCTCTATGCGCAACTTTTCCCGCTGCTGCGGAGACTGCTTTGCCGGCAGCGGCCGAAGTTTCGGAGAACGCGTCATCTCCGGCTGAAACCGTTGCAGATGCAGCATCGCTGACCGCCAACATCAAACGCATCGCGGTTGAATATCTTGAGCATAGCGTTACTAACAAGGATGATCCGAATTACCCCGATTCGTATAATGCCGATGAGCAGCATAACATCAGCGGCCTTTTTGACGGCAATCTGACCTATGACCGCAGCACGATGGTTTGGGTTAACGGCTTGTATGCGATATACGGCAAATCCAAGACGACCGAGAACGGCGTAACGACCGAAAATGAGAACGATGACGAAATTTTGCTCTATACCGATTATACGCACAAAATCTGGCATTTGGAACAAGGGATAGTCGGCCCGTTTGCCTATCTCGGGTATGAAACGGAATTTACGGATTTTAATCTGGACGGGACGGATTACCGCACTAAAATTCTCCGTGCCAAAACCGGTTTGAAACTTTACGACAGCGAGAATTTCAAACAGCTTTATATTGCCTTGGTGGAAGAAGACGATATGACTTATAAAAATGATAATATGAAAACCGGTGCCGAAATCGGGTATGAATTCCATTATCCGCTGAATCCGAACACCACGTTCGTTTCCGAGGGGTATTACCGTCATTTTTTCAGCTACAGCCAAAAAGAAGCGACGGATTTCAAATACAAACTGTCGACAAACAACCGTATAGAAACCAAGCTTGTCGGGGATTTGTACCTCGCGCCGTTTTACAATTATGAGCTTGCCGAAACCCGTGGCGCGTCGCGTTCCCGGGCACAGAGCACATTCGGACTGTCGCTGAGTTATAATAAGAGTTTTGACCTGTTTTAAGGTCGTGGAGGAGAATTGCAGAGTAATGACAGATAAGGAGGCATTATGAATTTCAAATATTATATTCCGACCAAAATCCTTTTCGGCCGCGGACAGCTGGCTAATCTGCATAAGGAAAAGCTCCCCGGCACGCGGGCGCTGATTGTAACCACAGGCGGCCGTTCCGTCGTCGATAACGGCTATCTGGCCCGGACAGAGGAAGAGCTGAAGGCCGCAGGATGTACTTTCGTGCTGTTCAACAAAATAACCGCCAATCCCGACCGCAGCGAAGTTATGGACGGTGCGGCGCTGGCAAAAGCCGAAAACTGCGACTTTATTGTCGGTTTGGGCGGCGGTTCGCCGATTGACGCAGCCAAGGCGATTGCTGTTATGGCGACAAATCCAGGCGATTACTGGGATTATATGGTTCGCGGCACCGGCGGTGGACGCCCGGTGTCTGTAACGCCTCTGCCCGTTGTTGCCATAACGACAACCGCCGGAACCGGAACGGAAGCTGACCCGTGGACGGTTATCAGCAATGCTGCGACCGGCGAAAAATTTGGTTTCGGCATTGACGGCACATTTCCCGTTTTGGCGGTGGTTGACCCCGAGCTGATGTTGACCGTTCCGCGAGACTATACTGTTTTTCAGGGGTTTGACGCGCTGTTTCACAGTCTTGAAGGCTATCTTGCCAATATAGCCACGCCCATAAGCGACATTTTTGCTCTCAAGGCCGTAAGCCTGATTGCCGAAAATCTGCCGGCAGCCGTTTTTGACGGCGGAGATATTGTCGCACGGGAAAATATGGCGCTGGCGAATACACTGTCTGGTATGGTCGAAAGCACATCCGGCTGTATCTCGGAACATGCGCTGGAACATATCTTAAGCGGCGTTTATAAAAACCTGCCGCATGGTGCCGGCTTGATTATGCTGAGTGTTGCTTACTTTTCTAAAATTACCGAAAAACACACTTCTGACGACCGTCTTGTCGAATTGGCCAAAGCTCTCGGCAATAAAAACGCCAAAACGCCGGAAGATTTCATTGCTGCTTTGCAGAAATTGCAGCAAGCCTGCGGTGCGGACAAGCTGAAGATGAGCGACTACGGAATTGAAAAAGAACGCCTGCGTGAATTTGCCGCCGCCGCGAAAACTCAGAATGCCTTGTCTTTCCGGCTTGACCCGTGTGACTTGAGCATTGCCGACTGTGCCGAGATTTACGAACGGTCGTACCGATAATACGGCACCGTGTCGGCAGCTCCCGGTCGGTACGGAGGTATCGGTCAGTCTGGGAACTTTCGGCCGGTACGAAAGTCCCCGTCAGTGCAGAAACACCCGGCTGCCGCAAAATTTTAACGTTTAAAACAAAAACAGACCAGAAAGGAGAACCGCCGATGCGTTATCTTGAAATTGAAGCCAAAATCGCCGGTATGGCAAAAAATTTAGACCGCCGCTATATCCGGGCGTTCTGGATAGCCTTTGCGCTTGTCAATCTCGCCTTTTTGTTTTATACGGTCAATTTTATGTTTGGCGACCACGATTGGAATTATGTCCGCGGTGCTTCAGCGTGGAACGAGGGGGCTTTTGAGGGGCGTCCGCTGCATTTTGTTCTGCAGGCGGTTTTGTTTGACGGGCAGGTGCTGCCGTTTTTAAACAGCCTTTTTTCCTTTGCTGCGCTGGTGCTGGGGTACATTTTGCTTGCCAGATACTGGCAGGTGCCGCTGACGACGTTCAATTACGCGCTGTTTGCAGTGTTTGCGGCAGTCTTGCCGTATACGCTGGTCTGGCTTTACTATGCCAAAGATATGCTGATAAACCTCAGCCTGCCGCTGGTCTGCGTTGCTTCGCTGCTGGCGGCGTCGGCGGCCGTCTCTTCAAAAAGGCCATGGCTGCACGTTCCTGCCATGGCACTGATGCTTTTTGCCTTTGCCTCTTATGCCGCGGTAATCAATTTTTATGCCGTCTGCCTGCTCGGTTCCGCCTTTTTCGCTTATGCCGCCGGCAAACCGTTTTGGATGACCGTGCGCGAAAAAACGCTTCCGGCGCTGGATATCCTGGCGGCATTAGTTTTGTATAAGGGAATGCTGGCGTTTTCCGTTTTGACTTCGTCATACAATACGCGTATCATCAGCTGGGATTACCTGCCGCAAAAGCTGCTGGAAACCTGTTCGGCAATGTTTATGCAGTTTGTAACGCCGCTGCCTTTTATGGAGTATAAGTATAAACTTTTGCTGTTGGCGTTCTGCCTGTTGGGGCTGGCGGCAGCAGTATGCCGCGGCGGCATAAAGAAAATTCCGGGATTGCTGTTGCTGGCGCTGGGATTGCTGTTTGCGTCCAAGCTGGCATTTTTTGTCGCCGACGAACGCGGGCAGATTCTGGCAGAGCTCGAAAATTTTGCCTTTGTCCCGCGGTTGGATTTTTATGGTCTGGCCGGCATTTATGCATTTGCTCTTGCCTGCCTGCTGCGTTTTTCATCGGGAAAATTCCGCAAAGCGGCGGTTGCATTTGCCGTTATTATTGCATTTATGTCCGGCGTTCGTGATATGTATGCGCAAAAAGTCTGGAAACTGGGATTTGACGCGGAGATGAAAGCCCATGAGCGCATCGTTGCCCGGCTGGAGCGTTTTCCCGGTTTTGATGCCCGCCGCAAATACCGCCTGTTGCAGATAGGGAGTTTTTCTTTGCGCCGAAACTATTACCGCCGTACCGCCGGCGAGGAAATCAGTCTTGATTTGCTGGAAACGTCCTTTACGCCCGAATTTATGTCGCGTATCGTTTATAATTTCTACTATCCTGAAGATGTCTTTTACGACAACGCCGTTCCGGGAGAACTTTCCAAAGCCGGTCAGGATTTCGTCCGCAATCGGGCCAAACCGTGGCCGTCAGCTGACGCTGTTTATATTGACGGCGATATTGTCGTTATTGTTCTGACCGAAGAAGGATTGGAAAAAGCCCGTTCCTTGTTGTATTTCTAGGTTATACATCTAAAGGACGGGCCGTATTCAGCCGATATGAGGTTTTTACTTCAACAGAGCCTTGACGTCGTCATAGCTCGGATAGGTGCCGCCTTCGCAGCCGAGCAGGGCGTAGGTCGGCGTTGATGTAAAAATTTTCTGTGCCAAAAGCTGCAAATCGTCTGCCGTAATCGCTTCGATTCTCTCGACAATCTCCGCCGTCGGGATGACGCGTTTGAACAACAGCATCTGTCTTGCCATAATTTCCGCCGTTGTAGAAGAGCTTTCCAGCGACATCAGCAGGCTGGCCTTAATCTGTGTTTTGGCACGCTTTAACTCCGTCTCGCTGACTTTGTCGTTCATCATTTTTTTTATTTCATCGGCAACGACCGGCAGCAGTTCTTCCAGCTCTTTTGGGGTTGTACCGGCATATATGCCGAAAACGCCGGCATGCTTCAACGCCTGGTTAAAGCTGTTAATGGTATAAACCAGCCCGCGTTTTTCGCGGATTTCCTGAAACAGGCGCGACGACATGCCGCCGCCGAAAATCGTCGACAGCACTGAATAGTTGTAGTAGTCTTCGTCCATATAGGATGCGCCTTTAAACCCTAAGACCAGATGCGTCTGCTCAATGTCTTTGCATTCCACGCGCCCGCCGCCGACATAATATTGCGGGTCTTCGGCAAAATCCGCATGCGCGGGCAGGGTATTCATCCGCTCTTCAACCATCTTGACGAATTTGTCGTGGTCTACGCGCCCGACTGCGGCTGCTACCATATTGTCTGCGGTATAGTGCGTACGCATGTAATTGAGCATGCGTTCTTTGTTAAAACCGCGCACATGTTCGGGCGTTCCCAGAATAGTGCGTCCCGATGCCTGATTCGGAAATGCCGCTTCCTGAAAGTAATCGAATACCAAATCGTCCGGTGCGTCTGCGGATTGTTTGATTTCCTGTACCACGACTTCTTTTTCTTTGCTCATCTCCGCCGCGTCAAACGTCGGGTCGGTGATAAAGTCGCAGATAACGTCGGTTGCAAGTTCCAAGTCGTCCTTGAGCATTTTGGCATAAAAACAGGTGAAATGCCGTGATGTATAAGCATTTGTGGCACCGCCGACGTTTTCGATGTCTTCGGATATCTGCAGCGAATTTCTTTTCTTTGTGCCCTTGAACACCATATGTTCGATAAAGTGCGAAATGCCGTTGTCAGCCTCGGATTCGGCAGCTGCTCCTGTGTTGACCCAGACCCCGAGCGAAACCGTTTCAATCTGCGGCCGTTCGGCGGTAATGATTCTCAGTCCGTTTTTTAATGTCGATTGTTTAATTTCCATGTTACCCAGATTTTGCTAAAGGTTGTTGTTAAGTTCGGCTATTTAAAATAGTATATGTCAGACTAAAAATAAATCAATATAATTTATCGTATGCATACATATTTATAACCCCTTAAAATTTTTTTAATTTTGTATATTTATATACCAAGAAAGATAAAAAAATTTTTCAAGGGAGAAAACAGATGAAAAAGATGCCTCGTTTTGCCGTTGTCTTATCAGGCTGCGGCCGTGCCGACGGTTCGGAAATTCATGAAGCCGTAACCGCTCTGCTGGCGATTGACTGCGCCGGCTGCGCATACCGGTGTTTCGCTCCGGATATCGAACAGGCGGCAGTTATAAATAATCTGACGTCAGAAAAAATGGAAGAACGCCGCAATGTCCTTGTCGAGTCTGCCCGTATCGCACGCGGTGATATAAAGCCTCTGAATGAACTGAACGTCGGGGATTTCGACTGTATCGTATTTCCCGGCGGCCTTGGCGCCGTTACCAACTGGTGCGATTTTGCCGACAAGGGGATTAACTGCACCGTGGAAAGCTCCGTAAGCAGAGTCCTGGAAGATGCGTATAAAAACAAACTGGTCATCGGTGCAATGTGCATTGCTCCCGTAACGGTATCCAAAGTTCTCGGTAAATATGGCATAACCGTAACCATAGGCAATGACAAAACCGTCGCCAAAACCATAGAACTGACCGGAGCCAGACATCAGGATACGCCGGTAACCGAAGCCTGTATTGATGCAAAGCACCGCGTCGTAACGACGCCCGCTTATATGCTGGCTAAATCTGTCAGGGAAGTTTGCGAAGGGGCTGACGCGATGGTTAAGGCGATGGTCGCACTGGCGGAATAGCCATTGCCGCAACAGGTGCCCCGCCACACGCCACGCAGCAATCCAGCCATCTTTTTCTGCGGCAATGCCGTCCGCCTCACGCAGCCTTGCAATCTCGCCGCCTTTTCCCGCGGCAGAAAAGCTTGACAATTTCCGCTGCCGGTCGTATACCGTAAACGATAAATAATAACTTAAATATAGATATGTATGGAAAAGTATGATTTAATGTCGGGTAAGGCTCAGAGCTTTATCAACCCTGCGGAAATCAACCGCACACTGGCTTATGCGAAAAAATACGGCAACGATGCCTCTATGGTTCGCTTTATTCTGGACAAGGCACGCGAAAAAAAAGGGCTGACCCATACCGAAGCCGCAGTTTTGCTTTTGAACGAAGATCCGAAAGTCGCCGCGGAAATCGGTACGCTTGCCGAAGAAATCAAAGAAGCTTACTACGGCAACCGGATTGTCCTGTTTGCGCCGCTGTACCTGAGCAACTACTGCGTCAACGGCTGCACCTATTGCCCTTATCACTCCCAAAATAAACACATCTTCCGCAAGAAGATGACGCAGGAAGAGATAAAGGCGGAAGTTATCGCTTTGCAGGATATGGGGCATAAGCGCCTGGCTCTGGAAGCGGGAGAACATCCCGTGCTGAATCCTCTGGAGTACATTCTTGAAAGTATAGATACGATTTACGGCATAAAACACAAAGCCGGCGCCATTCGCCGCGTTAATGTAAACATCGCGGCAACGACGGTAGAAAATTACCGCCGCCTGCACAACGCCAAAATCGGAACCTATATTCTGTTTCAGGAAACGTATAACCGGGAGGATTACGAAAAGTTGCATCCCCGCGGGCCGAAGGCAAATTATGCCTGGCATACCGAAGCGATGGATCGTGCCATGCAGGCCGGGATTGAAGATGTCGGCTTGGGCGTTTTGTTCGGGTTGCATAACTATGCGTCCGAATTCGTCGGTCTGTTGATGCATGCCGAGCATCTGGAAGCCGTTTACGGTGCCGGGCCGCATACAATCAGCGTTCCGCGCCTGTGTCCGGCAGATGACATCAATACCGGAGATTTTGCCAATGCGCTGCCTGACGATATTTTTCTTAAAATCATCGCTTTGCTGCGCCTGTCGGTGCCGTATACGGGAATGATTATCTCGACCCGCGAAGGAGAGCGTATCCGCCGGGAAGCACTAAGGCTTGGTATTTCGCAAATCAGCGGCGGTTCCAAAACCAGCGTCGGCGGTTATGCCGCGCCTGCGGAGCCGGAACCGGACAGCGCCCAGTTTGAAACTGCTGACCGCCGCAGCTTGGACGAAGTCGTGCGCTGGCTGATGCAGCTGGGGTATGTGCCGAGTTTTTGTACGTCCTGTTATGGCAACGGCCGGGTAGGGGAAGATTTTATGGCGCTGTGCAAAAAGCAGCTGATTCATAATTTCTGTACGCCGAATGCCCTGCTGACGTTAAAGGAGTATCTCGACAACTATGCGTCGCCGGAAACGCGCCGTATCGGTATCTCCCTGCTGGCGGAAGAAATGAACCGCCTGCCGGAAGCCAAAAGGCTGTTTTTGCAAAAACGCATGGAATTCTTGAAAGAGGGAAAGGTTGTCTTTTTCTGAAAGCTTTTTTTCCTGCCGGATTAAGCCGGCTTTTGTTTGAAAACCCCGCCATATCGTAAAAGGTATGGCGGGATTTTTGTTGTCCGTTCCGTTTTTTCAGTTCTCTCTGCCGTCAAAATCGCCTTTCGCCGTTTCCGAAAATAAAAAATACTTGACAAATAAGTAAAAACTTGCTAAATATGACGAAATTTAATAATTTTATGTCAAACTATTAATATATTATAGAGTATGAAAACAAAAATTTTTCTTCAAGAAATCCTGATTAAAGTATTCGGGAACACTTGGTTGTTTGCGTGGTGGATTAAAAAACATCGTTTGGACGACCATATTGTAGATTTTTTAATTCGTGAAAAATTTAATCTTCTGGAAAAGTATGCGCGACGGCATCAGCTTTCCTCCTGCCAGATAACGGATATTTTATCCGATTTGGCGGACGTTGATGACGAATATACGCAGGCTTTTATCCGCGAATTGTTAAAAAACAACACGCTGAACAGAGAGCAGGAACAGCTTTTGGTTTCCAAAAACGACGTATTGTTTTTGGAAAGTTATCTGACACCGAACGGATATTTTGATGCGTCGAGACGTTTTCATGAAGTCGCCGAACATAATTATATCCTGGGTATGGCAGAGGCAAAGAATATGACGGGAATAGAGGTGTTTAAGGCTTATGTCGACAATACCTGCCGCGATATGATGACCGATGAGCTGTTGGCCGAATTGATTCTTCTGCCGGAAAGTTTTGCTGTGCGGTACGTTTTGCAAAAGGCGCGCCTGAGCAAAGAACAGGAAGATTTTCTGGTAGACAAGGCGCCGGAGAAATTGATTAAAATTTATATCGGCGAAAAGGAATTGGCCTCCGATGCGGCGCAGTTGCAGCTGGTTGAAAAACATTTTGAACTGGCCCGCCTGTATTTTGAAAAATACGGGTTGCGTTCCAAAGCCCAGCAGACATATCATCTGTTGCGCAAACAGGCTTTGGAAAAGACGCCGTCGGAAGAAGATTGTCCGTAATGTTTGTTGGATTTAGTCCCCTGTGCCGCGTTTTGCGGGGCAGGGGATTTTTTTGAACGCGGGCGCTGCCGTCCGTTTAGGTGTACCGTTGGTTGCTTCGGCGCCGCTGCAGGCTGTTCTGATATCGCTGCTGGTGTTTTAGTACCGCTGCCGGTTTTAGTATTGCCGCGGGTTGCTCTGTTGCTGCCGTGGTACGCACAGACCAGCCGCAAAACGGGCGGATTTTCAAAAAAGATGTTTTTAATTGCGAAAATAAATAACCGGATATAAACTGTTTAAAAACGGAGGATTTATGGAAAAATTTAAATTAAGTGAGAGTATTTTGGCAGACCGCCTGATACTGCTGAAACGCAGCCACGAGCACGATGAGGAAATGTGGCGGGCGATAGAAGAAAGCCGGGCTTTCATCCGCGAATATCTGTTTTGGGTTGACGGTACGCAGTCGCTGTCCGATGTCGAAAAAGCAACGGATATGTTTTTCAAAGCCTGGGATGAAGACGGTGAATGGTGTTACAGCCTGTACAGTGTGCCTGAAAATGATTTTCTCGGTTGTATCGGTGTGCACAACATCAGTTTTCTGAACCGGTCCGCGGAATTGGGTTATTGGCTGCGCTTGTCGGAAACCGGCAGGGGGTATATGACCGAAGCAGTCAAAGCCGTGGAAGCGGAATTGTTTGCCGCCGGGATTCACCGGGTTGTTATTTGCTGCGACGTAAATAATTATAACTCGGCAAATGTGGCGCTCCGAGCCGGATATGAGTTGGAAAGCATTCAAAAAGAAGCTGTCTACCATTATACCGGCCTGCATGACCATGCAACGTATGTTAAGTTCAGCCCTTACCCGATACGCGGGTTTGAACGCAAAGCCTGATGTGGGAAAATCTGTTGCGGGAAAGCCGGACGCGAAAAAAATGAATCGTTCGGCACCGGATTTTGCCGCCGCGTTAAACAAAAAAAACAGTTCTCATGCGGAGAACTGTTTTTTTGTTTAGGGATTATAGGGCTTCAATTGTATCGCGTCAGCTGCATACCACCGACGGCTTCTGTTGAAAACCTTTCCGTAAATTCTTTAAGCGATACGGAAATTTCTATTTTCATATCGCCGAATGCCGTAAAGACAAAAGCACTCTTAAGCAGTGAAAAATGGCATCTGGCCCAGACGAAAGTCTGTTCTTTGCTGAGGCGCAAAGTCTGAATTTTATCCCGTCCGCCGGTCAGAATAACATACAAGCCATCTTCGGGCACGCAGATGACGGGAACCGGCTGTCCGGTTTTGCCGTCTTTTTTCCTGCCATTTTCTTTCTTAGGCATAAGGAAAGCACAGACGAGATAAATAGCCTCTGTTCGCAGCAGCTTTGCAAAATGATAGCAGTTGATAAACGGCCGCGGCGGTGCCTGTCTCTTATA
>ERZ1026981.80-NODE-80-length-19925-cov-5.039305_pt1 | contig 19925 bp, 18 predicted proteins | sample MGYA00519456_ERZ1026981 | MGnify/ENA primary metagenome ERZ1026981 (study PRJEB26926, sample SAMN06164408) | human gut metagenome | biome: ENVO:00009003; feature: ENVO:2100002; material: ENVO:00002003 | host: Homo sapiens | place: USA | collected 2012 ...
GAGATTTCTGCCTGTCTCGTGGGCTCGGAGATGTGTATAAGAGACAGATATTTCCGATAACAGGAAAGAAAAATTTTATCTGATTTAGGGGAGACAGGTTATGGCAAAAACAGTTATTCTGATGATGGACTCTTTCGGAATCGGCGGGGCAAAAGACGCGGCGGCGTTCGGCGATGCCGGCGCGAATACGTTTCTGCATATCGCGCAGAATTATCCAGAGTTTGGCGGAAACGGGCTTGCGCTGCCCAATCTGGAAGCGCTGGGACTGGCGAATGCGGGCGAGCTGGCGTCCGGTGTCCGTGCTCCGCTGGTGTCGGGGCTGGCGAAAATGACGCTTGCCGGCAGGTGCAAATACGGCTGTATGGAAGAAATCAGCGCCGGCAAGGATACGATTTCCGGACACTGGGAAATGGCGGGCGTGCCGGTGCGGCAGGATTTCGGGCACTTTCCGCTCGAGTATCCGTCGTTTCCGGCAGAGATGGTTGCCCGCATCTGCGAGCGGGCGGGGATTCCGGGCATTCTCGGCAACAAGGCGGCGTCGGGCACGGTAATTATCCAGGAACTCGGCGAGGAACATCTGGCGAGCGGAAAGCCGATTTTTTACACTTCCGCCGACAGCAACCTGCAAATTGCGGCGCATGAGGAAAAGTTCGGGCTGGAACGGTTGTACAAATTGTGCGAGATTGCTTTTGAAGAGGTGAAACCCTACCGCATTGCGCGGGTGATTGCCCGGCCGTTTGCAGGAGAGAAGAACGGCGCTTTCGTGCGGACGAAAAACCGGCACGACTATGCGCTCAATCCGCCGGCACCGACGATTCTGGACAAGGCGAAAGCGGCGGGGCTGCAGGTTACGGCAATTGGCAAGATTTCCGACATCTACGCCGGGTCGGGCGTTACGCGCAAGGTTTTGGCGAGCGGGCTGGAAGAACTGTGGGACAAGACGCTTGAAGAAGTGCAGAATCTGAACGGCGACGGCATCGTCTTTACCAACTTTGTCGATTTTGACATGATGTGGGGGCACCGGCGCGACGTCAAAGGCTATGCGGAAGGGCTGATGTATTTTGACCGCCGCCTGCCGGAGCTGGAACCGCTGCTCGGCGAAGACGATGTTGTGTTTATCACCGCCGACCACGGGTGCGACCCGACATATCCCGGCAGCGACCATACGCGCGAGTGCGTGCCGGTGCTGATGTTCGGGCGAAAGGTTCCGGCGCAGAATATCGGGCGGCGCAAGACTTATGCCGACATTGCGGAAACGATTGCGGCGAAGTTCGGGCTGGAGCCGTTCGGAATCGGTACGGCGTTCTGATGCGGACGCGGGAGGAAATCGGATGCGGGAAGAAATCGGATGCGGGAAGAAATCGGACGCGGGAAGGAATCGGACGCGGGAGGAAATCGGAGACGGATGCCTGGCGGGAGCGGGGCGGTTTATTTCGGGCGCGGGGCTGGGGAAAAAGGCAAATAATACTTGGCGGGCGGAAAAGTTGTGTTATATTCGCCTATTATGAATTAAATTGATGCAATGTAAGGAGTATTCGTGTTAGCAGGATTAATCACGGCACTGGCTGCCGTTGTGTCGGATCAGGCATCCAAGGCGCTGGTGTTCGGCTTTTTGGCGGAGACGCAGCCGGTGGTGGCGGTAACGCCGTTTTTCAATCTGGTGTCGGCGTGGAATACGGGCGTCAGCTTTTCGATGTTTGACAATCTGGGCGGGGCAGGCGTGTATATCCTGTCGGCGTTTTCGCTTGTGGTCGTCGGTTTTCTGCTGTACTGGCTGAGCCGTGAAAAGACGCTGCTGATGCAGGTTTCGCTCGGCATGGTTATCGGCGGGGCAATCGGCAATGTTATTGACCGGGTACGCATCGGCGCGGTATTTGATTTTCTGGACGTGCATTTCGGCGGTTACCACTGGCCGGCATTCAATCTTGCCGACAGCTTTATCTGCATCGGCGCGGTATTGATTATCTGCGACGGCCTGCTGGTGCGCAAATGCGATAATACGACAACATCATCTAGCAAAGGATAGAAAAAATGAAAAAAGCATTTATTTTACTGGCGGCGGCGTTGTTTTTATCCGGCTGCGGCCTGACGAAAGAAGATTTGGGAATGGCGGCGTCCAAACCGGACGAGACGCAGGTAACACGGCGCAACCAGCTGGTTATTCCGCCGGATTTTGACGTTCGCCCGCAGCAGTAGGCGCGAAGCGGAGCCGGCGTTCCGGGCGGGAACAGGGCCGGGGCGGCGGTCGGAACAGCGCATCGGAGAAATGCAGTAACGGAACGGCGTCCGGGACAGTGTTCCGGGCGGGGCAGATAGCGTCTTTGGCGGGGCGAAGCCCGAACAGCGGAGGAAAATTAATGCGAACGGGAAAAACGTTTTGGCGGCGAAACATCAGGGCGGCAGCATTCGGGCTGCTGTTGGGCTGTGCTTTATGCTGGCGGGCGGGAACGGCGGAAGCCAAGCTGATGAACCTGTCGCACTTTACGCTTGGCAACGGGTTGGAAGTGGCAGTGGTCGAGAACCATAAGGCGCCGATTGTTTTGCAGATGCTGTATTACAAGACGGGGTCGGTTAATGACCCGAAAGGCAAGGGCGGAATTGCGCACTTGTTGGAGCATATGATGTTTCGCGGCACGAAACGGCTGCCGGATCAGGCTTTTAACCGGCTGACGGAAGAACACGGGGCGGTAAGCAATGCCTATACGACCTATAACGAAACCGGCTATTATGAATTTTCGGACATTGCAAAACTGGAGCTGATGATGGCGATGGAAGCCGAAAGAATGTCCGGGCTGGAGATGGACGAGGCAGCTTTTGCCAAAGAGCGCGACGTGGTGCTGCAGGAACGGCGGCAGCGTTTTGAAACCAACCCGGTGCCATTGTTTTACGAAACCCTGAATAAAATTTTGTGGCAAGGCCATCCGCTGGCAAATCCGGTCAGCGGCAGCCCGGAGGAAATCAAAGCGTTGTCTGTGGCGGATGCGCGGGATTTTTACCGCCGTTATTATCGTCCGGACAATGCGTTGCTGGTGCTGGCAGGCGATATTGGTGCCAGAGAAGCGAGAGATTTGGCGCAGAAGTATTACGGCGGCATTGCACGGCCGGAGGGCAGCGTTCCGCAGCCTGAATTTGAAAAAGGGCGGGCGGCCGAGGCGGAAACGGCAATGAAACTGGCGGGAGTGGAACAGCCGCGCTATGCCGATTATATCCGGCTGGATGCGGGAGAGTTTTCCAAAACCGACATCCTGTCGCTGCAGCTGCTGGCGGAATATCTGGCAGGCGATGACACGGCGCCGTTGTATGATTGCCTGGTTTATCGCGGCAAAACGCTGCTGGGAATAGATGCGGACGTTTCGTATGACGACAAGCTGGGCGGCACGTTTGCCTTTTATGCGACGCCGGCGCCGGAATGGCTGGAGCGGGCAGTCCTGGACGGCTCGGGTGCGCTTCGGGCAGTGAAAGAAGAAATCGGCAGAGCTACGGAAAAAGCTTTGGCAGGGCTGACGGAGGAAAAACTTGACAAGATTAAAAACCGTACGCTGGCGGATACGGTATATTTGCAGGAGAATCCGCAGACGGCGGCGGCTTTTGCCGGCGGAATGCTGACGGCGGGATATTCTCCCGACGAGATTATGAATTTTGATGCGGCGGTGCAGGCGGCAACGGTTTCCGACATTCGGGCGGCATGGGCAAAGGTTCAGGCTTCCCGGGCGCGGGCGACGGGCTGGCTGGAAGGGAAAAACGCCGGCAAAGATACTGGTTTTTCGGGCGCTGATGCAAAGGCGGCAGAAAGGGAGAACGCAGGCAAAAGAGGGAGCTTGTAGGATAATGGAACATAACGGAAAACAGGACAGCGGGAAGGAACGCTTTTTTATGCTGCCCGGGGGAGAAAATGTGCCGGCTGAGGATGAAACTGTGCCGGCTGGGAGTGAAGCTGTGAAGGTTAAGGGAGAAACTGTGCTGCCCGGGGGAGAAAATGTGCCGGTCAAAGGTGAGACTGTGACGGCTGAGGCGGCAGAGGCGGCAAAGGCGGCTACGGGTGCCGGACGGGAACAGTTCTGTATGCGGCGCTGGGCAAAAATGCGTTTTGGCGGACAGCGCGGGGCTTGGAAACGCTTTGGGGCGTTGGGTGTAGCGCTGATGATTATTGCGGCGGCCGGGGCGGCAGTTTATACGGCCGGTTATACGGATTGGAACGAGCCGGCGCTGAACGCGGAGAAAATTCTGGCACAGTCCAAACTCGGCGGGCGGACGTTCAAAGGCGAAGTGCAGGAAGTCAGCGCGCTGGGCGGCAAGGTGCGGGCGTATCTGATGGAGGAGCACAGCGTGCCGCTGGCGGCGGTATCGTTCGGGTTTGCAAAAGCCGGGCGCGCCTATGAGCCTAAACCGGGGGCGGCGCTGCTTGCAGAAAGCGTATTGTCAGACGGGGCGGGGCGGTTTGGCCGCCGTGAACTGCGCGAGCTGATGAAAGAGAAAGGCATTAAGCTCAGCGTTACGGCGACGGCTGACCGGCTGGAGTTTTCGCTCAGCTTTGTCAAACAGTTTGAAAAGGAAGCGCTGGAAGTTCTGCGTGCGGTGATGTATGAGCCGCATTTGAAGCAGGAAGACATCGAACTGGCGCGGCGGCAGCTGGCCGTGCTGCGGCAGCAGCGGCGGGAGAATCCGCAGCAGCAGCTCGGCGAACTGGTCAGGACGGAATTTTACGGTTCCCATCCGTACGGGCGGGAGGATATTCCCGACGAAAAGGCGCTGGCGGCGGTTACGGCCGAAGACATCAGAGCGTATCTGCGTTCCTTTATGGGCAAAGACAATCTGGCGGCAGGAATTTCCGGCGATATGGACAAGGCGGAAGCCGAGGCCTTTCTGGCGCAGGCGTTCGGCGGGCTGACGGATAAGGCGGCGGGGGCGGCGCTGCCGGCGTTTGCGCCGGATTTCCGGCAGGAAGCCGCGGTGCGTGAATCGGACGTTTCGGCGCAGAGTTTTGTTTTGGCGCTGGCACCGGGCGTGGCGCGGCTGGATAAGGATTTTTATCCGCTGTACGTTGCCAACCATATTTTCGGCGGGGCGGGACTGTCGTCGCGCCTGAGCCGGGCCGTGCGTGAGAAAGAGGGGCTGACTTACGGAATTTACAGCTATTTTTCCAACAGCGACGCCGGCGATTTGTGGCAGGTGTATTTTTCGGCAACGCCGGAGAATACCTCCCGGATTATGACATTGACGGCGGAGGAATATGGGGCTTTTTACCGGGACGGCGTTGGCGATGAGGAAGTCGAGCTGGCCAAAAAGAGCCTGATGTCGTCGTTTAACCTGCGGTTTGCGAGCCTGTTGGATATTGCAGACATGCTGGAACAGATGCAGGTGCAGGCGCTGGGCGCGGATTTTCTGAAAACGCGGCAGGCGCAGGTGGCGGCGGTTACGGCCGAGGCGGTCAACGATGCAGTGCGGCGGCGGATGCCGAAAAGCTTTGCGGCAGGGGCCGGCATGCGCGTGTTTGAAGTCAGCGGGGCGCTGGGAAAATAAAGCGGAAGCCGGCATGCGCGTGTTTGAAGTCAGCGGGGTGCTGAAGGAGTGAACGCCCGTGAACGGCTGATTTTGCTCCGGGCGTTTTATTTTCGCTTTTCATTTTGCTTTCTAACGATTTTTTAACCATCCTGTGGCATTAATATCTTTAATACATAAGGCAAATTGCGAGGTGTAAAAGGTAAATGAACACGTTGAACGATATTTTGGAAAAAGTAAAAAAATCCGGTTTGATGATTGTTTTGGGCGTGTTTTCTTTTTATTTTGCGATTAATGCCATCAAAGGCGACCGGGGCTTTTTCAAGTACCTTTATCTGAAAGGGAAGGTTGAGGCGGCTCAGGCGGAGCGCGAACGCTATGCGGCGATAAAAAAAGATTTGGAACATAAGGTCGCAATGCTTTCGGAGCGGTCGCTCGATTTGGATTATCTGGAGGAACGGGCGCGCATTGTTTTGAATATGGTGAGCGACGGTGAATACGTCATTTTAGATAAAGATATTGATAAGAAGTAAAAAGAAATTGCCATTTAAAAAAATAATTGCTATAACTAGCGCCGAATACCGGAAAAATACGGGCGTTTGTGCCGTCCGTCCTGCCGGGAGAGGATTAACAGCAACGGGTTTTGCAATTGAGATACAAGAGACGACCGAGGAGACCGAAACCGCTTAATTACCAGCCGACGGAAAGCAGAGCCTTCTTTTCCGAAAAGGAATTTATTATCCGTTCCAACGGGCGGATGAAGGTGTTTAAAATTTCGCCGCGCCTGCAGTGGACGGTGTTTGCCGTTTTGGTCGGGCTGGGCGTCTGGATGGCGCATTCGTACCAGATGTACAGCGTTTCCGACCGGATTATTTCCTACCAGGAGCGCAAACTCGGCGAGACGCGCAGCGCATATGTCGATTTGATGAGCGACTTTGTTACGGTGCATAAAAATATTTCCGCATTGGTGGAGAATTTTGGCAAGGGTACCGAAAAAAAGCCCGAAAACGTTGACGAATATCTGAAGCGGGCGGAAGTCATTGAAGAGAAAATCCGCCAGATTACGGCGCAGGAAGACTGGATTAACGAAAAAGACCTGAGCAAGAAAAGTGCGCTTAAAGACGCTTTGATTCACCGCGACGTGGCGATTGAAGAGAAAAAGCTGCTGGAGCAGAAAGTTGCGCATCTGGAGGAAATGGTTAGTTCGCTGCAGGCGTTTGAAATGGACATTTTGAAAAAAGTCGAGAGCATTTCCAACAAGGACATTGACAAAATAAAGACAACGATTTCGTCGGTCAACGGCGAGCTGAAAAAGCGCGGCAAATACTTTAACCCGCTGGCGAATTCCAAGAAAAACAGCAAGGGCGGGGTGTATATTCCCGACAATCCGGCTCTGGGGCAGAACGAGGAGCTGATGCAGCAGGTTACAAAAACGTTTACCGCGATTGACGACAGTTCCTATTACCGCGAGGCGATGAAACATGTTCCGGTCGGGAAGCCGGTGTGGACATACTGGCTGTCTTCGCCGTTCGGTAAACGCTCCGATCCGTTCAATGCCAAAAGCGCGGCGCACAAAGGCGTTGATCTGGCATCGAACAAGGGCAACAAAATTAAAACGATGGCTGCCGGGAAAGTAACCCGCGCCGGGAATGCGACGGGATACGGCAAACTGGTGGAAATCGACCATGGCAACGGTTTTAAAACCAAATACGGGCATATGAACAAGATTTATGTGCAACGCGGGGAAGAAGTTGCGATGGGGCAGGCCATCGGCGAAGTCGGGAATACCGGAAGGTCGACAGGTCCGCACCTGCACTATGAGGTTTTGTATGACGGCGTGCACATGGACCCGATGGCGTTTATCAAGGCGAAATGACGATGCCGGGAAGTGGAATTGCCAAAGCGCGGCTTTGTCCGGGGCTGCATCCGGGCGTAATTTTATTTGGACTGGGAGGCTGATACAATGAGAAAATTCAGACGCGTGCTGTTTTTGAAGCTGGCGAGGATGATGCGGGGCGAGAAGAATATCGTGCCGTGCATTATCAGCGCGGGAACGCGTATTGTCGGCAATATTACCGACGGAGACGTTATCCATATTGACGGAAGGCTGGACGGCGATGTTTCCTGCCGCGAACTGGTTATCGGCAGCACCGGGGCGGTTACCGGAAAAATTCAGGCGAAAAGTCTGGAACTTTACGGCGAACTGAATGGCTCGCTGGCAGTGGAAAACCTGTTTATCGCCGGTACGGCACGGTTTATCGGCGACTCGGTATATAAGACGATTGCGATTGAACCGGGCGCAGTGCTGGAAGGAAAATGCGCGGTTTCCAAAGGAAATGCAGCGGCGGTTGCGGATAAGGAAGCCGGCGCCGGCAAGGAGCAGTAGGCAGGCCGGAAAACGGGAGCGTGTTCCGAAGGCAGCGTGCGGATGGCCGACGGGGAGACGGAAACAGGTGTCGGCAACGGGCAGGCGGCCAGCGGGGAGGCGGAAACAGGTGTCGGCAACGGGCAGGCGGCTGATGGAAGGCCGGGAAACGCCGGGTTGAAATTCCGAGGGGCTGCCGGCTTAGAGATGCCGGGAAGAAAGAGCATATAGCGGCCAAAGACAGGGAATAGAGTTCAGACCATAAAAAAACAGCCGGAGAAAAATCGGCTGTTTTTTTATAATCAGAGCTGTGAGAACCGGGTGTTAAACCGTGTACGGCAGAGCTTTCCGGTTATGAGCGGCACTTTTGCGGGCAATATGGTTCAGCAACGGCCGGGCAAATTATCACAATAGGACAAATTGTTACAATCGGACAAATTAGTGCAGGCGCGCCGGTTCCGGAGCAGAAAGCATCTAAGGATTCAAGTTTGTTATCTCCAGTATGTAAAACATTATCCCGAGGAGGATGACAATGCAGGTCAGCTCCGGTTCGCGGTATTGGCCGGCACATATTGCAGCTGCGGCGATAACGGCAAGGCTGCAAGTCAGGTCGGTGATAAAAAAATATCCCGTAAAACCGGTTCTGACGCGGGCGTTGATTTTCCAAGCGGCAAAAAATTTTCCGGCAAACAGCAGCGGTATAAACAACATCATGCGCAGGGCTTTTTCTGTCCACAGGCTGAAAGCTGCGAGGAACAGCACGATACAGACGGCGGTGAGGGCTGACAGAGCTATTTCTTTACGGTTCAGCCGATACCAATGCTTAAATTTTTGTGTCATAATGATAGAAATTGGTGAATAATAAGACATATGGTTAACTTAATTGTGCTAAATTTAGCCAGGGCAGAGATAAAAGTCAACTGTTTTGTGGCCTTTTCGAGATTTGAACGGGGGAACAGAAGCGGAGAAGCTGAATCGGAGAAGCAGAAACGGGGGAACGGTTTGTCCGGCCGGTTTGGTATGGCAAGAGGCTGCCGGTTAAGCGGGAGGGCAGCCCTTATGCCGTACGGTCAGGCACGATGAGAGGCTGCCGGTTAAGCGGGAGAGCAGTCCTTATGCCGGGCGGTCAGGCACGATGGTACGGGTGTCCGCCGATGATGGTTTCGATACGGTATATCTGTTCGGTGAGGACGGCGCGCATCAAAATGTGCGGGAGTGTCAGCCTGCCGAACGAAAGAAGCAGATCGGCCTTTTGGCGCGTGGAATCCAGGTGCCCGTCGGCGCCGCCTATCAAAAAGCATATTTCCGAGCAGCCGGAAAGCATCCAGTTTTCAACAATGCCGGCGAGTTCCGGACTGGATATGTTTTTGCCGCGTTCGTCAAGGACGACGACTTTGGCGCCGGGAGCTATGCAGGATTGGAGAAAATGCGCTTCGTCCTGTTGCGAGGCGTTGTCTTTTTCGCGGATGTTTAAAGTCCACTTCATCCGTTCGGCATACCGGGCGATGATTTCTCCTTCCGGGGAGCCTGCTTTGCATTTGCCGATGACGCCCAGAGTGATTTTCATGGCTGTTTCTCCTTTGTTGAAGCGGCAGGGGAAACAGATGCGGAAATGTTGCCGTTTTGGGGTGTGGACGCGGTTGTCGTTGCAGATATGGCAGACAAGGCGGCTGTTTCCGCGGCGGCGCGTCCCGATGCCAGCGCCTGGACGACCGTGCCGCAGTTTCCGGTCATATCGCCGGCGACGGTGGTGTTTGGCGGCAGTTTGTCGGCGGGGAAAAACGAACCCAGTGCCATAATGATGCGGTCGTAGCCTTCCAGTGTGCATTCGGTGCCGTTGCAGGCAACCGCACGTCCCCGGCTGTCGATTTGGTTGCTGACGGCAGTCAGGCGGCAGGCGTTTCCGACGGGGCATATTGCGGCGACGGAAGTCAGGGCGCGGACGATGACGCCTTTTTGTTCCAGTTCGAGGTGGTCGCGCGCCATTATCCGCATATCTTCCCGGCGGCGGCGCACAAACATTTCTACCGTTTCGCAGCCGTGTTCCCTGAGGGTCAGGGCACAATCAAGGGCAACTTCCCCGCCGCCGACAACCGCAGCTTTGTTGCAGAGATAGCGGGAAGGGGAGGTGAGGTATTCGGCATAAGGGAGGCACAGTTCTTCGCCTTTAATGCCCAATGTGCGGGGCAGGGGTTCTCCCAGTGCCGCGACGACAGCGTCATATCGGGCGGACAGGGCGGAAAAGTCCGTTATTTCCGTATTCAGGCGGACGGTAACGCGCGGGTTTTCAACCAGGCGGGCAATTTCTGTTTCCAGAACCGTACGGGGAAGGCGGCGTTCGGGGATTAACCGGGCTGCGCCGCCCAGAACCGCACTCTTTTCATAGAGGTCGACTTGCCAGCCGCGCAGCAGAAATTCATACAAGGCGCCAAGTCCGGCCGGGCCGCCGCCGATGACGGCGGCTCTGTACGGAACGCCGGCGGCAGTATGTGCTGTCGGCGGCAATTCCAACGCCGGCAGTCCGCCTTTTTGCATAACGGCGGCTTGCAGGCAGGGGATTTCTATCGGTGTGTCAATACGTCCGCGGATACAGGCTTTTTGGCAGAAACGGTCGGGGCAGACAAGGCCGCAGGTCTGCGGCAGCGGGTTGCGCGCAGCAATGGCTGCTGCTGCGGCGGCGAAATTTCCGGTTTTGGCAGCGGCAATAAAATCGTGCGGCGATACGCCCAGCGGGCAGGCTTTTTCGCACGGTTTGGCACGGCAGCCGAGGCAGCGGTTGAACTCGCGGGACAGTTTTGCGGCAGAATCCGGGCATTCGTTTCCGGGGTGTCTGGTATCATCAGCGTTCATGGCAGTTCCTGTAGTCATCATCGCGGCAGCCGGACAGGGAAAGCGCAGGCCGCGTCTGCTGCCGTTCCCGTTTTTCAGGAGGGGAATTCCGATATTTTTATGGACGGATTCCGACATTTTACCGTCAGATTATAACAGAAACCGGGGCGGCGGGCAAGCCAAAAAAAAGGTTGTGGATAATAGGTGTATTCCGGCGGTTGCAAGCCGGATAAAGGCACGGGGACGGCGAAACGGTATCAGGCTGAACAAAAGTTGCGGGCGCAGAGGCAGCGGTACTGCTGGACGGAAGAGAGGCACCGGACGGAAGCGCTGTCGGGCTTTAACCCGGCAATCGTTTTGCGGCTTCGGCGGCGGACAAGGACAAACAGTAAGAGGGCGGTATTTTTTATACCGCTCTTTTTTTGTGGGTTAAACAAAAATATATTTACATTGCGGCGACGGCATGTTAGATATAAGCGCATGCGCAGCGGTGCGGCGGCACGGCCGGGGAAAGGGCTGTTATACGGCCGGAGTGCCGGCAGATGCAGCGGTTCGGCAGAGCCGGTATGCGAGCCGTCATGCTGCCGATGTGCGTGGAAAAAATAAGGAGTAAGATTGAGTACCAAAAGCCGGAAATTGCGTTTTTTCTCCCTGTTTTGGGATTATGCCAGCGCGCTGTCGCTTATTGCGCTGCTGGTTTTGTTGTGGCATTTGGGCAAGGGACCGGTGAAAGTGAATTTTCTGCGGCCGTATATCATTCAGGCGCTGACGAACGAAACGGCCGATTATGATTTAAGCGTGGGGTCGGTTAATCTGGAACTGGTTCATTCGGTGCAGCCGGTCAAGATTATCGCCAAAGACGTGCAGTTTAAGGATAAGGAAGGCGAATATCTGGTTGAGGCACCGCGTTTGTCGCTGTCGTTTTCGGCGCGGGCGCTGCTGAAAGGGATGCTGGCGCCGAGTTCAATCACGATTGAGCGGCCGCGGGTGCAGATTACGGCTTCGTACGGGCTGAAAGGCAGCGAAGACGAAACAGATGCGGCAAACGCGGATACGGCAGGAACGGACGAGAACGGTGCGGCCGGAGCGGGCGGAAAAGCGGTGATGCGCGGAGGGAAAGCTGCAATGCGCGACGGAAAAGTGCTGGCGGCTGATACCGGCGAAAAAAAAGGGGGAAAGAAAATCGGAGGCGCGAGCGGAAAGGCGGGAGGCAGAATAAGAACCGGCCGGGACGGGAAACCGCTGTCGCCCGAGGCGCTGCAGGAACGGCGCGAGCGGCGGCGGGCGGCGCGCACCCTCAAGAAGCTGGAATTCTATTTTACCCAGTTTGAAGATTTTATGGAGCGGTTCAATTCTCCGGAGCGGCTGTATCTGGAAAGTTTTATCAACAATATCAGCGTTACCGATGCGACGCTGGATATGACGGAAGCGGAAACGGGGCAGCAGTTTACGTTTACGGACATGGACTTTGCGTTTGAGCGCGGCATTGCCGATATCATTATTCGGGCGGACAGCGCGGTCAGGTTTGAAAACCGTACGTCGGCGCTTGATATGACACTGAAATACCGGCTGCTGAACGACGAAGTGCGCTATACGCTCAATTTCTCCGATTTGGTGATTACGGATTTGTACGATATCCTGATGCCTGAAAAAGGCGATATCCGCATGGTGGACATTCCGGTTAACGGCCGGCTTTCGGCGCTGATAGACTTCGGGAAAGTCCTGAAAGACAAAAGGCATTTTGCCGACAACCCCGGCGACTATATCAAAGACGTCAGCTTTGCGATTGAAGGCGGACGCGGCAAAATCGGCTTCGGCGACAGCGAAGACTTTGACTATGACGTATCGTCTTTTAACCTGGAAGGGCAGCTGCACGGCGGACTGGACAAGGTTAAAATCGAAAACGCGGCGTTTGACTTTGACGGTAAGAAGGCGGAGCTGAGTTTGTCGGCGTCAGGGTTCAAGGATTATTTCTTCAAAGGGAACCTGGAGAATTTCAAAGTCAATTTCCGGGCGAAAGTCGGGGCGTTTGAGATGGACGAACTGTCGCTCCTGTGGCCGCGCTACCTCGGCGAAAAAGCGTGGGCGTGGTGCAAGGAAAGCCTGTACGGCGGGAGCATTGCCAACGGCGACTTTTCGTTCGACTTCGGCTGGGATAAAAAAGCGGCGCATTTCGGGCTGCTGAAGCTTGCGGGCAAAGCGGAGTTTGCGGACGCGAACCTGCACTATCTGGAAGGGATGCCGGTTATCCGCAACGTGTACGGAACCGCGTTGTTTGAACAGGACAAAATTGACATCAAGGTGGACAAGGGCGTTTCCGACGGGGTGATTTTGACCGGGGGCAGCGTGCTGCTGTATGATTTGGACAAGTATGACAACTTTATCAAAATAGATTTGACCGGAAATTCGACGATTACCGACGCGCTGAAGCTGATTGACCACGAGCCGCTCGGCTTTACCAAAGAAATGGGCGTTAATCCGGAGCTGGTGGCAGGCGACGTCGACATTGATCTGAAACTTGACTTTGAGCTGAAAACCAACCTGAAGCCGGAAGAAATCAAAGTGGAAGTCAACGGCAACCTGAAACAGGTGGAATATCTGGGACTGGAGGACGGCAAGACGTTTGTTGCAGACGAGCTGCATTTGGTTGTGACGGAAAAAGGGTTTGACCTTGAGGGCGTGGCGAAATATCAGGGTGTGCCGCTTAAGCTGGCGCTCAAGGAGAATTTTCACGAAAAGAGCCACAAGAGCCGCATTACCGCCGACGTACGGATTAACGACCAGGTATTGAAAACGCTCGGTATTGAGAGCGAGATTCTGGCGGTACCGTATTTTACCGGCAGTTCGGACGTCAAGGCAGTGCTTACGTTTTTGAATGATGGCGGGATTGAGCTGGCGGTGGACGGGTCGCTGAAAGATACGGCGATTGACTATGCGTTTCTGGGCTTTGCCAAAGAAAAGGGATTCCCGTGCCGCGCCAAGGCGACGATGCTGATTAAGGACGGCAAGTTGCAGGAAGTAACGCATTTTCAGCTGATTAAGGCACTGTTTTCGGCTACGGGAAAGATGGCGGCGGACAGCAAGGGACGGCTGAAAACGATTGACGTTACCCAGATTAAGGCGCCCAAAGCTTTTGCCAAGGCACGGGTCGATTTCAACTACAAGCCGAAACTGGCGCTGAAGGTTACGGTATCGGGCGACTCATACGACCTGACGGACTTTTTTGACAAGAAAAAGAAAGACAGCGCGGCGGAGAAAAAGCAGAAGAAAAAAAGCCTGAAAGACCCGCTGGCGGACATTATGGATACCGATATCGTCATCGGCGTAAACAAGCTTTGGACCAACGACAAGGTGCCGGTAACCAATTTTGCGGGCAAGGCGGAACTGCGCCACGGCATCGGGCTGCACCGCATGAATCTGGTCGGCAACTACGGGGCGAGCCGCGATGTCAAGATGAAGCTTGATTTTGAGCCGCGCGGCGACGAATATATGCTGACCGTCGACTCCAACAATGCAGGAAGCACGCTCAAGGTGCTGCGTTTGTATGAAAACATGAAAGGCGGAAATCTGCGCATTGAGGCGCGGCGTGACAAATACAGAAATTTCAGAGGGCATGCGCGGATGCGCGATTTTGCATTGGTCAACACGCCGGTGTTTGCCAAGATTCTGAGCGTGGCGTCGCTGACGGGAATCGTGGATATGCTGACCGGCGAGGGGCTGACGTTTACGCACCTGAACGCGCCGTTTACCTATACGTTTTCAACCAAGAATCTGGAAACGACGGATGCCAGAATGTTCGGTTCGGTTTTGGGGGTAACGATGAGCGGACGCTATAACCTCGTGGACGAGGACATTGAAGCGAAAGGTATGGTTATTCCGGCATACGGGCTGAATACGTTTATCGGCAACATTCCGCTGGTCGGCAAGGTCCTGGCCGGACGCGACGGTACGGTATTTGCGACGAATTACAGCGTGTCGGGCAGTATGGCGCAGCCGAAGGTTTCGATTAATCCGCTGTCGACGCTGGCACCGAATTCGCTTAAGGAGCTGTTTTCGTCGGGAGACTGACGGACGGCAGCGCCACGGGCAACGAGGGGCGGTACGGAAAGAGAGCGGCGCCACGGGCAACGAGGGGCGGTACGGAAAGAGTGCGGCGGCACGGGGAAAACGCAACAGGCGGCGATAGCCTTGTCACGAGGTGAAAACGCCACGGAAGGAGGGCGGCGCCACAGGGGTGAAAATGCCACGGGCAACGAGAGGTGCGTTATATCGCGGGGACGGGTGCCGTTTAAAGGGATAACGAGGAGGATATAAACAATGACCGGCAAAATAGGAATTGACTTTCACGGGGTGATTTCGGCGGCGCCGGGGCTTTTTGCCGAGTTCTGTCATGAAATCCGCAAGCGGGGCGTTAAGGTTTACGTTATCAGCGGCGGGCCGAAGAAAGACGTGGTCAAATATCTTGACGAAAACCGGATTGAATATGATACGGTGTGGGCTATTTTGGACTTTTATGAGCAACAGGGTAAAGCGGAGCTTTTTTCCGACGGGAGCTTTAAGGTTGACACAACGCTGTGGAACAAGGCCAAGGCCGAATACTGCGCGGCGGAAGACATCCGGTTTCATATTGACGATTCAAGCGTTTACGGGCGTTATTTCGTAACACCGTATTGCAAATACGACATCGGCGGCGGCGTCTGCGAATGGAACGGCGTCAAGGTCGATTTTAATGATGCGGGGCGGGCGGCCAAAGAGGTGGCCGACTATATCGTGCGCGGCGGACATTAAGCAAAAAATACCGCAATGTCGGCAAGACGTTACCTGGGAAATCAGGATAAACATTGTGTTGCTGTTATACGGGAAAAGCGATAATATTGCGTTGTGATATATGGGAAAGCGGGGAAACGCAGCGTTGCTGTTATACGGGAAAAGCGATAACATTGTGTTGTGATATATGAAAAGCGGGTAAACGCAACGTTATAGCTGTACAGAAAAAGATAACTTTATGGCGATTATGTGGGGAAAAAGGAGTAGGTGGTGGACCGTAGAGGTAACGCTCCTCTGCTACATCCATGTCAAGGATGCGTTCTACTTTTAAACTAACGGTCCGAACCTGTAGAAGTTTATCAAAACAAAAAGCTTTTTAACATAGAAATTTTAGATTGCAAGCGTTTTTTGCGATTTTTTTTAAAATTATTGAAAAGTTAACTTTTAGTGTGTATAACTCTAGCATAAATCGGTTGAAATATTAAGACAATAAAGAGAAAAAATGAGCGAAAACATAGATTTCCGGGTCGATTACAACAAATTTAAGGTGATGGACGAATTTAACACGGACGAGTTGAAGTATCCGCTTATCCTGTCCATTCCGCATTGCGGCACCGTTTTTCCGGAGGAATTTCTGCGCGCGGTCAGGCATGACGTGATGACGCTGCGCAAAAACGAGGATATTCTGGTTTACGACCTTCTGGAGCCGGCAATACGCGACGGGGGAATCGCCGCGATTAAGCTTAACGTCAGCCGCAGCTTTATTGACGTGAACCGTGCCAAGGTGGAACTGGATCCGAATATGTTTTTCGACTATCCGCGCGAGGATATCGGCCTCAACCAGCAGCGTTCGCGTTACGGGCTGGGGATTATCCATAAGGTTACGGCAGACAGCCGGCCGATATATGCGGGGCGAATCTCGTACAAGGAAGCCGAAGAGCGGATTAAAAACGTATATGACGTTTATCACGGGCGACTGAAGGAGCTGATTGCGCGCACGATTGACAAGTTCGGTTTCTGTCTGGTGCTGGACTGCCATTCGATGCCGTCCAAAATCTGTTCCATCATTTCGGAAAGCCCGCGCATCGACTACTGCCTCGGCAACCTGTTTGAACAGAGCTGCCCGAACAAAATAAGCTTTTTTGTGGAAAACGAACTGGCAAAACGCGAGTATTACGTTGCCAAGAACCGCCCGTATTCCGGGGCTTATATCACTTTTAACTACTGCGAGCCGCGCAAGCAGGCGCATACCCTGCAACTTGAAATCAACCGGGTGATTTATGCAGATGAAAATACGTTGGAAAAAAACAGCGACTTTCAGCGGGTTAGCTATGATTTGAGCAAGGTTGTCACGAACCTTGCGAATTTTTTGCTGGATTTTTAAAAAATATATGGTATAGATGCTCCTTGTATTTTGCCGGTGAACGATTATTTTTTTCCGGCGTTTTGTTAATTTACCCGCGTTTAAGGACTTTTCCTTCGGGAACTGACCGGGCCGAAAGTTTAAAGACAGGGACGCCCTTTGCCTTAGAGCGGTATTCAGGATAATAACATCGTGCTAAAAAGCATCTTATTCCTGTTGGTTTTGATCAGTTTCATTACCACACCTACCAGAGCTTATGAAGCATACAGCATTTCAAGCCTTAATTTGACAGAAGAACAAGAAGCCGCCGAGGCGGCAGCTGCGGAACCCGAAGTTTATGAATTGTGCGAGATTGCCGCAGACAAGGCCGAAAAAGAATACAACATCAAACCAAACCTTTTGCAGACCATAGCGTCGGTTGAGAGCGGGCGCTGGAACGCCAAAGCCGGGCGTCGTGTTGCATGGCCGTGGACGGTACATGCCAACGGCAAAGGGCGCTATTACAAAACCAAAGCAGAGGCGGTTGCCGCCGTGCAGGCGTTGCAAGACCGCGGCATCAGAAACATTGACGTCGGCTGCATGCAGGTTAATTTGAAATATCACGGAAAGGCATTCAGCAGTTTGGACGAGGCGTTTGAGCCGGAAAAGAATGCGGCTTACAGCGCACAGTTTTTGCGTCAGCTCTATAAGCGCAACAAGCAAGACTGGACCAAGACCGCCATGCATTACCATTCGCGCAACCTGCGCCAGGGGACGAACTACAAGAACCGTCTGGAAAAGCATTATGCCGAGTATGTCCGCGAGGACGGCGAGGGCGCGAAACTGTTTTAGCGCAGCGAAGCCGCAAAGCTGTTTCAGGACGGTGCGTTTGGGCGAAAATTTCAAGGGCGGACATCAAAATGCGAAGCTGTTTCGATGTTGCGTCTGATTAAAGAGCCTCCGGCAACGGGGGCTTTTTTGCGGTGATATGCTTTCTGCCGGACGGGTGATGAGGATGCCGGGGAGAAAATTCCGGGGTGCGGCGGGCTTCGGAGGGCGGCAGCGAGGGAGCTACAGTATGCAGCGTAGGGAGAATTCCGGCGCGTGGCGGGCTTCGGAGGGCGGCAGCGAGGGAGCTACAGCATGCAGCGGGGAGAAAATTCCGGGGTGCGGCGGGCTCCAGAGGGCGGCAGCTGGAGAGCATAAATTTCACAGCGGGTAAGGTGGAAATTTTGCTTGCAATTATTAAATTTAGCGCTTAAGTTTTACGGGATTGTTAAGAGTTTAGAGATGATTATGGAAAATATTGAAGAGAAAAACAAGGACGAATCGCTGGGGGAAACCTTTAAGACGGTTATTTATGCGATTGTCATCGCCGGGCTTATCCGCACTTTTTTGTTTGAGCCGTTTAAAATCCCGTCGGGGTCAATGTATCCGACGCTGGAAATCGGCGATTTTTTGTTTGTTTCCAAATATACTTACGGCTATTCGCGCCATTCTTTTCCTTTCAGCCGTCCCGCGTTTGAGGGACGGGTGTGGGAAGATTTGCCGGAACGCGGCGATGTGGTGGTATTCAAATATCCGGGCGACAACAAGACCGATTTTATCAAGCGGGTTATAGGGCTGCCGGGGGATACGGTACAGATGAAAGGCGGGCGTCTTTTTATCAACGGCAAGATGGTTGAGCGCGAAGAGGTCGGCAAATATACGATTGACGAATATACGGTCATTCCGACGACGTATACCGAGTATACCGAGACGCTGCCGAACGGCAAAAAGCACCGGATACTGGAGCTTTCCGACGACAAGAGCGTGGACGATACGATTGAGTTTAAGGTGCCGGAACGACATTACTTCATGATGGGGGACAATCGCGACAACTCCAATGATTCGCGCAAGGATGTCGGGTTTGTGCCGTTTGAGAATATTGAAGGCAAAGCGCGGTTTTTATTTTATTCACATGACGACAGCGTGGTCTGGTATAATCCGATAAGCTGGATTGCTGCTATTCGCTGGGGGCGGCTGTTTAACACGATAAAGTAGGAAGCCCGGTACCGAGGGATATATCCGAGCGGTGCGGCCTATCCGAGCGGTGCGGCATATCCGTATGAAGCACATAAAAAAACAGTGCCCGGAAGGCACTGTTTTTTTGAGGGGGAGAGTTTGTGCATCATCTTAGATTTAATGTATGAGATACAATCTCTTTATGCGCGCGAAACATATTTCGTAAGCGTTTGAAAAAGTTTCTTTCCCCAGAGAGCTGGGTTGCAGCATAAAATTTTCTCCAGTTCATTTTGCCAGCTTTTTCCTGCTCGGCAAACCAGGCGATGTGTTTGCGCCATTGGTTCGGCTGAGCGTAGTGGCGGAAAATGGTTTCCTCGTCGGCATACTTTTCTGCCCATTGCCTGGCAAGGGTGTAAAGCAGTTTGCCGTTCGGAGCGTAGGTCACGGTACCCAGCATATAGCCTTCCTGTTCTTCGCCATCTTCGTTCAGGTAATGTACCAGGCCGAAAGCGATTGCCAGAGCATGGCTGCGGGTTTGGGCGTGTTCAAGGCAGACAGGCAGAGCATTGACGATGAAGTCTTCGCATTCTTTGCCCATCAGCCCGGGTTCGCCGCCCAGGTATCCGTTTTGCGAACCGTATGTGCGGTAAGCTTGGGGCAGAGCCTCAAAGGTGGGCGTCGGGTCGTCAGGGTGAAGTACGGCGCCGTCAGAAATGCGCTGCATGGCGATTTCCAACATAATGTTACCGAGGTGTTCGTCCTTACGACAGACGTCTTGAGTGAATTCCGCCATAAACTTCATAAAAGCATTACCGATGCGGTTGCGCCGGTTTGCCGGATAAGCCATCATAGGCAGAATGACATTGTCAACGACGTCCTGCCAAGAGCGGTTTTCCAGGTTGTTTACTCCGGTTACTTTCTCTAGATAAGAAAAAAGTGTTTCCATAATAATAAAAAAATTTTTAATTAAACATAATTTGTATATTCACGCTTATATTGTAGCACGTTTCCGGCGGGAATGCAAGTCATTTTTGGACAAAAGACGGGACGGCAAGTTGGGGGTGCGGCGGAGAGACGGGGAGCGGCGGAGAGACGGGGAGCGGCGGTAAGATAAAAATA
>ERZ1026981.87-NODE-87-length-19431-cov-8.113594_pt1 | contig 19431 bp, 12 predicted proteins | sample MGYA00519456_ERZ1026981 | MGnify/ENA primary metagenome ERZ1026981 (study PRJEB26926, sample SAMN06164408) | human gut metagenome | biome: ENVO:00009003; feature: ENVO:2100002; material: ENVO:00002003 | host: Homo sapiens | place: USA | collected 2012 ...
ATTTCTGCCTGTCTCGTGGGCTCGGAGATGTGTATAAGAGACAGGTCATAAGACAATCATTAATCTCATAAACTAATTGCTCATAATACGGAGTAATATCTAGTTGAGTATTCCTTTTAGAAGAATTAAAATCAATATCAGTAAACAATTCACATAAAGTGTCAGCATGACCGATAAAATCTAAGGTAGTTTGCATATTAAATGTAACTACTTTACTAGTATCATTAACACGTCTACCTTTAAGCGATACAAACATACAATGTTCAGATTCAGCAACATTGACTATATTATTAAGTTCTTTTTCAATAACAGACGAATCAGACATTGTACAATATGCGATACCTTTAATTCCTATAGCATTAACTTGTATAGTAGTCCATAGACCATATTTACTCTCTCGACCAAAGGTACCTATAACAAGTAATCTTGTGTCTTGATTAACCGCAATAGTTTTAGATAAACCTCCACCCGCAACAGCAACAGAACCTTGTCTAGCGTCACCCTCATTAGCTTGAGCAGTAACTTGAATAGATCCATTACCATTACCTGAATTAGGTGAGGTATTTACCCAATTAGGTTTTGTCATAATTTATATATTTATTTATACGACAAAAGGTCTAATAGGTACCTTAGCACCTATCAGACCCATAATCAAATCAACAGACGACTTACGAAATCGTCCAAGCGGTATTGGTAGTAATCGTAATCTGTCTTGTTTCACCAGCAGCAGCAAAAGTCAAAGAAGTCGGAGATACAGATAACGTAGCATCACCAGCAGCTTGAGTTACAGTATATTTCTGCCCATTAACAGTAATATGTCCGGAACGAGTGTTAACTGTCGGATTAGCAGCAGCAGTAAACGTAATCTCGAAAGCATAAACATTACTTGCTCCAGGGTCACCTTCGATAGCTGCACCTGAATTATATTGTTTAGTATCAACTACTAATTTACCAGCAGTCAACCAAGCTGAAGCATCGGAATCAACAGTAAACGTAATAGAAGCCAAGTTAGCATTACCTGTAAACTTCTTAGCGTCACCTGTTTTAACGAAAGCTAATGATTGAGTAGTAACGTCCCAAATCGTAGAACCTTCCTGCTGCAAAGTAACGTCTTCAGTCAAATCTTCAACAGCAACGGTAATCAAACCAGAACGTCCGTTACGACCTTTATAAACCGGAGCAGTAACATCTACTTGAGAGCTACCAGTTCCCTTAACAGCACTTAAAGTGATCCAACTCGGTTTAGCTTTCAAAGCATATCCGGCGCGCATAACAGGTGCACCAACTCCATCAACCAAACCCCCAATTTCAACAGCAATTGCTCTTTCATTCAAAACAGAATCTCCAATCATAATGATAAAAATTTAATTATTCGTAAAAAAGTTTGAAGTTCCGCACGCCCCACAAGCTATTCCCCTACTGGGGTCTGCAAAGCGTAGCGGAACATTTAAAAGTTTAAGAAACAGTCCAATTAACATTAGAAGTTACTTTGACAGTTTGTGTACCACCAGCAGCTTCAAACGTTAGACTAATTTTATCAAGATTCAAATAAGGATCTTGTTCAAACGTTGCAGTGTAAGTAGCATTTCCAGTAACAGTAACAGTTCTGCTAGCATTCGTATTACCATCACTCCATTTAACAAAGTGATAACCGGCAGACGGTGTAGCCTTTAATGTAGCAGTTGCACCATAATTGTAAGTACCACCTCCACTAACAGTACCACCTGTACCCGCAGTTACAGTCAATGTATAACTGTTAATTTGCCAAATAGCATAGTAAGTAACATTACCAGTAACTTTGGTAGTTGTGCTTACATTAACAGAACCACTAGCTGACGTAGACCATCCCTTAAAAGTATATCCAGTTCTTGTAGCAGTAGGAAGAGTTCCTAAAGCGTCATTGTAATGGAATGAACTACTAGACTTGCTAGGAGTACCACCATTACCATTCCAAGTAACTGTATAATTCTTATAAGTTGCAGTCCATCTAGCGTACCAAGTCTTATTAGAAGTAACCTTAGTTGTCGTAGTTAATTTAGTACCACCAGTAGCGGCAGCAGTATCGAACCAACCTGCGAACGCATACGTATAAGTATTATCCGCAGCTCTTGAACAAGTAGGTAACGTTCCAATAGCTTCATTATAATCTTTAGTTATAGATGAAGAAGAAGGAGTACTACCACCATTAGCGTTAAATGTAAAGGTGTACCTATTAACAGCTCTGGTCACATAAGCATAATAAGTAGCAGCACCTGTTACACTCGGTGTTTCTAAAGTTAATGAAGAACCAACCTTAGTTCCACCACCGTTAGCAGCAGTATACCAACCTTGGAAAGTATAAGTGTACTGAGCATCATTTGCAGGCATAGTCAAAGTACAAGAGCCTTTAGACCCATAAGCAACAGATTGACTAGTCCTATTCAAAGACCCGTATGTTGTTTGATAATTTATTGTATAACTCCGTCTAGTTGCAGTCCAATGTGCATATATTGTAGTATTACCTGCACCCATTGTCGTATTAGCAGTAACTTGTGTTCCCCCGCTAGCAGCAGTATACCAACCCGCAAATGCATAGGTGTATTCAGCATCAGAAGACTTCGTAGGCGTCGGTAAAGTACCATAAGTACTTCCGTATTGAACGCTCTTAGAAGCAGGACTTACTGCATTTCCACCATTAACATTATAGGTTAAAGTATAACTATTAATAGACCATTGAGCATAATAGGTAACAGTACCAGTTATCTTAGTAGTAGATGAAATCTTCGTACCACCACTAGATGCCGTGTACCAACCAAGGAATGTATAACCTGTTCTAGAACAAGTCGGAAGAGTACCTAATTCTGAACCATACGTTTTAGTAATAGTTGATGGACTAGGAGTGCCACCACCGTTACCATTGAATGTTGCAGTGTAACTTCTAATATTAGCAGTCCACTGAGCATAATAAGTAACGTTTCCTGTTACAATAGTAGATGCAGATACTTGAGTACCACCCGTTGTAGCTGTAAACCAACCCTTAAATGTATAAGTGTATTGAGCATCAGCAGCTCTTGTCGGAGTAGGTAATGCGCCTAAAGTAGAACCATGAGTCTTAGTAGTTGACGTAGGATCTACAGTTCCACCATTAGGATTCCAAGTTACAGTATATGACTTAAGAACAAATACCGGAGTAATATGAGTATTGGCAGTAATGTTAGAAACTGTCAGAGGATTAGTAGTAGAACCATTAGACCACTTACTAAAATTATAGCCAGTACTTGGAGTAGCTGTCCAAATAGCAGAACCACCGTATTCTACACTAGACTTATTAACGCTCGCTGTACCACCAGTTGAATTAGCAGTAGTAGTTGTGAAAGTCTTAATTGTAAACTTAGCAGTTAAGCTGATATTGGCAGTAACAGCAAATGCATATGAAGCATTGCTAGATACTTTAGTTGTTCCATTGTACCAACCAGCAAAATTATAAGCAGCCTTAGGAGTTGCAACTACAGTAGCATTAGCACCGTGTTCTACAGTTTGACCAGCAGGACTTACAGTACCTTTGTTTGTATCCTCAGAAGTTGCATTAACAGTATAGCTCTTAATCTTATATTTAGCAACAAGAGTTCTATTAGCAGTTAAAGTAACAGCAAAAGAAAGACTTGTAGAAACAAGATTAGAGCCTTCGTACCAACCAACAAAATCATACCCAGTAGGAGCAGCTTTAGCAGTTAATGTGACACGAGTATCACGATAATAAGTTCCTTCTTTAATTCCACCTGTAGCAGATGCACCAATAGAACAATCACCAACATTTGTAATAGTAGTTCCTGAACTATTAGTAGTTAAAGCTGAAATCTTAATAGTAAACTTATCAGCTTCCGTTTGAGTACAATTAATAGTTTTCGTAATACCGCTGACTGAAACAGTAACAATAGTTGTTCTGCTTGCACCGGTATTCTTACTCGCAGTTAAACCAACCGTTTTATTACCCGTACCACTCTTAGCGGCAGGGGTAAGCCAAGAAGCAATAGCCATCTTAGTACCCCTCCCCTAATTATGAAACCGTCCATTCGACGTTAGAAGTAACATTAACAGTTTGAGTTCCACCAGCAGCTTCGAAAGTAAGAGAAGTCTTATCTAATTCGAGATATGGATCTTGAGTAAACTTAGCAATGTAAGTCTTATCCGCGTCAATAGTAACACTTAGAGTTACATCGTCAGAAATCTTAACTCCATCTTTCCACCAACCGCCAAAGCTATAACCCTCAGCAGCTGTAGCATGAATAGTAGCAACAGTGCCATCCTCAAATTCAGCAGTTTCAACTCCCAAATTAGATTCTTTATTAATACCAACACCACCTTGAGCTACACCTTCATCTTCGGTTTTAACTGTAAGTGTATAATGTGTGGGTTCAGGAATAAGATCACATTCAATAGTAACCTTAATGTTTTTCTCAACCACAAAGCTATACTGATTGTTACTGTTAAGAGTGATTTTAACACCATCAACAAGCACTTTATTCAAAGTATAACCCGGACTTACATTAACTTTAATCGTACAAGTATCACCATCATTATAAGTACCAGCACCTTCCATTGTAGCACTTCCATTAGGAATAGCTTCATAGGTAACTTGGAATTTATCAGGAGCATCAACCTCAAAACGAGCTTCAATAGATTTAGAGTCATTCATGACAATATCACGTGAAGTAGTTGAGGGCGCACCCGAATCAGTCCATTTCTTAAAATGATAGCCGCTATCTGCTAATGCTTCTACAGAAACGGTAGTTCCGTCAACAATATCAGAGTAAGTCTTTGTGCCACTATAATAGTCGCTCCAACGTCCATTGATCTTTGCACGACATTTACCACCCGTTCCAGCAGTAAGAGTTAGCGTTCTCATGATCACTTGATCAAACGTAGCAATATGCGTTGCATTTGTTCCGGTTTTAGCAGTGAATGTTGCAGGATTATCTGAAACCTTTGCACCGCTTGTATTCCACTCTCTAAACTTGTAGTTACCAACCGCACGAGCTTCAACTAAATAAATCGAACCTACAGCAGTTTTAAACGTGTGTTTAGAAGTAGACCAACTAGACCAAGAACCATCACCTATACGATAACGAGTTTCATTAGTTCCGTCAGAACCTACCGTAATAGTAACTTCTTCCGGTGGAATCTCTACGAACGTACAAGAGAAATCTACATTCTCAGTGATAACCTTTGAATAAGGATTAGAGTTAGAAGTAGTTCCACCAATATTCCATTGTTCAAAAGAATAACCGCTATCAGGAACACCTAATACCTCAATTGTCTCACCGTCAGTAACACTAATGTTAGAATGCGAAGATGCAGCTTCTGAATATTCACCAGAGCCAATTTTATATTTACATTTACCATTAGAACCAGCAGTGATATTAACAATATGAGTTTCAGGTGGAATGTAAGTTTCCTTAAAATAAGCAGTATAAACTTTGCGATGCAGACCTTCTTCAACAATGATATTGTTTTCATTATTAGGAAGATTAGCACCAGTAGGAGTTACCCACTTTTCAAATTCATAACCGCCGTTAGCTTTACCAGCGATAGTGACAATAGTCTTTTCCGGAGCAGTGACTTCGTGTCTTTCTGCCCATTGAGACCAAGCATCATTAATATCTTTATATCGAACTAAACCATTCGCATCAGCCACGATACTAAATGTAAAATAACGAATAGCTTCTTTAAAGTTTACCGTAATCGTAAGATCTCGCGTAACAACGATGCTATATGTACCATTACCATTATCTACAAGATTACCACCAGAAGCAGTAACTGTATCAACAGCCCAACCCTCAACAGGACTTGGAACAATTATTGCCGTTTGACCGGACTTATAAGTACCGCCACCGCTAACTGAACCTTTATCAGCAGGATTGGTTATAATAGTTACATTGTACTCCTCAATAACAGGAGTATCAAGCTCGAAGTGTGCAGTATAAGTTTCATCTTTCTCAACAACAAAATCATATTGAAGATTAGTAGAAACAATACGATTTAAACTATCAGTCCAATGAGTAAAATGATACCCTTGAATTGCCGCAGCTGTTATAGAATGTCTTGTACCTTTTGGGAATGTTCCGGCACCAACTACATATCCTGCATTAGCCAGATCAGCATTGACATTAATATAGAATTGTTCAATAGGAGCTTCATCCTTTTCAAATACGCCTATCAAATCCATATCTTTCTTAATAGTAAAAGACCAATTAGGACTAATAGACATAATCTCATTAGTATGGAACTCTTTCCAACCTTTAAAGTGATAACCTTGAACAGGTTTAGCATAAAGTTCAACACGACTACCAGCTTCAAATTGGAAACGGAAGCCATCTGAGTTTTCATCAGGAACAATAGCAGAACCACTACATCCAACAATACCACCCTCTTCAGGAGAAGGAACTAAAGTAACTCTATAGTAATCACGTTCGATATGACCAGACTGCATAAAATCTTGAAGATCTTTGATGTAAGTCCAAGCACGAATATATGTATCTTGACAACCACAAGTATTATTTCTAATACCACGACTAGGATGCACATAATTAGCTTTAAGACCAATGCAAACAAGAGTGTCATCAGTCAAAGACTCACTACCAACAATCAACTCTCTATCAATAGCAATAATATTACCATCAGTAGTTAGATTAATTTCGCAACCTTTTTCATCATACATATAGTAACAACCATCAGTACGATGATAGAAGAATCGAACGTTATGCTCACGCTTAGGAAATGTACCAAGAGGAAGAACTTGTTTTAACTTGACAATTTTAATATTACATTCCATAGCATTAAGTTTAAACAAATATAACTACGCAGAACCGTTAAGCACTGCGTAGTTTTCCAAGCAACTTTAGTCAGTTGCAGTATTCAGAGAAATGGCATTATCACCGGAACCTTTAGCTAAAGTCTTAATAGCTTCAAGTTTATTTACAACAGCATCAATCACAGCTTCCGTACCAACAATAATTTGGAATTTGCGAGGACTATTGTTATCAGCGGCAATCTCAGGGAATTGATTAAACTCAGCCGTAGAAATAACAAGATAAGCGACTTTACTAAAGCCAACTTTCGGGTCACCAATACCCCAAGCTTTCTGCCACTCATCATGAGGATTCCAACCCATGTTAATCAGAGAATAACGAAGGTCTTCATCACTAAGAGCAACATCCGCCAAGAAACCGGATAACTTCGTATGTTTAACGGTAATAGTACCATTGGCTTTTTGATCGGCAAGAATACCGAATACGTTCATCGTCAATTTAGTAGGCTTTTTAGCAACAACGGTTATCTGAACAGCACTATCAGCTTTCTCGATAGTAATATCAAATAACTCTTTGTTATAAGCAGTAAGACTAAGGTTCTTCTTAATCTTCTCTACCAACCGATCAACGGTATCAGTAGCATGAATCCGAACAGGTATTTGAACAATCTGAGGATTAGGATTAACCGTCAGACCATGGCGATACTCCTCAGAAGAACAAATTTCAATAGCACCACAGAACTCAGCATCTGCATTATATACAATACCTTCAGCAGGCTTAAGTGCCGGATTCGTAAGACCTTTAAGAATAATAGTTTCTTTCTGATCTGTTTCCGTATATTTACGAACGTTATAAGTGAAGTTAAAAGGATTAATATCCACTCCACATTGATTCATAAATCCACCGTCCTTAGTAGGAATTGCAGACATAATTACAAACGGCTCAGGTCTACCAGTAGTAGGCAAAGCAGTACCATAAGCAGTACAAATGCCGAGTTGACCGTTAGATAACTTAGTATCAACAGTAACATTATCGACAAATGTTTTTCCGTAACTTACAATTCTCATAGTAACGTTTTATTTTAAAGAATTACTTTCATTTATAGCAATTTGATAACCTTCATCTTTAAGTTTACCAAGAAGCTTCTGTGTAGCAAGGTTAATAATCTCGGTTTTAAACGGAAGTTCAGTAGCAGTATCAGTTACAATATCAAACCTAGTAGGTTGTCTAAGATATGTGATAGCAACATCAGTAATCACAAACGTATCATCCATATCTACTAAAATCCTATTACTTTCTATCGTACATATAGGATGAATGTGTCTATTAAGACGATTGTGATACGTTTGAAGCATATCTCTACGCTGAACATCAGAAACTAAATCCATACCGGCAGATTTGCTCTCTCGCACCTTTGTAACCACTCCGTCAGAAGTGATAACCTCGTATAAGCCCGAATAACGCTCGTAGTCGAATTGTACTAGCTTAATAGTATATTTATCTCCAACTACAATTAGCTGTGGCGTATCGAAGTAAAACACTAGTGATTCGGGGTAATACTCGTTATTATAACGTTCATAAGTCACATTGTAACCTTTTCGCAGCAATATGGAGAGCATATAGTTGATATATTCAAATAGACCCTCTTTACGATAGATCTTAGCAGGATAATGAAACGTAACGGTATCATTACCGATTTGAATAACGAAATCTTCTATATAACCGGGAATAGTTTTAAATAGCTCACTGATATTAACAACGTAAATCCTAGTAGTAACAGATTCAGTTGCTCGATAACGTTTAAACTTATCATATATAACACTTGCATCATAAGAGACACCATGTAGGTAATTCGCAGGCAAAAAAGCGAAGCCTCTATTACCCTCATTTGCTAGAAGGTAAAGAGGACTTCTATATGTAGTCTTTAGCACCTGCAAATCATCGTAATAACGACCAGTCTCTTCAAAGGCTTTAATCTTTTGCGTAAGCAGTACGTCAATAGCTTCATTAAGAGCAATATCAATATACTGCGGACGAATAGATTCTTGCCTATTAGCATTAATCTGCTGAATCTTATCGTTTACAGCAATATGTGCTTCTTTACAACTACTATACATACTGACACTATTTTATTAGTTTATAACCGAAGCTTTATAAGCAGTGAAAAGTTGTGCTTTATATTCAACATTTTCAGGAGCAGCTAAGAAAGCCATAACACCCTCAATAGAAGAACCAAGAACTACTTCCGGACGCACAGTGTCAAAGTAATTATCACCGTCTTTCGTAATGACTTGAGCGGCGAGTAACTTATAGACTTGAGCCATTGCTTCTACATTCTTGTTATCAAACAGAGAAATAAATGCATCTGCATTCGTTTGAGAAAGTTCAGCTACAGCCGTCTGCAAATCTCCATGTTCCATTTTAATAATCTGTAGAGTATCAGCAGGAGCATTACAGATAAGCATATTTCTAATACGTTTATAAGAAGACTCATCACCTGTGAACAACTGAGCCAACTTAGTAGCAGTATTAACAACAGCTTTAGTCTTAGCATCTTTCATACGCTTAACATCTTCGATGCTATGTAAGTAAAACCGAATGTTAGTAGATTTCTCAACATCTTCCGGTTTATTAGCAACAGTAGAAGTAAGCAGAGCAAGACGCCAAAGAATATAATCTTGCGGCTTAATAGGAGTCATGTACATATACAGATTCTCTTCATGAACCGCAATACCTTCACCAAAGAGCATAGCATCAAAGATAGCTTTCTCTAATTTATTCGGAGCAACCTCAGTATTAATACTGTTCTTTTTAGCCCAATCAAGAATAGCATCACGTTTAACAGGATCGTTAAGAGAAAACTCCCAACCAGTTTCAAGCTCATAACCTTGAGCGGGAACTTCAACAGTTGAGTTTTTAAGATGCTTCAAAACGAGGTCTTGAAAGTTTACGTTACGGCTATCAGCAGAAGCTCCAATGATCGTAGGAAGTATAGAAGCCATTTCAGCAGTTTTACTAGATAGAGTAAGAACCGCTTTAATGCTCGGACCGAAAATAGTATTGAAAGCACCAATACTTTTCTGATTCACGACTTGAAACATAGTCGGATTCAGCTTTAACGCTAAGGTTATTTTGCGTGAGTATATCATATAGTTTATACTTTAGTAAGTTTATACTTTACAATAATCGTAATGTACGCTTATTCAAAAATCATTTCAGCCCAGAAAGAAGTAGTACCATTAAGCATATTGATACCTTGTGAAGACATAACCTCATAAGTAGCAATATCCTCTCTAGTAGATAACATCTTACTATAAGCACCCCACTCTTTAGGTAACGGAGTAATACCTTGATAAACACCGTACAAATATTCACGACCCTCTTCACAAACCAACTGAATATTTGCTTCACCACTCGTGTTATCAATAGAGTGATCCAAGAACACCATCGTATAAGAGGTAACAGGGAAGCCACCATACATACGACCATTCTTACGATCCATTTCGGCACGAGAACCGGTATCAAACAAATCTACAACCTTAACAGAAACGGTAGCTCCAGAATAGTGCTTATACTGATTGAAGTATGCACCATAAGAAAGGATACCACCACGGCTTTGAATCTCCTCAGAACCTAACTTATCAAAGTAACCATTTCCGATAGCTTCATTCTTAATACACTGTTGGAACATTTTAGAACCACCTTTACCGGTATAAAGAACGATATTTTTGTTACTCAAATCAATATCGTTACGAACTTCAAAGATACGAGAAAGAATCATATCAATAAGCTCGATAGTCATGAATGAGTATTCGAAATAGTTACCGAATGCGATAAGAATATCACGAACACCAGCACCACGAGGAATAGGTTTATTTGAATGTTTTTCTTGATTGTGAATAACACCGTTAATATCACGGTTGTAAGCAGAGAACCACAAATCCTCTTCTAACAAACGTCTACGCATGAACTCGAACTGACGCATTTCATAAGGCATCCAAAGAGTACCTTTAGAACCATCATCATAATCAAGTTCAAACTCGGTTACAATATTAGCAATGTTACCGGTAATAATTTTGGAGAATCTATGGAAACCAAATTGGTTAGTCATTTCACTCCAAGATTCAGCAGTAGAACGAGAACCAGTAGATAATTCACCGGCAATCGTAGGAGCACCCATACCCCAATATTTACCTCTCTCAAAATTGCTGAGATCAATAAACTCATCAGGATTACCACCAAGGATAATCATTTCATAGATATATCCACCAGAAGCAGTCTGCTCACCATCGGTCTGCATACGAACCATGTGCTTTCCGTCAGGAGTAATAGCAGAATACTGATAAGGAATCCAGTTATCTTGGAACTCCGCTTTGAAAGACATAAACCCTTTACCGGGGGTTTGAGTAGGCGTAATCAAACGCACAATCGGGGAAGTGACAGTAGGTTTCCCCATAATCTTCCACTTATACTGAGTATCACCAGCATTAATAGGTTTCTTACGAGAGATATTCCCTTGACCTTCCGTAAGAGAAAGAAGAGGGAATTGATTACTGTTCCTACCCCAAAGATAAGTAAGAGACTTATTCAAATCGACAGCACCAAGAACATTAAAGTTCAATAGCATATCGGCATCAGAGTAAATCTCTTTGGAATACTGTTTTTTTCCAATTTCTCTAAGCATAGTTACGATAATTATTTATTTGAATCAATAATACCACCCGGAACAATAGGACGTCTATTAGGATTAACTTTAGTGCTACCACCTTGAGTGGATACCTTAACTTTAGGTTTACCACTAGAAGTAATGTTCAAACGACGAACAGCTTCTTGTCGTATAGATGCAGCAGCTAACTGACTAATATCAGCACCTAACAAGTTACGAAGTGCTACCATAGCGAACGTTTCATTATCAGCAAGCATATCAAAAACATCTTTCTGAGCTTGCGTATAGAAATCACCATTAACTTCAACAACAGGAGCTGTTAGATACTTAACAATATCTTTACGAGAAAGAATTTGTTCTTTACCATTAACAGTTCTTTTAACGCCTGCTGTTGGAATTGCAAGACCTCCGATAGTACCTTTATTAACGATCTTATCGTATAAAGAATCAGGAATGTTAAGCACTTTAGCTTTACCATTCTCATCATAGGTAATACCGTAGGCTTTATCAAGAGCCTCTTGAGCAGCTTGATATTCGGCTTCTTGCCTAGCATTTGCGGCTTCAATCTTACGTCTCTGATCATTAGCAAGATAATCAAGACTTTCTTTAGCAGTTTCAGCTAATACTTTATCAGCTTTAGAAAAACGAATAATACGTTCGATTTGAGCATCAGAAGTACCTTTGCGTTTTTCAGCAGAACGAATAACAGCTTCTAACTGATCATCTGATTTATCTTCAAGGGTCATTGTAGTCCAATCAACATGATTAGCAAAACCCTCAAGAGAACCATACGTTTGTTTGTAAAGAGCAGCTTGATAAATATCCGGATTAGTACGGAAGAAATTGTTAATAGCTTCACTTTCAGCTTGACGTTTAGCAAGCTCTGCAATATCAGCATCACGTTGAGCAAGACCTTCAACAGTCATTTCATATTGCTTAGGAGTACCATCAGCATTTACCGGAGTTAAACCAGAAATAGCAGAAATAGCAGAAACATCTATAGTTTCTTCTTGAGTTTCAGCAGCAGCAAACTCATCTAACTGAGCTTTAGTATAAACAATCTCTCCGTCTTTAACGGCATTACCGTCAGCATCAAGATCATACTCAACATCACCGTCATCGGTAGTAAGAACAATCTTAGTAGGAGTTTCAGTTTCAGTTTCAGTTTTTTGAGTAGCAGTTTTAGCAGCTTCTTCTTCAGCTTTACGTTTAGCTTTTTCCTCTTCTGCTTTCTTACGTTCTTCTTCTGCTTTAGCAGCTTCTTCTGTTTCTTTAGCAGCTTTAGCAGCTTGTTCAGCAGCTATCTCTTCCGCAGTTTTAGTAGTATTACTATCAGTAACACCACCGGGAACAATAGGATTTGGCATAATGTTTTATCTTTTATAAATTAAGTTATAACAGTGACAAATGTAATAATAATATATGTATTAAAAATGGCATTAGAAATATTATTAGAAACAGCATTAGTACCGCCTATCACACGGCTCTCTGAAATTCCAATTAATTTATGCCATTTTAAGGCTCAAATAAAGACCTCTGACGAACCCAAATTTCAGTCGATATAGTTGTTCAATTCGACAAAAATAAGAGCCTACATTAAGACTTCCGTGGCTTATTGGCGTTAATACGATTCATGCGCTTTTGTTCCTCAAACTTGGCACGTTCCAGATTAGCTCTATCAATATCTAAGTTTAACTTAGTCATTTTAAGATAATCGTCAAGAGTACCACTATTAGATTCATCTTCACTAATATAATCATTACCATTCTTATCTACTTGAAGCTTAGCATCAGTAATAATAATATTAGTAAGATTAGTATCAGCAGCAATAGCTTCCTTAGAATCGCGATCAAGTTGAGCTTGTTCAGCTTCAAATTTACGTTGAGCTTCCGCATTAGCAGCACGAGTTTGTTCAATCTCAGCATCCCACTTCTTCTGAATCTCTTCTTTTTGAAGTTCAAATTGACGTTGAGCTTCGGCAGCTTCTTTAATATATTTGCGTAAAGAAGCAACGTTATGATTACAAACAGCCTCAGCAGCTACATCGTAATTTCCATTTTGAGCAGCACCAAAAGCAATTTCCTCAAGCTTACGTACTTGTTCATTAAGTTCAGCAGAGTTACCAACAAAGATACCTAAATTAGAATTAACAAAGTCAGTACCATTTACACGAACTTGAACAATCTCATTGGTATTAGGATCTACATAAGAACCTTCATAGCCATCAATCCAAGCAATTTTAGCAGCATCAAGATTAGCCATCATATCACGAGAGCGGAAGCAATCAAAGATTTTAAGTGACCACACAGACCCCATTAGAGCCTGATTAAGTCCCATTTCAGTGACAGCTTTACCGGCACGAGCTTGAATATCTCCTGTGCGTTGATCGTTCATATTAGCAAGTTCATACGCTTCTTGCTTAATAGATTGCTTAATTTGATTAATAGTCGTAAGATAATTAATCATTGTAGTATTAGCAATCTCTTTAATAGCTTGAAGTGATGCTTGTTGCTTAGCTATTTCACTATCATCAAATACAAGAGTACCATCTCGATTAGCTGCATCAAGACGCTCTTCCATAGTCATATCTTTAGTATCAGCTAAGAAACTTTCAGGTATCAATAGCCATGACCGGAATTTACTAATAGTACGTTCCTCAACTAAAGTATAAAGACGATAAAGAGCAAGATAAGGTAATAAGCGATAAGGAATAGGTTTAGGATTATTAAGAAGCATCAAACGACTTAAACCATTATAAGGTAACTTACAATGATTAAGATTATTCACTTCTTCACGTTGAACAATAATAGGTTGAGCTTTAGTATATACACCCCAATCTTTATCACCAAAACGATAAGCTTCCCAACATTGAAGAACCCAAGTATATTCAATATCAATATCACCAAGAGTAGTATCTAAGACATAATCTTCATCAACAATCTTTTGCTCAATCTCACCATAAGCATTGGTATAAGTAAGAACACCACGCTTCATAGGAACCTTAAAAACACAATGACGAGCTTTGAGGACCCCGGTAGAGGGCAAGGAGTGGTACGGAGCAGCATTCTGCGCATCAATCGTAGGATTAAAAGCAATCTCACGAGAACGAAGCATAACAGGAGTAACTGTATATTCACCCGTACTTTCATGATTATGAATTATATCTTTAATGTAAGCAATATCTCTTTTAGAAAGAACTTCTTGATATTCACCAATTATATCATTGATGTTAATATCAAATTCTCGCATCCCATAATCATCATCTTCAACAAAGAGATTACCACTATCAATTCGATAATACTCAAGAGGAGAAATAATTTCAAAGATAACATCATTGTATCTTACATCACGATAAGAATAAACGCTTTCAGTACAGAACCAATAATAGAAAGCTTGAATATATTTCTCATTAGCTTTAATAAGGGAATTAAGAAGATCAAGAGTTTTCTGACCACGATCAGCTTCTTCATCAATCCAATCCTTAGCAGCTTGTTTCATAAAGTCTTCAGCAGATGGAAGATCTTTAGAAGGCTCACCGGTTTGAACACCGTTAGCATTCATGATGTTTATAAATTGCTGACGAAGAAGACCATCAAGAGCAACACGAAGATCAGCATTGCGTCTAGTGACAACATCAATATCAGCATTATAAACTTGGTAGTTATTATAGGTGTTAATGAACTCTCCTATATATTTCTCTTTAATAGGAGTAATAAAATCAACATCTCTAATCTTACCGGGCAAATCTTCTTTTCTACCATTAACGGAGTTGTAGGTCGCCATTACATACTTGTAAGTAGATTCATCTACAATCCCATTCGCAGCATCAAGAAAGGCTTTAATATCTGCTTTATCATTATTAGAATGAGCAGTAGCAATAACCCAATCACACATAGCCTTAGTCCAAACAGCTCCACGCTTAGTAGCTTCCGAAGCAAAAACATCAGGCTTTTCTAAAGAATTAGGAATCTTAGAAGCATCCATTTAACGACGATTTAAACGATTTGCAATACGTCTGTCATTATTCTCTGTATTACCTTCAACAAGACGTTTAGTATTTAAAGAGTCTGCAAGAAAGACATACATAGCAACAATAGCAGCACTAATATGGTCGAAGTTACCCTCAGCAGTAAATCTCTGACACTCTAGAAGCAATCGAACACTACTAATAGACTTAAGTCTACGAATAGGTTTACCATCAGCAGTATATGAAAGAGGTTCATAAATAAACTCCTTTAGCATACGAAGACCATTATATTTCTTATCGCCATCACCAATCACAATACCATAATCATTATTGTTAGGATTAGTCAATTTACGAGTATTGGCATTGGTTGGGTCAAGCATTAAGTAACGTCTAAGTTTATATTTAATAAAGTTAGAAACAGTCTCACCAGTACCAGCTTCCGGACAACATTCAGCATTATACATAAGACACATACCCATAGTGACTATATCATTTTGCTCCATTGTGTCCAAACGTCCTATATATTCGCATACAAGCAGTTTTTGATTTGGATATGGAGTAATAGTATTACTACGCATCCATACTTGTGCAGAATAAAGAGAATGTTTATCTGTTACGTCTTTTTGAGCCTTATCTACCTTATATGCATCCACAACGGTAAAGTATAAATCTTTAGGCACTTCACCATTTACTAAGAACGGACGATAGTACATTCTAACGCAACCGTGAGTATCATCACGAGAACCATGCGGAACTTGATTAACAAACTCATGGAATCTACCTTTACCAAATATATCACGTTTAATACATTCAGCTTTTGGTATAAATTCAGCTTTATTAGAATTACCTAAATCATTAACAACAATCCAACCGTCTTGAAAGAATCTAGTAGCATTATCATTAATTAAATCTGAAACGTGTAGATTAAGTTCAGGAGAAGCGAACATATTCTCTGTTGTATTAATGAACGCTTCGGCAGGAGTATTAGCACGTTGGGCTTTATAGATTATATGAGTTTCACTATCATTATTATGAAAGTGATTCTCTTTATCTTGTTTATCCCAAGCATAAGCAGTGAATATAATTGAATTACCACGTTCAACATAAGGTTCACAATCCCATACTTGTGGAAAGAAGAAACCACATACTTCATGACGTTTATTAATATCCCAAACGTTTTCCATGCAAAGCATCTTATTCATTTTGGGATTATAAAAGGCTTTACTAAATGCAGCCCAGTTAGTACCTTTAGTACCACCCGTACCATAAACACGAATAGTACCAACAGATATAGCACCAGATTCTGTATTAGATAAAGTAACGTCAAGAGCTTTTTGGAGATTAGGAAACTTACCTGCTTCTTCAAAGTCAATCTCAATAGCTTTCTTACCTACAGCAGCGGATTCATTTTTACCACAAGCAACGCTATAAAGATTAGACATCCAACCAAAATTTTTAAGACCTTTAGTAGATACACGATAACCTAGAAGTATATCATCAATAACCTCAGAAATATAACCACGACGCCAAAACGTATGTTCCTCAAAATGGTCAAGACATTTCTTAGCCATAAACGTAGTAGCACCTTTATCCGTAAGATAAGCTAATTGGTCAGCAGCAAGAGTTACTGTAACATTTGGAAATAAGTTAATTGTATTTGCGGCTTGACTACCACGTTTATAGGAGAAACCTTTACGACGGGCTTTAGCTTTAGTAAGATGAAACTTATTATTAGCAATAAACTCATCTATTTTGAAGTTCCAATAGTCACCATCCCAATAACGAGGAAAACCCATAACAGTCTCAACGTATTCAGCACCTTCACGTTTAAGTCTTGCACGTTCCTTATCATTAGGTGTACGTTCAATACGACCATAATTAAGATAAGTATAATGCGCACCAGTTATACGTAAAGGTTGAAGTAAACTTTCACGTTCCTCATCAGTAGTATTAGCATCAAAGAACTTAGGAATATCTTTATAATAAAGTTTAGCTTTAATAAAAACACCTTTCTTACGACGAGATGTTTCTCTTTGCCAAAATGATTCATAAGCCGGAGTACTAGGGTCGTAATCACAATACGTACCATATTCATCAAAAGTATCAGCAGCTTTAGAAAGTCTCTCTATATTAATAACAATGAAATCAATATTCATAAGAATACCACCAGAGTTACCAATAAGAAAATCATTATCCGGGTCATATAAAGGTTTATTAGTAATATAACTAATACCCTCAGATGCTTTCGGATATTTACTTTTATCTTCACAGAGATAATCTATAAAAGGAATATCTCCACGTTTATAGCCCCACTTATTCTCAGGAGCAGCATTGATGCCATCACAACTATTTTTCCAATAAGCATGAATAAACATAAAGTTATCAATAGCATCTTGTGAAAACTTATATTTACTATTCATAGCTTAATCAATCATATCTATTCCACCACCAACACCATTATCTATATTGTTATGCACATCCATTGAAGCAGCAAGCTCTTTACCACCACGAACGATAGTTTTCTTGAGTTTAGACTTAACGTAATTATCTTCCACTTCTTTAAGTTCAGCAATAAGTTTAGGTAAGTCTTTACCCATCTTCGTAATCTCACGCATATAACCGAGCATACCACCGATCTCTTCTTTAGTAAAAGAGTCTTTCTTTAGGTCATTACGAAGATTCTTATTCATAACTGCCATAAGATCTTTACCAGCTTGAAGAGCATTAACAGTTTCAAAGAACATCTGTCCAACATAATTGATATTATGCTCAACAAGCCAATTGATAGCTTCAATCATATCTTTAGTTGGTCTAAAGTCTGAATTAAGTTGAGCAACTTCAATAGCATAATCAAAAGCTTTTTGATCTTTTAAACCATTACGATGAATATATCCGTCTTCATCAGCATAACAATCAATAAACTTAAATATCTTATACATAAGTTCTCTATCATTGTGCCAATCATTATATATAGTAGCAAGAACAGGAACTTTAAGAATCTGTTCAATATTAAGAATAAGTTTAGAACCTTCAACTAACCATACGTGTAATGCCATAATCAATAGTTTTATCTGTTTTATTACGAGCAACAAAAAAGCCCGTACCAACTTAATGATACGGGCAAATATAAGAATTACTTCTTAAATACAAAATATAAGAATGACAAAATAAAATCTTTATAATAACTATTACTTTACCATATATTATTAGTAACTAAATTAATAGTTTCAGTTCCCACCATCGATACAATAATATATTCCTCTTTATCATCAGCACTACTATAAACATCACAGTTGACACTTAATGCTTTATTACCGGAACTTTAATTAGAAGTAATAGTTACAAATGATTTTTTTATATTTATTTGATTTTATATTTTAACTATCATGATAAACAGCTTTCCAAATAAGATTAAAAAATTCAATTTTTTTATTATTTGTAAGCAAAATAGCAATATTTGGTCTATTATTTAATGCAGAATTAATATTAATAATTTCAGTATTACCGAGAGTAATTCCACCAGCAATATTCAAATCAAATACATTTTTACCTAATTCGCTATAAACATCAACAGTTAAGTCTTTTTTAGGAGTATATATTGGATTTCCATTAACACTTTCTAAAAAGGCAACAACTTTTTCACCTTTATAATGAGAAGGTATTTCTTCACTAACTTTAATTCGTAAAAATGAAGCACGATTTCCATTAAACCTACCCATTTCTTGAATAGGTCTGGGAAATATAAATCTTCCCATTTGAGGGCTAGTCATTGATACTCTAATATCTGTACTCATACCAAAACTTCCAATAGTTATTAAAGTTCCATTAGAACTATATACACCACCTGCAATTTCTATACTTTCAAGATTTGAGGCTTTTTAAGTAATATCTATTGTTTTATTAACCCCCCCCCAGATACAGTTAAAATGGTAGATCTTTCATTTCCACTATTTTGTTCACAAGTAACACTGTCTCTTATACACATCTGACGCTGCCGACGATCGCATAAG
>ERZ1026981.92-NODE-92-length-18892-cov-10.801189_pt1 | contig 18892 bp, 15 predicted proteins | sample MGYA00519456_ERZ1026981 | MGnify/ENA primary metagenome ERZ1026981 (study PRJEB26926, sample SAMN06164408) | human gut metagenome | biome: ENVO:00009003; feature: ENVO:2100002; material: ENVO:00002003 | host: Homo sapiens | place: USA | collected 2012 ...
CCTGTCTCGTGGGCTCGGAGATGTGTATAAGAGACAGTTATAATTCAATACGATTAATTTTTCAATTTCAATCCGACAGATTTTTAATTTCCAATCCGATTGTTTTTGCATTTTCAATCCGATAGATTTTTAAATTTCAACCCGATTGTTTTTGCATCATCATTTCCTTATAGCAAATAGTATAAAACTCCCAACACATTTCTCTTGACCTAAACCTGACTTTAGGTGCTATCATATAAAATGTATTAAAATATAAGATAAGGAGTATCAGAAAACATGTATATTGAGAATATTAACAGTCCTGCTGATGTGAAGGAATTAAACATCATGCAGCTTAATGTCCTTGCAGAAGAAATGCGTCACGCCCTTCTTACAAGAGCCAGCAGACACGGCGGACATTTTGGTCCTAACTTCGGTATGGTAGAAGCAATCATCGCCATGCATTATGTATTTGATTCGCCTAAAGATAAAATCGTATTTGATGTATCACACCAGTGCTATCCTCACAAAATGCTCACTGGAAGAAAAGATGCATATCTTTATGAGGAGCATTATGATGATGTGTCAGGATACACTAATCCGGACGAAAGCGAGCATGATTTCTTCACTGTAGGCCACACTTCAACTTCTATAAGTCTTGCCTGCGGGCTTGCCAAGGCAAGAGATTTAAACGGTGAAGACGGCAATGTAATCGCTGTTATAGGTGATGGTTCTTTAAGCGGCGGCGAGGCTTTGGAAGGTCTTGATTTCGCTTCTGAATTAAATGGCAACATGATTATTGTTGCTAACGATAACGATATGTCTATTGCTGAGAATCACGGTGGTCTTTATGCCAACTTAAAGCTTCTTCGTGAAACAAATGGACAGGCTGAATGTAATCTTTTCAAAGCAATGAACCTTGATTACATCTATGTTGATAAGGGTAATGATATCGCTTCTTTAATTGAAGCATTTGAAAAGGTTAAAGACACTAAAAAAGCTGTTGTTGTCCACATTAATACTCTTAAAGGCAAAGGTTATGCACCTGCCGAGCAGAATAAAGAAAAATGGCACTGGCATATGCCTTTTGATATCGCAACCGGTGAATCTCTTTTCAAGGACGAAGAGCCTGATTTCTCTGACGCTTCTTTAGAATATCTGTTAAAGAAGATGGACGAGGATAAGAGTGTTGTTGCAATCACAGCCGGAACTCCTACTGTTATGGGATTTACTGCTGACATGAGAGCTAAAGCAGGAAAACAGTTTGTTGATGTTGGTATCGCAGAGGAAACTGCTGTTGCATTAGCTTCCGGTATCGCTGCTAACGGCGGAAAGCCTGTATTTGGCGTTTACAGCTCATTTATACAGAGAGCCTATGACCAGATTACACAAGATGTATGTATCAACGGAAATGCAGTAACATTTGCAGTATTTGCAGGTTCTGTGTACGGGATGAATGATGTTACACATCTCGGACTTCAGGATATCCCTATGCTCAACAGCATTCCGGGACTTATATATCTTGCACCTGTTACCAAGGAAGATTATATTGCAATGCTTGACTGGTCTTTAACACAGAATGAGTATCCTGTTGCTATTAAAGTTCCGGGCGGCAGCATGATTTCAACAGGTGTACCTGTAACTAAAGATTTCAGCAAGCTTGACACTTACGAGATTACTAAGAAAGGAAGCAGAGTTGCTATCCTCGGGCTTGGAACTTTCTATGAAACTGCTGTAAAAGCCGCTAATATTCTTAAGACTTCACACGGAATTGACGCAACTGTTATCAATCCTTACTATATCTCAGGTATTGACGCAGACACTCTTAATGAATTAAAGAAAGACCACGCAGTAGTTGCAACTCTTGAGGACGGCTACCTTGAAGGCGGCTTCGGAGCTAAGATTGCAGCATACTATGGTTCTTCTGATATGAAGGTATTAAACTTCGGTATTAAGAAAGAATTTATCGACAGATACGATGCATCAGAAGTATTAAAGGACAACCACCTTACTCCTGAACAGATTGCAGAAGATATCGCAGCAACATTATAACTATATTGTTTCATTATATTCGAAAAGACATGGCTATCATTTTTATCAATGACTGTCATGTCTTTTTAGAATTTATCCCTGTCTTTAGTTTCCATAATGGCTGTGGCATGATTAAATACATGCATATTTGACGTGATACCTATAGATAGTCGCATTAGTCAAGTTCTTATAGGACAATTTCAGCAAATTGCCTGCTAAACCAGCCATTTTATCTCTCAATCCACCTATCAAAAGCTTCCTCGTGCCAACCTTATAGGTAATTCCGCACCGAAAACACTTTTTCTGTCTGAAAACAGCCTATAAAGTCTCTATAAAAAACAATCTTATAGGACACGCCAGCCTGAGCGCCATATTACAGTTATCTCACCAACAGTCTCAAGCACCACGCCTCAGCACGCCTCAACATTCCTTAGCAGCCTCCACAAACTCCACAGCCCAGTGCTTCCACGACCACATATCTTCTGCATACTGAACGCCTCTTGCCACTTTCTCCTTCATAGAACCCACATCAGCCACAAGGCTTTTAATCTTCTCTCCAACATTTTCCAGTTCATCAAGAGAATAATATTCAACTCCTGAATCCATAGGAATCTCACGCCGCATATAAGTACTTCCGTCTGTAATACTAACACAGCCATTCATTAACGCAAGCGGCGTCCTGTCATGTATTCCTGCCTTAAACCACGGAAGCTGGTTAATCGACAGACGGGCATTATTATATATATTTGGAAGCTCTCCATACATTACCTCTCCACAGTCCTTAACATGCTCCTTAATGAATGTCAAATCCTCTTTCATAAGAACCTCTGCCTTCATAAGAAAAGTATCCCAGTTATGTCCATACAGCTTCACAGGCACATGATTTCTTATAAGTTGAACCACAATCTCCTGTCTTATGGCCGCCTGAATATAAACATCAGCCATGAAATTCTGCTGCAGCTTCTCTGCGGTCTGTGTTCCGCTGATACCCGGATACATCTTCCTTATGGCTTCCTCCTGCGTAAGCTCCGGATTATCAAACAGTATTTGTGTAAATGTATTAAAAAAATCAACATTTTCACTATCCTGCTTCTTTGCCTTAAAATACACCATATCAGGGTCAGTATAAGACGCTGTGAATATCAGGTCATTCTCACGCATATCATATGGCTTCAGACCGCTCTCTGCCTGCTTTGCAGCAAGCGGAAGAACAATACAGCTGTTAATATGAGGATAGGTTTCATCAATAAACTTTTTATGCATCTCATCAAGACATATTACATTCATGTTCTTTAAAGGCACTTTGAGACTGTCATGATGATAGAACGGATGGTCAAGAATATAATGCCATACCGCTTTTCCAAGTCTGTCAAAGCAGTATCTTCCTGAATCATCACATACTGCGTCCAGCTTTGTATTAATATCAAACACATAATCAAAAGGCTGGGAGTCATACTCATCAGCCAGCACACACAGCTTATCCTTCTGTGTGGCTTTATCTAATCTGATATGCATGACTTCCCAGCCCATAGCTTTTAATTCTTCACCTATACATTGAATAAAGTAAGTTGTTGAGTCATAGCATATAGAACCATTACTTAAGAAAAGTATTCTATCTGACACAACCAATCAGCTCCTTAATATCTGCTACATTATTCTTTTCCATATATTTCCTGATTCCATCAATAACCTTAATAGTTGTATATGGATCATTAAAATTCGCTGTTCCGACAGCAACTGCACTTGCACCAACCATAATCATTTCAAGTGCATCCTCTGCTGTTCTGATTCCACCCATTCCGATTATAGGAAGGTTAATTGCATTGGCAACCTGATAAACCATTCTTACTGCGATTGGATGAATAGCAGGTCCTGATACACCCGCAGTCTTGTTAGCTACTGCAAATGTTCTTCTGTTCACATCAATCTTCATACCTGTAAGAGTATTGATAAGCGAAACTGCGTCAGCACCACCTGCCTCTACAGCCTTTGCCATCTCTGTGATATCAGTAACATTAGGACTTAACTTCATAATAACCGGCTGCTTTGCAACCTTCTTAACCGCCTTAGTAATAGCCTCTGCAGAAGATGGAACCTGTCCGAAAGCAATTCCACCCTCTTTGACATTAGGGCATGAGATATTAATTTCAAGAATGTCAACCGGCTGTTCACCAAGCTTTTCAACAGCATCCACATAATCTGCTTCAGATTTTCCACAAACATTAACAATAATCTTAGTATCATACTGCTTAAGAAATGGAATATCTCTTTTTACAAATGTATCAAGTCCCGGATTCTGTAATCCGATAGCATTCATCATTCCACCATAAGTCTCAGCAATTCTTGGTGTAGGATTGCCCGGCCATGGAATATTGGCAACACCCTTTGTTGTTACTGCACCAAGTCTGTTAAGATCAACATATTCCCCATACTCCATGCCTGAACCGAATGTTCCGGAAGCAACTGTCACAGGATTCTTTAATTCAACTCCTGCAATATTGACTGACATATTAATATCGCTCATTACAGTTCTACCTCCTTAACATTAAATACCGGACCTTCCTTGCACACTCTCTTATTCTTAACCTGAGAATGGTCGTCAATCTCAGTTGATTTACATACACATGCAAGACATGCACCGATTCCGCACGCCATCTTCTCTTCTAACGAAACATAACATGGAATATCATTCTCAAGTGCATATGCCTTAATTGCACGAAGCATAGGAGTTGGTCCACATGCAAATATAACATCTGCCTCAACCTTTTCCTGTTTTACAGCATCTAATACATTACCCTTTGCTCCAACACTTCCATCTTCAGTTGCAATATACACATCTGTATCAGCAACTGCTTCAAAATCTTCCTTAAGGAAAGTCTGGCTGTTTCTGTAACCAACTACAACATTCTTGTGGCAGTCTAATCTTCTTGCAAGCTCAAGCATAGGAGGAACACCTATTCCGCCACCGAAAAGAATAGCCTTATCAAAGCTTCTGCCTTCTGCCTTAATCTCTGCAGCAATTTTTCCCAGATCATAACCATTGCCAAGGGGTCCCTGAATATCAAGATATTCTCCTGCCTTCATCTTAGAAAACTCTTCTGTTCCCTTGCCGGCAACTCTGAATACAATTCTTAAATTATTATTCTCAACCTTACATATACTGATAGGTCTTGGTAACATTCTTGAACCATCATTAGAATATACTGATATAAACTGTCCTGCCTTAGCGGCCTTAGCAATATCCTTTGTTTCAAACCATATTTCATAGATTCCGTCAGCAAGACAATCCGCCTTAAGAATCTCCGCATTTTCTCTGTACGCCATAATAATCTCCATTATTAACCTGTGTGTAAATATGTATAATTACTTGCCAAGTGCTCCGTTGATATCAGCAATCATATCAAGAGCAGCCTGTCTTGAAGCTTCTCCGAAGTTCTTCTCACCAAACTTCGCATACTGCTCCTTAGTATATGCTGCAATAATTCCTCTTGAGCTGTTTACAATAGCTCCAAGTCCGTCAGGATTAAAGAAATCAACAAGATCCTTGCCCTGTCCGCCCTGTGCACCATATCCCGGTACAAGGATATACGCCTTAGGCATAACCTTTCTTAATACTCTTCCCATCTCTGGGTAAGTAGCTCCAACAACCGCACCGACATTACTGTAATCTCCGTCCATGCTTGAAGCTCCCCACTCATTAACCTTCTCTCCAACTAACTCGTATAATGGTCTTCCGTTAATAAGCTGATCCTGGAATTCTCCACTTGAAGGATTAGATGTCTTAACAAGTATAAATATACCTCTGTCCTGCTCATTACAAACCTTAATAAATGGATTGATACCATCAGAGCCAAGATATGGATTAACAGTTGCAAAATCTTCGTCAAAAGGAGTAATTGCCTTAGAGCCAACATTTACCTTTCCAAGATGTGCTACCGCATAAGCCTCAGAAGTTGAACCAATATCGCCTCTTTTAACATCACCGATAACAATCATGCCTTTCTCGTGACAGTAATCAACTGTTTTCTTGAATGCCTTAAGTCCTTCAATTCCAAACTGCTCATACATTGCAATCTGTGGTTTAACAGCTGGAACAATGTCATATATATTATCTATAATGCCTTTGTTATACTGCCATATAGCCTCTGCTGCTCCCTCAAGTGTCTCACCATACTGCTCAAATGCAACATCTGCAAGATGCTTTGGAAGATACTTCATCATTGGATCAAGTCCTACAACTATTGGTGCATTAGTCTCTACAATCTTATCAACAAGCTTCTTAATCATTAATCTACTTTAGCCTCCTTAATTCATACGCAAAATCACTTTATTCTACAACTTTGGAACTTCTCTTTCAATAAGAATTTCTGTTCCATTATGGTCTGAATACACAACTCTTCCATTAACAAGCGTATATAAAACCTTTCCATACACATGCTTTCCTTCAAATGGAGTATTCTTTCCCTTTGAAGCAAATCTGTTGCTGTCAATATCATACTCTTCTGTAGGATTAACAACTGTTATATCAGCAACTTTTCCCGGTGCAAGAACTCCTCTGTCAATTCCAAGTATCTTAGCTGGATTATAGCTCATTTTCTCAACCATCTGTAACGGAGTAAGCACTCCTGTTCTTACAAGCTCAGTAATAGTAACCGGAACTGCTGTTTCAAGACCTACTACACCAAACGGTGCTTCGTCAAAAGGTCTTTCCTTCTCAGTAGGATGATGTGGAGCATGGTCTGTTGCAATAACATCAATAACCCCTGATGCAAGCGCTTCTTTAAGAGCCTTTACATCATCTGCCTTTCTTAAAGGAGGGTTAATCTTAAAGTTTGCATCATCCCCGTTCACCGCATCCTCTGTCAGTGTGAAATGATGTGGGGCAACCTCTGCTGTCACTGGAATCCCCTGTTCCTTGGCAATCTTTATAATAAATGCTGATTCCTTATTAGACACATGACTTATATGCAGCTTTGCACCTGTATTCTTTGCAAGAAGAATATCTCTTGCAACAATAACATCCTCAACGGCATCCATTATTCCGAAAAGACCAAGTTCCTTGGCTCTCTCTCCGGCATTCATAACACCTCTTGCAGCCAAGTTAGTATCTTCACAATGTGCAAATACCGGAATGTCAACCTCTGCTGCCTGCCTCATAGCCTGCCTTGCAGTTCTTGCATTCATAATAGTTCCGCCATTGTCACTGACTGCAACAGCACCTGCATCCTTAAGAGCCTCAAAATCAGTAAGATATTCACCCTCCTGACCTGCCGTCATGGCAGCTATTGTATACAGATTAATGTCAGTAACCTCTTCTGCCTTATCTGTTACATATTGCAGCATATCAACATTATCAATTACAGGTTTCGTATTAGGCATCATGCAGACTGTTGTATATCCGCCTCTTGCTGCTGCTCTTGAACCTGTTCTGATTGTTTCCTTATGCTCAAGTCCTGGTTCCCTGAAATGTGCATTAAGATCAACCAGTCCTGGCATAACCATGCATCCTGATGCATCAATCACTTCATCAGCCTGTGACTCATCAATATTCTCTTCCATTGCTGCAATAAATCCGTCCTTAATAAGCACATCCATAACTTTGTCTGTTTTACTTGCAGGGTCAAGTACTCTGCCTTCTTTAATCAGTATGTTCATTCGCCCAATCTCCCCTCTAAGTTTTTCTCTTCAAAAATATTGGCTGGTACAGGCTTTCCAAAATAATATCCCTGTATATAATCCACGCCAAGACTTTTAAGCAGTTCAAACTGCTCCTTATGTTCAACACCTTCGACAACAATCTTAGTACCGATAGTCTTGGAAAGGTCAACTATAAGCTTAATAAATGCCTGTGCATAATCATCTTCAACAATATCATCAATAAATGTCTTATCAACCTTAATGATATCAAGAGGAAGTTGCTTTATATAGTTAAGTGAAGAATAACCTGTACCAAAATCATCAAGTGCAATCCTAGGTCCTAACTTCTTAAGTCCTGTAATAATATCCATAACTCTCTGCATATCATTAATTGCAAATGATTCTGTAATCTCAAGTACTATATTCTTAGGATTAACACCTGTCTTATCAAGAATTCTTTTAATATTCTCAACCACATTCTTCTGTAAAAGCTGCACTACCGACAGATTCACATTAATATAGAAATCCGGATATCCATTATCATTCCATAGCTTACATCTTCTGCATGCCTCCTCAAGAACATAGTCACCAATTGAAGTAATAAGCCCAAGATATTCTGCCAGCGGTATGAACTCACCCGGTCCCATAAATCCCAGTGCTTTGCTGTCCCATCTTACAAGTGCCTCACAGGAAGTACACATCTGTGTGTTGACATCAACAACGGGCTGATAGAATACTACGAATTCCTCAATTCCTGTAGAAACTGCCTGTCTCATGTTATTCTCGATATCAAGTCTCTTGGCTGTCGAATTCTCAACCTCACTGCTGTAATAAGTATAGCCGTTCTTTCCTGACCTCTTTGCCTCATACATCGCAACATCTGCCATTCTTGTTATTTCATGAACATCAACACTGTTATCCGGGAACACAGCAACTCCCATACTCATTGTACAGAAATATTCAGTTTCCATAAGATACCACGGCTTATTAAACAAAGCAGTTATATTGCCAATAATATTATTTATGTCTCCAAATATTTCAGGTTCAACTATTATTACAAATTCATCTCCACCCATTCTGTAACAATGTCCACGCAAACCTGGAATTCCCGTAAGTCCTGCCGCAATCTGCTGAAGAAGTATATCCCCATACTGATGGCCAAGTCCGTCATTAATATGCTTGAAATCATCAAGATCAATAAACAGTACCGCTCCTTTAAGTCCTGCCTTTTCCGTTCTTCTTATAACTTTTCTTAAATCGACTTCACATTTCATACGGTTATACAGACCTGTAAGAAAATCATTATGTGCCTGATATTCAATCTTCTGCTGATTCTTTTTCTTCTGGGTAATATCTACGGCGGTCACAACAATAACCTCACTTCCGTCAATCCACTCCAATTCAGAAAACCTCACCTCGAACCACAATCCTGACTCTGTATTGTAGCGTTCCATGGATGCTCCGATATTTCTATGTACATCTTTGCATGTAAACACATCCTCCAGACATTCCCTTATTGTATCCCGAACCTCCTGTACATTAGCTGCCATCTCATTCTCAAACAATATATTGCCAGAATACCTGCTGCACACAATAATTCCAGATCCTATATTATCAAGAATCTTCTGTAAAACATCATAAGATGATATAAGTGAATTATTAATTACCTTGCTCTGTGCTATACCATGAAGTACCAGTGCCATGTCGCTTATGTATTCCTTAATCTTATTATCTGATACTGCCTGTACATCATTACTAAGAACTATAAGATACATTGCTTTTACATTATTAATTAAAATCGGTACTGTTATGCTCAGCTTTACTCCAAGTCTGTCCAGAAGCCCTTTCTGTGCTGTATCCGCATTTCCTTCGTATGTAATCTTAATTGCATCTGAACATAATACAAACTCTGACCGTTTAACCGTGCCTGATTCATCTTTAAAACAATTTCCGGTTTCAGATATCACATGCATAGTGTCACTTTCCCTGTCTATCTGCATTACAACAGCATCACATATATCCATGCTGTCAGTTATGCATTCAAGAACACTATCTGCTGCCTGAGTAAATGTAACATTATTTTCAAGCATACGTATAATCTCTGAAAGCCCTATATTTCTGTTATTATCACTACTCAAAATATTCCTCCAGCAATACACAAATCTAATAATATTATAGCCTATTACAATCTTTTTGGAAACTGATTTTTGCATGATTTTACAATCATTTCAATATACATTTTTAATTTCACAGATAATTAATTGTTTTATCTATTTAAGGGTGTTATTATATCTCTATATCAATTTATTTATGAGGATTATTATGGACATTATTAAATTTAACACAACATTAAAAGCTTCTGGAAAGGATTATTTCAAGATTGTATTTTGGAACAGATTTATAAGAAATCCCATTGAGCTTATTCTGTCATGGCTTCCTGCCGTAATTTCGCTTGTGCTTCTATGCCTGCATTATTATTCCAGCTTTTTACTGATTCTTTATGCCGTATGCTGGTTTTACCCAATATATATTTTTGGATACCAGTTCAGATCAAGTGTTAACTATCATTTAAAGCACAGAGATCCATCAGAAGAAGCCCCATGTACAATTACTCTTATGAATAATGCTATTATGGCAGATATTCCTGAGCATAATCTTGTATACACATATGAGTGGAATCAGTTCACTAATGTTTACAACAAATTCGGCTATTACATGTTATTTAACAAAGGACGTATGATTGTCATGTTAAGTCAGAAGGACATGCCTGATGATATTAAAGCTGCTGTTCCTGCGTATATCAAGTCACATGTTGACAGAAACATTTGCAAAATCAACTTCTAAAAACTATACACAAAAGGCGTTTCAAACAGTTAAAGTTGAAACGCCTTTTATCATACTCTTTTAAGTTATCTTGCAAGCCATCCGCCATCAACAGCCAGTGTAAATCCATTAACATAATCCGATGCAGCTGATGCAAGAAACACAACCGCTCCCTTCATATCATCAGGAGTTCCCCAGCGTCCTGCCGGAATTCTGTCTATAATAGCTTCACTTCTGTCAGAATCGCTCCTTAACTGTGCCGTATTATTAGTAGCCATATATCCTGGTGCAATAGCATTAACATTAATGTTATGGCATGCCCACTCATTACACATAGCTTTTGTAAGTCCCATACCAGCACTCTTACTTGCTGTATAAGAAGGAACTCTTATACCTCCCTGATATGAAAGCATGGAATTGATATTAATAATCTTGCCACCATGTCCCTGCTTAATATACTGCTTTGCAAATGCCTGGCTTAAGAAGAATACCATCTTCTGATTAACCTGAATAACACTATCCCATTCATCTTCTGTGAAATCAATAGCATCATTTCTCTTAATAAGTCCTGCATTATTAACAAGAATGTCAACCTTTCCAAAAGCTGCAAGTGCACCATTCACAATAACATCTATAGCTGACATATCTGAAAGGTCTGCTATAACCTCAGCAAATTCTCCTCCATCAGCTTCAATAAGCTTCTTAGTATCCTCGCAGGATCTTCTTGCAACACCTACAACCTTAGCACCTGCCTGCGCAAGTGCAACGGACATTCCCTGTCCAAGACCTGTATTTGCACCTGTAACTACTGCAACCTTTCCATCAAGTCTGAATGCATCAATTATAGACATATATTCTTCTCCTTCTAAATCTGTTTAATTAAAACCTATTATATTATTAGCTATCTTGTATCCCTGCTTAGATATCCATCTTCCTGCAGATGTAGGGATATTAACAGACCAGCCCAAAAGACTGTGTCGTAACTTTTTGTAAAGCACTTCATCCTTATCCTTAGCATACTGCCAGAGTGCCTTCTTCTTCGCAAGATGTTCCTTTGTTCCAGATACAATTAAGAATATAGACGATACTTCCATCATAATTCTTAAATAGTTAATCATATATTTTCTACAGTTAATATTCTTAGGATTTTCTGAAATAAACGAATCAATCATTCTCTTATTAACAGAAAGCTGCTGGTCAATTCTTGAAATCATAACACTCTCATTAACAGACTGATCTTCTCGTCCAATAAAGTATCTGTAGAAATTAGTATTTATGTAATACATATTCTTAACATACGGAAGTGGCTCGAACACAAATATGTTATCAACATAAAATGTATGCTTAGGAAGCTCTAATCCACAATCCTTTAAAAGCTGTGTTCTATATACAACAGTATGCATAAGAATATACTGGTCAACCTTAAAATCGCCTATATTAATATCATCCCATGTAAACATCTGCTCTACAGGAAATACATTCTCGTAGTGGATAACTTTCTTTCTCTTGGCTCCGACTTTTTCATATACATAGTTTGCAATAACCATATCCGGCTCACTGCCCTCTTCAAAGCTTCTTAATGTAGCAAGCATTCTTTTATAACTTTTGCCATCTACCCAGTCATCACTGTCAACAACCTTAAAGAACCTTCCTGTTGCATGCTTAAGACCTGTATTTACAGCCTCACCATGTCCACCATTCTCCTGATGTACAGCCTTGACAATATCTGGATATTCCTTCTCATATCTTTTGGCTATTTCATATGTATTATCCTTTGTTGAACCATCATCAACTATAATAACCTCAACTTCATCCCCACCGGCAAGCACTGTATTAATACAATGTTCCATATACTCTGCGGAGTTGTAACATGGTATTGCAAATGATAATAATTTACCCATCAAATTTCTCCTTTACATTCTGTCAGGGCATTCAATCGCAAGTAAATCAATACACTGCTCGAGAATGCTCTTCGTAAGGCTTATAAGTGCAATATAGCTTGCTTTCTTAACCTCGTCAGGTTCTGAAAGTATCTTATTGTTATGATAAAAGCCGTTAAATGCGTTAGATACCTCATATATAAACTGACATATCTTATGTGGTGCATTATCCTTATATGCCCCATCAATTATATCTGCAAACTTAATAAGTGATAAAGAAAGATTCTTCTCACTTTCTTCTGTAGCAGCCATAATCTTAAGGTTATCTGTGCTTCCACCATTTTCTGTATATTTGTTAAGGATAGACTTAATTCTTACAATTGTGTAAAGAATATATGGTCCTGTATTACCCTCAAATGATGAAAATCTCTCAATATCAAACACATAGTCCTTTGATGCCTGATTAGAAAGATCTCCATACTTTAATGCAGCAAGTCCTACTATCTTAGCTGTATCTCTTGCTTCTGTCTCTTCAACAGTTCTGTTAGACATAATTTTCTCATATACAGCTTCATCAATATCAGCTATAAGATGCTCAAGTCTCATAACACCACCTGAACGCGTCTTGAATGGTTTACCATCTTTACCGTTCATAGTACCAAAGCCCACAAATCTCATATCTGCATCAGGCGCTACAATCCCAGCCTTCTTAGCCGTTCTGAATACCTGTGTAAAATGAAGTTCCTGCCTCTTATCAGCAAGATAAATATATGTATCAGGATGATATAACTTTTCTCTTTCAACAATAGTTGCAAGGTCAGATGTTGCATAAAGTGCCGCACCATCAGATTTTCTTACGATGCATGGTGGAAGTTCCTTAGTATCACCCTCCTGCTGGATATCTACAACAGTTGCACCCTGGCTTTCATAAGCAATTCCGTCTGCAATCATCTTATTAACCATATCGTCAATATATGGCTGTGCATCTGATTCACCTTTCCATAAATCAAAATGTACATTAAGATTATCATAATTCTTCTTAAGATCAGCCTTAGAAACTTTCATAATATGATGCCATATTGCACGGCATGCCTTGTCACCGCTCTGTAACTTAAGTGTAGCTTCATGAGCTCTTTCTGCAAATTCAGCATCTTCCTTAGACTTTGCAGAAGCTGCCGGATAAATCTCCTCAAGCTCTGAGATAGTAAATGGTGCTTCCTCTGGATACTCACCGGTAAAACTGTCATCAAAATACGGAAGTTCTGGTTTTCTATCTCTTAATTCTTCAATGATAAGTCCCATCTGCAGACCCCAGTCTCCAAGATGGACATCACCTATAGTTTTATTTCCAGCAAATGTATTGATTCTCTTAACACTTTCTCCTATAACTGCAGAACGTAAATGTCCGACATGAAGAGGCTTTGCAGCATTAGCTCCGCCATAATCTACAATAACAGTCTTTTCCTTATCAGCATTAAAATATCCAAACTTCTCTGTTTCAGACATCTCATTAAGATATCCAGCCAGATAATCCTCACATATATTAATATTGATAAATCCAGGCTTAACACTCTCAATCTTAGAAAACATCTTGTTATCCGTTAACTTTGCAACAACCTCATCAGCGATCATAAATGGTGCTTTCTTATATGCTTTGGCTGCTGCCATAGCACCATTACACTGAAACTCGCACAAGTCAGGTCTGTTAGAAACTGTAACTTTCGCATATGCCTCATCATATCCACATTCAGTGAATACATTTTTAATCTCATCAGTAATAAGTTCAATAATCGTCTTCATATTCTCCACCTTTTACAATATCTAATAAACCACCTTTACAAGAAACAGCCCATAACTCTCTGCCGGTAATGACATCTGTACGTTTTCCCCATCAAGACATCTCTTCACATCTTCCGGCTTCTTAATACCATTGCCTACATCAAGCAGCATCCCAATCATAAATCTTGCCATATTATGAAGGAAATCATCAGCTTCAATCCTTATGTAAGCTCTTGTTCCTTCATACTGAATGTTTATCCTCTTAATAGTTCTCTCTGTGCTTTTGTTCTTCTTTGCTGTTGTAAATGCCTTAAAATCATGTTTTCCTTCAAAATATCCGGCAGCCTTTCTCATGGCATCAAAATCCGGCATACTGAATGTATGATACGCATATTTTCTTCTGAACACATTAGCTACATTACCTATATCCAGTCTGTACTCATATATCTTGGACTTTGCATTAAGCTGGCTGTGAAATCTTTCATCAACCTGTGAAACAGACATAACCGCAATATCTCTCGGCAGATATCTGTTAAGATAATTCTTAATATCAAGTGCCTTAACTTCCTTCTCAAGCTTGAAATTCGCTGTCTGGCAAAGTGCATGCACGCCCTTTTCTGTTCTTGATCCAACATACATGTCAACTGTCTCACCAGTCATTCTTGCTATTATCTCACACAGTCTGCTCTCTATAGTATTCGTGCTGGCATCCTTACCCAGTCTTTGCCAACCATCATATCTTCCACCATCGTACTCTATCTCTATACGGTAATTATACATTATTCGTCTTCCAAAACCTTTTCTATTGTATTAATAATTACAGCACTATCAAATGGCTTCTGAATAAAATCAGCAGCACCTCTCTTTAATGCCTCAACCATATTAGTCTTCTGACCAGCGGCAGTTACCATAATAACTTTTGCCCCAGGATCAATCTCAATAATCTCTCTTACTGCTTCTATACCATCCATAACAGGCATTGTAATATCCATTGTAACAACATCAGGCTTATACAACCTGAATTTTTCTACGCCTTCTACCCCATTAACTGCCTCTGATACAATCTCATGTCCTGCATCTTCAAGCATATTTCTTAAAAATTTTCTTGATGTCTTAGAATCATCTACTATCAAAATTTTTGCCATAACTATTCTCCTTATTAAGCTGAAAGCTGGATTTTATTATCAGCAGCCATTAAAATCTTAAATACATTATCTTCAATATTGAAAGTCACAACATAAAAACCGGTATCTGCCGTAACTTCTGTATCTTTATAAAAAACTGGCGGGTGAAGTGTTACTTCAATATCTGCTTCCCCAAGTTTAGTTGCATATGCCCCATTCATCACATTAATAAGTTCACATAATGCATCATAAGCATCTTCATCGAATTCTTCAATATCTTCCTGTGCAAATGTCGATGCCACTTTCAAAAGTTCCCTGTTATCACCAGCTACGCCAAGAAACACATCAATATCCCCATCCATAACCTGACAGCCAATAAACTGACCCTTATATTCTCTTTCGTAATCTATCTGGTTCAGTTCAATATTACAATCCATGAACATTCCAAGACTTTTCAATGTACACTGCATCTGCGTCTTGTAATAATCATTGTCCATATGCAGAAATGTTTCAACAAGTGTATCCGTATCTCCCTGCTTTATGACTTGTAACTCTCTGTCAGTGAACACGTTATCTGAGTGATTCTTTGCAATATATCTGCCGAGTATTCTGTCCTTCATAGTTTTTCTCCTTCTCGTTGATTTAGCGCCCCAAAATATACCCTGTTCATTCACATTAATATATAAATACTTAGTCCATTATACATCATACCATTGTTCAATAGCAATAATTTCAGAAGAAATTACATTTTATCATGAAAAAAAATACCCGGACAACACAATCTGTCCGGGTTGAATACTATTATTAATTACTTATCTTCCACTGAATAGTTAGGAGCTTCCTTTGTGATATGAATATCATGTGGATGACTCTCTCTTAAAGCTGCTGAAGACATCTTAATAAACTGAGCTGTTTCCTGAAGTACTGGGATTGTAGGTGCTCCACAATATCCCATACCTGAACGTAAACCGCCCATAAGCTGGAATATAGTATCTTCAACAAGACCCTTATAAGCAACACGTCCTTCAACACCCTCAGGAACAAGCTTCTTGGCACCAGTCTGGAAATATCTGTCCTTGCTTCCGTTCTCCATGGCAGCGATAGAACCCATTCCTCTGTATACCTTATACTTTCTTCCCTGGAATAACTCAAATGTTCCAGGAGCTTCATCACAACCTGCGAGAAGGCTTCCTAACATGCAGACATTACCACCTGCTGCAATAGCCTTAACGATATCTCCTGAATACTTGATACCACCATCAGCAATTACAGGAACACCATACTTCTTAGCCTCTGCATAAGCATCCATAACGGCTGTAACCTGTGGAACACCAATACCTGCAACAACTCTTGTTGTACAGATAGAACCAGGTCCGATACCAACCTTAACAGCATCTACACCAGCCTCACAGAGAGCCTTTGCAGCTGCACCTGTTGCAATATTACCGGCAATAACCTGAAGATCAGGGAATGCTGATTTAATATCTTTAAGAGTTGTAATAATATTCTTAGAATGACCATGAGCTGAATCAATTACAATACAGTCAACACTTGAATTAACAAGTGCCTGAACTCTGTCCATAACATTAGCTGTGATACCAACAGCAGCACCTGCTAAAAGTCTGCCCTGTGAATCATGTGCTGAAGATGGATACTTAACGCTCTTCTCGATATCCTTAATTGTAATAAGTCCTCTTAATTTATAATCATCATCAACGATAGGAAGCTTCTCTTTTCTTGCCTTGCCTAATATCTTCTTAGCCTCTTCAAGAGTAGTTCCAACTGGAGCAGTGATAAGATTCTCGCTTGTCATGCACTCCTTGATTGGTCTTTCAAAATGCTCCTCAAACTTAAGGTCTCTGTTAGTAATGATACCAACAAGCTTGCCATTATCATCTGTGATAGGTACTCCGGAGATTCTGAACTTACCCATAAGGTCATTAGCTTCCTGTAATGTATTATCTGGATGTAAGAAAAATGGGTCTGTGATAACACCATTCTCTGAACGCTTAACCTTGTCTACTTCTTCTGCCTGAGCTTCTACTGACATATTCTTATGAATAATACCAATACCGCCCTGTCTAGCCATTGCGATTGCCATTCTGTGTTCTGTAACTGTGTCCATACCTGCACTCATTAAAGGAATGTTAAGTTTAATATTCTTAGTGAGCTGTGTTGAGAGGTCAATCATATTAGGTGTTACTTCTGAATACTGTGGAACTAAAAGTACGTCGTCAAATGTAATGCCTTCACCAATAATTTTACCCATTTTGCTAAAATCCTCGCTTTCTGTTGTGTTTTAATATATAGAAAAAATCCGAATAAATAAATTAATCCGGATGTTTCTACGCGTATCTGACATCTTAGTCAGTTTATAAATATGTTACAAGAGAATATAACAAAACTGCCGCTAAAAGTCAAACATTTTTTATAAATGTGCAACCCCATTACCAACAGCACTTACTATTGCTTCTTTCATTGAATCATCAGGAAGCATAAACAGTCTTATCATCTCATTGCTGTCATTGTCATATGTGTATATTACAATATCATCAGGGTCATCTACTCCTGATGAACAATTGTATGTTCTTAACTGCTGTCTGGCTTTACCCAAAGCTTCCTGACTGTTTACTTTCGCAACCAGAGTTGCTCTTGTAAGATCAAAGCTTCCCACATTCTTTCTCACAGACTTAGCCATAATCTTATCTATAGTGAGGCTTCCGTTAACATATGAATATTCATATTCAGCGTTATAATATTCAAATACAAACACCGTAAAGAATATAAATATAACAAGTACAATAACGCCTAACCAGCCTGTCTGAACAATTGTTGTCGCTGCAAGCAGACATGCAATCACAAGTATTATTCTGTAAAAAATTGAAATCTTAGGAGCGGTAACTTTAACAATCTGCTCTACTGTTCCTTCTATCATAATTCAATAACCTTTCTTTAAAGCAATATGCCCGGCGGGAAATTCCCCACCGGGCTGTAAGTTTTAATTATTCTGTGGAATTACATCATTCCGCCCATGCCTGCACCACCTGCTGGCATAGCTGGAGCATCTTCCTTAATATTAGCAACAACTGATTCAGTTGTAAGAAGTGTTGAAGCAACGCTTGTAGCATTCTGTAATGCACTTCTTGTAACCTTAGCCGGATCAAGAATACCAGCATCAATCATATTGACATACTCTTCCTTGTATGCATCAAATCCTGTACCAACTTCAGACTCTCTTACCTTATTAATGATAACAGCACCTTCAAGACCTGCATTGTATGCAATGTGGAATAATGGAGCTTCAAGAGCCTTTAAGATAATCTGGGCACCAATCTTCTCATCTCCACTGAGTGTCTTAACAAGCTCTGCAACCTTCTTAGAAGCATGGATGTAAGCAGAACCACCACCTGATACTACACCTTCTTCAACAGCAGCTCTTGTTGCATTAAGAGCATCTTCCATACGAAGCTTAGCTTCCTTCATCTCTGTCTCTGTTGCAGCACCAACTCTGATAACAGCTACACCACCTGCAAGCTTAGCAAGTCTTTCCTGTAACTTCTCTTTATCAAATTCAGAAGTTGTCTCCTCAAGCTGTGCCTTAATCTGTGCAACTCTTGCATCAATATCTTCCTTAGCACC
>ERZ1026981.97-NODE-97-length-18389-cov-8.718119_pt1 | contig 18389 bp, 25 predicted proteins | sample MGYA00519456_ERZ1026981 | MGnify/ENA primary metagenome ERZ1026981 (study PRJEB26926, sample SAMN06164408) | human gut metagenome | biome: ENVO:00009003; feature: ENVO:2100002; material: ENVO:00002003 | host: Homo sapiens | place: USA | collected 2012 ...
GAGATTTCTGCCTGTCTCGTGGGCTCGGAGATGTGTATAAGAGACAGATATTACCCTGAATATTAAAAGTATCTGCACTAACTCCTACTACTTCATCTTTATTAATACCCGTATAAACTTTATTACTTCCACCATCTACTATCGCAACAGCTACTTCGACTTCTAATTTAGAAGCATATTTTGTCGCCTTAGTAATTACTCTTTCCATTTTAGATGCAGATGTTCCGCCACATCCACCCAAAACAGGAACAAGACTATATCTACCATTTTCATAACTATATTTAGTACATCCACTAGCAATCTCATAAGACTTATTATCAAGAGTCACTTGATTACCAAATAATTTTTTTACATTATTTTGATATTCTACCCCATCAACATCAAGGTATTGATTCAAGCTATGATTAGACTTTTTCATGACACAACTTCTTAAGTATTCTTCATCTAAATCTAAAGGTGTTGTTTTTTCCTTTAAATATAATTTATCATAAACTTCAGCATTACTAATATATGACACATCATAACTATCAATTAACTCTTTAACGTAAACACTATCTTTAGAAATGTCTCTTTTCTCTACCTTTTCTACTACCTTCTCTTTTTCTACTGCACTATCATTATTTTTATTCATCACTTCAAAATAATAATAACTTCCAGCACCCCCAATTAAAAAACCAATCATTAACATAACCACTACAATTAGTCCAGTATGACTTTTTTTAACACTGCTATCCTGCATATTTATCACTCTCCTTAACATAAGACTAACACAATAAAAAAAGAAATAAAATAAATTTTTACTTTTATTTCTTTTACTTTACATATATTTTTTTACTACCAACAATAGATGATGTTACCTCTATCTCATTAACCGCAAGATTCATCATACTATGACGAACCGCTTCCATATTACCTTTTGAACTTTCATCATTTGAAATAGCTTCCTCTAAGGAAAATACATTAGAAACATACTCTTCTAAAATACTATCCAACTGATAAGTATTATCACCCATAGTTATCACAAAATCACTATCTCGATCATGAGAAATATTTACATTATCTTTGGCATATTCTGGATTATCTTCTTTTATTCGACAAGCTAAATAATTAGACGCACTAGCTAAAACTTGCTTTTCATATACTTCACTCATCGGATCCAAAAAAATTTCCTCATCTAAAAACTCAGCTGCTTCATCACTAACAAAAACACCATACTCGCTACTTAACAAATCACTTAACGCCTCATCTGTCGGCACTTTCATATCACTAACTATGATTCCATGATTACCTTTATCATTAGAACAAGCTGTAAGAGAAGTTGCTAATAAACAAGTAGTCACTGGATATAAAACAAATTTATTTATTTTTTTCATGTTCACTCCCCCTTATATAAGAAAAGAATGCCTAGAATTCACTAGTACACCCTTCTAAATATTGTGAAACTAAATCGGAATACATATCTTCTAACTGTTGTTCACTTTTTTTACTTACATCTAAATCATCATGAATTGGATAATCTACTTGACCAATGATTTTACCATCAATAAATGCATAGACAATAGGCAAAGAACTATTATCATCAAATTTCAAAGCCTCTACCAACTTTTGATAGCCCTGGCTCTCTTTATCTTTAATTCCTTCTGGATTAAAATAATAAACTTCATCTACATTATTTTCTTTTAAAACCTGGTTCAAAACCTTTACCCCGAAAGTAGACCATTCACAATCAGAATTTCCTAAAAATAAAATTCCCGATTTATGTTCTATTAATTCTAAAACATCATCCATAGTAGCATATAAAAATGAATTTTCTTCACTAATAGAATACTCATTAGCAAACTTTTCTGCATCAGTAAGATCTTTTGTCTTTTTTATAGAACAACCACTTACCATACTAATTAAACTAATAGCTACCAATAGACATACTACTTTTTTCATGATTACTCCTAAAACTATGCTCCTTGAATTTGACTCATAACTTCTTCAGCGAAGTTTTCTTCTTTTTTCTCAATTCCTTCACCAACAGCGAATCTTACCATAGAAACAATTTCTCCACCATTGTTTTTAACATAATCTTTAACAGAAAGACCAGAATCCTTAATAAATGCTTGTTCTTCTAAACATACTTCTTTATAGAACTTATTTAATCTACCAACAACCATTTTTTCAGCAATATCTTCTGGTTTTCCTTCAGCCATAACTTGCTCTTTAATAACATGAGATTCTCTTTCAACTAAGTCAGCTGGAACTCCTTCTCTATTTAAAGCTGTAGGATTCATAGCAGCAGCTTGCATAGCAACATCTTTTGCTACTTCTTCATTAGCACCTTTTAAAACGATAACGGCACCAATTTTTCCACCCATATGTTTATATGTACCGAATACACAATCATCAGTCTTAGTAATTTTTTCAAAACGTCTAAAACTAATTTTTTCTCCAATCTTAGCAGTTAAAGAAACTAATTTATCATTAACAGTTTCTCCATTATCAGAAATAGCCAAAACATCTTCCATAGTCTTAACATCATTATTTAAAATTTCTAAAGCTAAATAATCTACAAACTTAGTAAATTCTTCATTCTTAGCTACAAAATCAGTTTCAGAGTTTACTTCTAAGATAACAGCATTATTACCTTCAGTTTTAATTTGACATAACCCTTCAGCAGCAATTCTACTTTCCTTCTTAGCAGCTTTGGCAATTCCCTTCTCTCTTAACCAATCAATAGCTTTTTCCATATCTCCTTCTGTAGCTTCTAATGCTTTTTTACAATCAAGCATTCCAGCTCCAGTCTTTTCTCTTAATTCTTTTACATCACTTGCTTTAAACATTATTTATTCCTCCTCTTCATAATTATGGAAATAAAACATTTCCTAAATCCACTCTTATTATATCGTATTTTTTGTTATTACAAAAGAAAAACTTATAAATAATAACAAAAAAAGGATGGAAACCCATCCTCCTACCAGTTGAACTTAACTATTTTGATAAAACTTCGATTAACTGAGCTTTCTTCATTGCAGAATATCCTTCGATATTAGCATTCTTTGCTGCTTCTTTTAATTCAGCAACTGTCATTTTTGAATAATCAACTACTACAGTTTCTTCTTTTACTTCTTCTTTTTTTACTTCTTTTGTTTCAGTTTCTTTTTTAGCTGCTTTATTAGAAGCTTTTGCTTTATCATCATCATTAACATAATCGATTACTTCATTACCATTAACTTCAGCAATAGCATTAGTTAAAACACCAATTAGTAATTTAACAGCACGTACAGCATCATCATTACCTGGAATAACATAATCAACTAAATCAGGATCACAGTTAGTATCTACGATACCAAATACTGGAATACCTAAAATACGAGCTTCTTTAATTGCATTTTCTTCCTTACGAGGATCAACAATTACTAATGCTTGAGGTAATTTCTTCATTTCACGAATACCTCTTAAGTTTTTATCTAACTTAGCATATTCTTTTTTTATTTGGATAACTTCTTTTTTTGGTAATAAATCAAAAGTTCCATCAGCTTCCATTTTGTCAATATCGTCCATTCTTTTAATTCTAGAACGAATAGTTTTGAAGTTTGTTAAAGTTCCACCTAACCATCTTTCATTAACGAAATACATGTTAGTTCTAGTAGCAGATTCTTCTGCAGCTTCTTGTGCTTGTTTCTTAGTTCCAACAAATAAAACTTTTCCACCAGCTTCAGCAATAGCTTTCATTGCTTCATAAGCTTCTTCTAATTTCTTAACTGTTTTTTGTAAATCGATAATATAAATATCATCTCTTGTAGTATAGATGAACTCCTTCATCTTTGGATTCCATCTTCTCTTTTGATGTCCAAAATGAACACCAGCCTCTAATAAATAATTCATTGATACAATAGCCATATTTTTTCTCCTTCGTTTTTTCTTCTATTAGTTTCTAATATTTATCACCCTAAGGCACTAGACAAATAAATCCACTAATATGTTTATTTTTTTATTTAGATAAAGCTGCAACTAACTCAGCTTTTTTCATTGTAGAATATCCTTCTACTTTAGCATTTTTTGCTGCTTCTTTTAATTCAGCAACTGTCATTTTTGAATAATCAACTGTTGCCTTTTCTTCTTTAACTTCCTTTGTAGTTTCTTTCTTTTCAGTCTTTACTTCTTTTGAAGTACTAACTGTAACTTCATGTCCAACTACTTCTTCTTGAGGAATAACTTTTCCCTCTTTACCATCACGAGCGATTTTAACAAATTCACTAAACATTTTAGGATCGTTAATTGCGATTTCTGATAACATTTTACGGTTTACTTCAACTCCAGCTTTAGTTAAACCTTCAATAAATCTTGAATAACTAATATCGTTTTGACGACATGCAGCATTAATTCTAGTAATCCATAACTTTCTAAATTCTCTCTTCTTTTGTTTTCTATCTCTAAATGCATATTGTCCTGAATGCATCAATTGTTCTTTAGCAGTCTTATATAGTCTATGTTTACTACCAAAGTAACCTTTAGCTTGTTTTAATACTTTTTTATGACGAGCTTTTGTAACCGCTCCATTCTTTACTCTTGCCATGTTTCTTCCTCCTTCATCACATTACTTAATTAGATTACATTCTTTAATCTGTTTTGATCAGCTTTACTTAGATTTGATCCTTTTCTATTCTTTCTATTTGCACTAGTTGGTTTACTTCCAGTGTTATGACGACTACCTGGACGTCCAATTTTATAATCATTTTTACGTGCTTTTACAACTTTTGCAGTACCTTTATGTGTTTTGATTTTTGGCATAATTATTCCTCCTACTATTTATTTTTCTTTGGAACCAATAACATAGTCATGGTTCTACCGTCTAACTTGGGACTCTGTTCTATATCCGCAATTTCTGTAACTCGAGATGCAAATTGTTCTAAAACTTCCTTACCTAGTTCTGTATGAGCCATTTGACGCCCTTTAAAACGAATAGTAAGCTTAATTTTATCACCTTTCTCTAAATACTTAGTAGCATTTCTTAATTTGGTTTCAAAATCCCCAACATCGATAACTGGTGATAAACGATACTCTTTTAACTCAGACATATTAGCCTTTTGTTTCTTTAATGCTTCTTTTTCCTTTTTCTGTTTTTCATAACGATACTTATTATAATCCATTACTTTACAAACAGGTGGATTAGCATTAGGACTAATTAAAACTAAATCTAAAGCCGCATAACTTGCTAAAGTAAGCGCATCTTGAATAGATTTAACTCCAACTTGTTCCCCATTAGGACCAATGACCAACACTTCACGAGCTTTAATTTGATCGTTAATCAACAAATTATTCTTATTGTTTGCGATACCTAACACCTCCATATTTTACAAGAAAAAGAAAAGCGGATATAAAATTATATCCACTTTAAAACCATAACGTAACAAAACATACTTTGTTTCCTAGGCTTTGAACCCATCGCTAGTTGCAATCAGGTGGATATAAATCTCTTTCCTTTTTTCTCGACTAGTAAAATTATATGCTAAACGTCTTTATTTGTCAACATTTTTTATTTCTTTTTTCATATTTTTTGTACAAATCATAATTTACTACATAACACCAAAACTAACTTAAAGTAAATATAATAAATTTCTATTTTTAAAATAAATAGCAATTATCGAGTTTTTACTTTACCATTCTCTTGATAAATAGCACCAATAAATTGACGACCAAGCTTATGAGATATACCATTGGAAAAAGCACTATTAGAATAATAATCAGAATTAACAATAGTATCATGACTATCCCAACTAATGTTTTCAGCAAGAATTCCAACCTCTGCAAATTGATAAGCTAAAGCATTATCTTGATAAATAGCATAAGAATCAATCGTTGTACCATTTTTCATTATTTGTCCCGAAACAATAGCCCCAGTTTTTTCCCAAATTTGTTCATCCCTCGCCCATTTTGGCTTATTCTCCGTATAAATCCAACTGCTACCAGCACGAGCACCTACATTTACAAAAATATCCTCAGATCTACTTCCTTCACGATACAAAGCTTCAATTGTCATCATTGGAATTCTTTTATCAATCATTTCACCACCACAGTGAGCAACTGCTGTAATACCTTGCTTTCTATCTTCAGCAGTAACAACAGCACAATCAGCAACCGGATGTCCTAAAGCAACACCTGTCAAATTACTTCTCATCATTAAAATATCCTCAAATATATCACTCCAACCATCAGGATTGGCATCAACATACTCCCGTGTAATCTCAAATACAGAACCATTCAAATTTTTTTGATCCGCCATAAACATTTTGTGCCAATCAAACCCTTCAATATCAGCAAACGCTTGACGATGTTTTTTAAATATTTCGTTTCTAAGAGAAATATTACCTCTAAAATCTACATCTTCTACCTCATCGAAAGATTTTAAGTTTTGTACATTCATAATCATTTTCTTATCAGCATCTGTAATATTACTATATCGAACAGTTCCACCATTCATAGTGCCATAAATATTTCTAGAATCAACTAACTTTAAATTAACCATACTCATAAACAAATCCCTTCAACTAACGTGAGCAGATTATATCACAAATTTCTAAATTTATCAAGCTACAATGTACCAAGGACCTCCTTTTCAACACTTTTATTCTTAGCATTCTGAATAAAAGTATCAATGATTTTTTTAGAATTATCATCAAACATATAACTAATTTCTGGATGCCACTGCACTCCTATATTAAATGTATCCCCTGGATACTCTAATGCTTCCACCTGCCCATCTAAGCTTCTAGCAACTGTCCTATAAACTTGATTATCTGTAGCGTGATAGTTATGAAAACTATTAACCATTATTTTATCTTTACCAATAATTTGATATAATTTACTATTTTTATCAATAACAACTTCATGAACTAAGGAGTCATTATCACTACCTTGATGATGTAAAATATCACTATGATTAGCTTCTAATTTAACCTCTTCTAAATAACAGCTCATCATCTGCATTCCTAAACAAACTGCCAAAATCGGTATTTTTTCTTCAATAGCTACTTCTAATAAATAACGATCATAAGGTGTAATTTTAACACCTCCCGGAAAAAATAATCCATCACAACAAGATAGATTTTTATGAATCAAAGCCTTTTCTTCTAAAGTAAGCTCTAAAAATTCATTTCCCTTTGTATCCATATAATCAACATCTTGAACTGGACTAATTACAAAAACCTCTGCTCCTGCTTTTTGTAAGGTTCTACGTACTCTTTCCCCTAAATATAAAATTGGTCTACCATCCGCCATACGTGTATAACGAAGCGGAACTCCAATAACTGGCTTCATACTATCATCTCCTAACATCAATACTAAAAAAATTCTTCTGTAAAGTTTCCATCAGAAAAAATTAAAACTTCACACCCATCCTCTGTAATTCCTGTAATATTTAAATCTTTGGTACCAATCATAAAATCAACATGCGAATCACAAGAATTTAAATGATACTTTTCAAACAATTCTTTTTTATCAATATGAACTCCGTTTTCAAAACAACTTGGAAAAGAATCCCCCAAAGCTAAATGACAAGCAGCATTTTCATCAAATAAAGTTTCTAAAAAAACCCTATTAGAATTAGAAATTGGCGAATCATACGGAACAAGAGCAACTTCGCCTAACATATCAGCATTTTCACAAATCTCAATCATTACTTTCAAAGTTTCTTCTCCTGTTTTAGCATGAGCTTCTATACATCTTCCCTCATGAAAAGTTAAACTAAACTCATCAATTACAACATCTTGATACGAAAGTGGCCTGGAAGAATAAACAACTCCCTTAGCACTACGACAATCTGGAGAAGTAAATACCTCTTCCGTTGGAAAATTAACTAATACATCTTTCCCATTAACTAACTTTTCACTGCCAGACTCCCATTTATGTTTTTCCGGTAAATCAATAGAAAAATCTGTTCCATTACTACTTTTATACCTCAAAGTTTTAAAATGATATGAATTAAGTTTTTTACAGCGTTTATCTAACCTTTTCATTTTATCATTCCAAATATCTACCGGATTTTCTTGATCAATATTACAAATCTTAAAAATTTCCATCCAAAGATCACTAACTGCATCTAAAGAATTTGGAAATAAAGTCTTAGCCCAAAGTTTAGTAGGAACAGCAGCAATACACCAAGAAAGTAAAGACTTATCTCTCATCGCATCAAATTCTTTCCTAGTCTCATAAGAATACTTTGTCATCATACTTATCTTTTTAGAATCAACACCCACCATCAAACCTGGTGTTTCTGAAGTTAACATCAAAAAAGCTGCATTTTTCTTGGCATAAATATTCCAAATTTCCTTATTCCAAAAAGTAAGTTTTTTTAAATCTTTTACTTCAAGTTTCTTTAATGCCTCATACTTTAAATAAGGATCAACAATATCAAAATAGATATCTTTAACCCCCATATCTAACGCAACCTGTTCTACTATCCTTGCAAAATCAAACCTTTCAATATTAAAACTAATAAATAAAGGTTGACTTTTTTCTAGTTTTAAACAACTTTTTAATAATACTTGTGCATAGGTTTCTAATAAATTATTCAAGATACCACTCTCCTAGTCTTATTATATAGCAAATTGTAAAAAAAACAAAAAAGAATGACTAAAAGTCAATTCTTTCTTGAACATATTTAGAAACTTCCTCTACTTTTAATACTATTTGTTCCATAGTATCACGATTTCTTAAAGTGACTGTACCATTATGAAGTGTTTCATCATCAATCGTAATAGCAAATGGTGTACCAATAGCATCTTGTCTACGATAACGTTTACCAATAGAACCAGCCTCATCATAACTTACCATAAAGTATTTTGCTAAATCTTGATAAATTTCTCTAGCCTTTTCTCCATGATATTTTTTATTAAGAGGAAGAACAGCCAATTTCATAGGAGCAAGATAAGGATGAAATCTCATAACTTCACGAGTATCTCCATTTTCTAACTCTTCTTCATGATATGCATCGCATAATACAGTAAGAATCGTTCTTTCAACTCCAACACTTGGTTCAATAACATAAGGAATATATTTTTCATTCGTTTCTGGATCTAAGTATTCTTGAGATACTCCGGATACTTTTTGATGTTGACCTAAATCATAATTAGTGCGTGAAGCAATTCCCCATAATTCTCCCCAACCAAATGGAAATTTATATTCGATATCAGTAGTTGCATTACTATAAAAACTCAACTCTTCTTTAGAATGATCTCTAAAACGCAAATGTTCTTCATTAACACCTAAATCCAATAAGAATTTTTTACAAGCCTCTTTATAATATTTATGCCACTCTAATTCTGTACCAGGTTTACAGAAAAATTCAAGTTCCATTTGTTCAAATTCACGAACTCTAAAAATAAAGTTACCTGGTGTAATTTCATTTCTAAAACTTTTACCAACTTGTCCAATACCAAAAGGTACTTTTAAACGCATACTACGTTGTACATTTAAAAAATCAACAAAAATTCCTTGGGCTGTTTCTGGCCTTAAATAAATAGCACTCTTACTATCTTCAGTAACTCCTTGGAAAGTTTTAAACATCAAATTAAATTCACGAATATCTGTATAATTAAAAGCCCCACATTTTGGACACACAACATGATGCTCTGTAATTAACTTCATTAATTCTTCGTGACCGAATCCTCCAGCTTCTTCAACTACTCCAGCTTCTTCTAATAATTTATCAGCACGATGTCTTGTGTGACATTCCTTACAATCAATTAAAGGATCAGAAAAAGTTTCAATATGTCCACTAGCTTCCCATGTCTTTGGATTCATTAAGATTGCAGCATCTAATCCGACATTATAAGGACTTTCCTGAATAAATTTCTTTTTCCAAGCTCTTTTAACATTTTCTTTTAACTCAGTACCAAGTGGTCCAAAGTCCCATGTATTAGCTAAACCACCATAAATTTCACTTCCCTGAAATATAAATCCATATTGTTTACAATAATTTGTCAATTTTTCCATTGTTAAATTTTCCATAATTTTATTCTCCTTTTCTATATCACTATTTATATTCTAACACCTACTGCAAAATCCCTCGATAATCTCCCGAGTAAGTAACAGCTTGTCTAAAAATTAACATTCTTAAATCCATAACAAATCACTCCTATAGAAACAAAAAAACTTCTAGAATTGTAAGGACGAGTTACCCCGCGGTTCCACCTTACTTATTCTAGAAGAATCAGCTTTAAAATTATACTGCTCGCGGTTTTCCAAGACCGGTCATCACACATATTACAACTAATATACCTAAGTTTTAAAAAAGTGTCAAGAACTATAATATTGTAAATTTATTTTTTAAACCCCTAACTTCACAACCTGCATATTTTTTGATCTTAATCACTTTACGAGACTTTAATAAACTATAAACAAATTCTACAAATTGACAAGAAACATAAATAAATAAGATACTAAATATGATAAAAAAATAAGATGATGCTTGAATAAGTGCCAACATCAAAGTTCCAATGGCTACTAATCCTATAATAGATCCTACGAAATCTAAAACAAATAATTTCTTCTCCTTCTTTTCTTGCAACATAATATTCCCCCTAAAATTGCGAATATTATACCACAAATTTAAGCACCTGTCAATTTATTTAACTGCCTAATAAAATCCTTACTCTTCAAATAAATCCCCGTATATCTATCATAATAATCATCTAAAAACTGATTAATTTCTAAAACAACAGAATCTTTGATTTCAAGTTTAGAAATACTTGCTATATCAACATAGTAAAACATTCTAATTAATTTAATTGCTTTATCAGAAACCAGTATCTCGTTATGATAACAATTACGACATAAATAGCCCCCATGCATGGAATCAATTGTCACGATTTGTTTGTCACTGCCACATACACTACAACAATCAATACTAGGACGAACACCCAAATAATCTAATAATTTTAACTCTAAAATATCTGTAAGAACTATAGGTGAAAGTCCCTCTTCCATCTTAATCAGAGTATCTTTTAATAAATCTAAAATCTCTCGATCATCATTTTCTCTCACAACTTGATTAGTAAGTTCTAATAAAAAAGAAGCATAACTAACCTTCTCTAAATCCATAAGTAAGCCTGAAAAAGAATTTATAACATCAACGGCTGTTAAAGTAGAAAGGCCATTTTCTTTATAGTAAATATGAAATTTAGCATATAAAAGTTTTCGACTAACTCCTCTTAACTTCGATTTCATATTACGACAACCCTTAGATAAAATTCCAATAAGTCCATATTCTCTTGTAAAAACATTTAATATTTTGCTAGATTCACTATAATTAGTTTCACTTAAAATAATACCCTCTACACACTCTATTTTCAAACCTATCACTTCTTCTTTGTAATTACTTGATATAAATTATAATATTTAATTTCTCCAGTTTTTTTAAATAATTCCCATAAAATATCTTCCATTAAAATCACCTCTATATTTCTATAGTGGTGATTTCATAAATATTTTATTCATCTTCTTCCTTAAAACCTAATTCTAAGAAATATTTTTCTTCATCTCGCCAATTTTTTAAAGTCTTAACATAAGTCTCTAAGAAAACCTTTTTCCCTAAAAAGTGTTCCATATCACTACGAGCTCGACTACCTATTTCCTTTAACATAGCCCCATTTTTACCAATGACAATTTTCTTTAAATTATCTCGATCAACTATAATCAAAACTTGAATATGGACTATTTTTTCATCTTCTTCATAATTTTCAACATAGCAAGTAACACTATGTGGTATTTCTTGTCGCGTAAGTTCTAAAACTTTTTCACGAACAAACTCAGCCATTACAAATTTTGTTGAAACATTAGTTAAATCTTCTTCAGAATAAATCTTATCCATTTCTGGTAGATACTTCTTCAAAGTTCCAATTAACTGATCTAAGTTATTCTTCTTACGTGCCGAAATAGGAATAATTTCTGCAAAATCATATTTTTCTTTCAGTTCATTGATCTTTTCTAACAAAACAGTCTTATCTTTAATTAAATCAACTTTATTTAACAATAAAAATACTGCTACATTATGATCTTTAATTCTATCTAAAACAAACTCATCCCCACGACCAAATCCATGATAAATATCTACTAAAAACAAAATAACATCTACACCTTCTGTATTGTTATAAGCTTTTTTATTCATTAAAGATCCAAGTTTATGACTTGGCTTATGAATTCCAGGAGTATCAATAAAAACTATTTGTGAATCAGAGTCATTATAAATACCTTGAATAATATTACGGGTAGTACCACTAACATTAGAAGTAATTGCTAATTTCATCCCTAATAAACTATTTAATAAAGTACTTTTCCCTACATTTGGTCTCCCTACTAAACTAACAAATCCACATCTCATACTTCTAAATCCTCACTTCCAAAAGGATAAGGACAAATTTCTTCTACTGTATATTTTGAAACTTCTCCCTTGGTTGAATAACAATAAACGAGTGCATCCTTAGGAAACACCTCACTAATAACTTGTCTACAAATAAAACAAGGCATACCTATTTCTCCACTTCCAACCATAACATGTAACTCTTTAAAACTTCCCTTAGTATATCCTCTACTAATAGCACTAACAATAGCACTTCTTTCGGCACAAATTGCGGCTCCATAACTAGCATTTTCAACATTAACACCAAAAAACTCATTACCATCATTCATGACAACAATAGCACTAACTTTAAAATTAGAATAAGGACTATAGCTATTCTTTTGTAATTCTTTTAACTTTTCTATCATAGTAAACCTCCTAAAAACAGTATAACTTTTGGAACAAAAATAATAAGACCAATAATAGCTGAAATAATCGCCATCATTAAAACACCTGCACTAGCCGTATCCTTAGCTGCTTTTGCTAATGGATGGATATCAGGAGAAGCTAAATCAACAACATATTCAACAGCAGTATTAAAAAATTCTGCCATCAAAACAAGACCGATTAAAACTAAACAAACCAACCATTCAGTATAACTAATTTGAAATAAAAAACCACAAATGATAACTAAAATGGCTATTACAGTATGAATTTTTAAATTTTGCTCGCCCTTATAAGCTTCTAAAATACCACAAAAAGCATAACGAAAACTATCAATTAATCTTTTATGATCTAAAATTACTTTTTTTCCTTTACCTCTGGATTTGACACTCATCTAATACTTCCTCCTGTTTTGCAAACATTACTTTTTCTTCTTCTTCATTCATATGATCATAACCTAATAAATGATAAAAACCGTGAACTGCTAAAAAACATAATTCTCGCTTTAATGAATGACCGTATTCTTCTGCCTGCGCAAAAGCTTTATCGATAGAAATATAAATATCCCCTAATACTCGTGTATCAACGGGTGTAATCATATCTTTTTCATCTTCAAGCGCAAAAGTAATAACATCCGTTTCTCTATCAATATGCCGATAATCTCTATTTAACTCATGAATAAAATCATTATCAACAATAATAACATTAAACAACACATCACCCAGTTGTTCTTTTTTTATTGCATACTCCAATACTTCCTTTACTACATCTAACTCTTTAATATCTTGATTTGTTTGATTAAATATTTCTAATCCATTCATATTTTTCACCTCTACAACAATGTAAGTAATCCCATTAATAAAACAACTGATATTATATTTAAAAATGCATCACTTTTCAAGACATCAGGCAACTTTCTTCCAATCTTTACTAATAAATAATAAAGGAAAAAACCTATAACTCCACCAAGCAGATTTAAAATAATATCATCAATATCAAAAACTCTACCAATTACCATTTGCACTATCTCTATAGAACAAGACGCAATTAAAGTTAAAATAACTGGTAACAAGGCTTTTTTAGATTTTAAATAATAACTGACAAAAAAGCCAAAAGGTAAAAACAAAATCATATTTCCTAAAACATTTTTTACGAATAATTGACTTCCAAAATCATATCTAAAAATTTCTCTAAATGGAATAAAATTATTACTAGACCAACTAACGGTATCTTGAAAAGTAACCACTTGGAATAAACATAAAACATAAATAATAAACGAAAGCATTAATAAATCCTGATATAAAACAAACTTGATATGGTTTTTTAAAACATAAGCAATTCGAAAAGAAACAATAATAATAGTTGAAATTAAAACCATTGGCCACGTAAAACTAACTACTCCTTGAATTGTATTAGAAAGTGGTCCAAACATGGTTATTCCTCCTTTTCATTCTCTTTATTAATATCGATATCTTCAATACTTACTGTATCAGTAATATTCTCTTTTACTTTAAAAAATACTTCTACTATTATTTTACTATCTTTTTCATACTTTTTCAAAATTTTTTTTGAAAGTATTTTATCTTCCTTTGAAAGTTTATGTAATAATTTTTCTTCGGCTAAACTATACGCCTGATTATCTACAGTATCTAAATTATAATTCAAATCAACGACTTCTGTTTCTAAATAAGTTGAAAATAAAAGCTTAATTGGTAATATTCTAGAACTTAAAAGTGAAATACTTTTCTTTTGATAAGTATCAAAATGGGAAAATAAATGAATGGTTTTGTCTAAAAACTTGATTTCTAATTTTTTCTTCTTTTTGCCAGTTATTTTTTCCTCATGATAATGTTTAGGTATTTCGACAGTAACTTTATACCAGACTTCTCCAAACACCTTTCCTCTAGCACATCTTTTACTAACAATATCTTCTTTGTTATAAATAAGACCACTGATAATAACATCACCTTTTGTTACATAATCAAACTTCTTTTTCTTTACTTCTCCTTCTTCTGCTACTATCTCCAAAATCATAGCATCCTTTTTAGCAACAATATTTTGTGGTGTTTTTATCTCTTCTTTTTTATTTTTCTTTCTTTCTTCCACTCTAACAATATATTTAGTACCCACTTCCTCGATTTCCAGCCATTCAATTCTTTCAGTTTCTTTCTTTAATATTTTTTCAACTATCTTTTCTTTTTCATCATAACTAACTTTAAATTTAAATTTAGAAATCCCCAAATCTTCTAAATCTTGATATAAAATATCTCTAATTTCTTCATTAGAATGAATAACTTCTACTTTAAAAATAATATGACTTAAAAAAGAAACAATCGTTATAAAAAAAATAATTCCCAACAAAAAAATAAAATATTTACGAAATAAATACTGTACTTTCGCAAAACCAAAACGATTTAAAATAGTAATAGAATAACTTGTTTTAGTATTTAATATTTCTTGATATCCTTCATAATCCACAACCACAATAATTTCATTTGCTTTTTCCAAAACAGAATAAATAGCTACTTTTTTTTGTAATAATAAAGCTAAAAAATATTTAGGAGACTTACCACGTATTAAAATTTGATAACGACTATTCATAGGAAACCTCAACACCTAAAACTACTCCACCAATTAATACTTCTCTATCTAACAATTTCTGTAATGAAAAATTCTCACCCTTAATAACAACTCTTCCATAACTAGTCGAAAAAGAAACTCTTTCTTCTTCTAGCGATAAAATTTTAATAAAATTAACTGCTAAAAATCTATTTTCAAATAATGTAACTCGAAACTCATTATCTATAATATAATCTTTTACTTTTGATAACATGACATCACCTAATAAAAGATATGAAAAAAAAAGACTTTTTAGTCTTTTATTGTAATCTAGATTTAATGATTTCACTGACTTTTTTCATATCGGCCTTACCTTTTAATTTAGGTGTTACTTCTTTCATTACTTTTCCCATATCACGAGCAGATTCAGGACAAATGGTAACAAATGCTTCATCAATAATAGCAATTACTTCTTCTTCTGATAATTGTTCTGGTAAATAAGCCTTTAAAATTTCAATTTCTTGCTTTGTCTTTTCAACTAAATCAGTTCTACCACCCTTTTCAAATTCACTAACAGAATCATTTCTCTGTTTAATACCACGATTAACAACCTCAATTAATAACTCATCATTAATTTCACGTTTTTTATCAATATGTTCTTTATCCAATTCCCCTTTAATCATTCGAATTGTCGTTAAACGTTCTTTATCCTTATTTTTCATAGCAAGAATCATATCTTGTTTTAATTTTTCTACCATACTATCATCTCCTTGAAAATATTATACCTAATAACAACAAATTATTCAAATAATTATCGAATGACAAGAAAAAAGAGACCTTAGTCTCTATTATCTTTACGATTTCTCTTCTTAGAATTTTTAATTCCTTCTTTTTTAGCTGCTCTTCTTGCCACTCCTGGTTTAATGTATGATTCACGCTTCTTGCACTCTGAAGGGACACCGTCTCTAGCTACTTTTTGTTTGAATTTTCTTAGTGCTAAATCCAAATTACCATTTTTTACTGTTACTTGAGTTGCCATCAATTATCCCTCCCTTCGCTTTAACTACAAAAGATTATATCAAACCTTTCCTTATATTTCAACAATTTTTTCCGATTTTTTTAGAAAAGACTCAAATATTAATGCAAAAAAGCTAAAAACTTCTAATCTAATGGACATAAATTTCCCTCTGTTACTCGTCTAATTGCACTACCAACGCTCCTTCCGGCATCCATTAATACTTTAATAATATTAGTAAATGCACTAATTACACTACCTGAAATACTTTCTCCACCTACTACTTTATCTAACTCTAAATTATCGATTTTTTTCATTTTTGACAAGGATTAGGACTAGTTATACCTTCAAATACACCTGCTAAAAATACAATAGCAGCTGCAATTCCAACCATAGTCCATCCGGATACACCTCCTCTCACATCTTCTAATTCATTAAAACTAACGCTTTGCATTTAACCTCCTTTCCATATTTCTAAAAAAGCTTGAAAAAAAGAAATAGACTTTTGATAAATTTTTAAATCAACAAAATCATTTTCCTTATATTTTGAAACCTCTTTTAAATTTAAAACCAACTGATGATATATCTTATTATCTTTTTTCATCACATTTCGCATTTCACTTTCTATTCCAAAGTTTATTTTTTTTCCATCAACTAACACAGAATGATTTTTATAAAACCACGACAACTCTTTAGAACTAACAATAAGCGATACACTACTATCACCTATAAATACACAAGAAATAGATTTATAAGTCTTAACAAAAGGGTAAGTAAAACAAACTATAACGAAAGTAAAAAATAAACCAAAAAGAACAACTGCTAAAAGTTCCACGCTTCCAAATAATTCATATTTTTTAGATTTCATAGATTTTACCACCTTCTAATTTATAACGATAATCATATAACTCTAAATGTTGCAATCGATGGCTAATTACAATAATGGTTTTTTCTTTTAAATAATCAAAAATATTTTTTAGAATAATCTCTTCTTGTGAGGTATCAATTTGATGAAAAGCCTCATCAAAAATATAGATATCACTATTTTTAAGTAATGCTCTAGCTAACAAAATTTTTTGTCTTTCCCCTCCACTAAAATTAAAACCATTTTCTTCAACCATCATCTGATATCTAAGAGGGTGTTTTAAAACTAAACTATCAAGTAAAACTAATTTAGCTACTTTTTCTACCAAGAAAGAGTCAACTTCTCTACCCAAAGTAATATTATAATAAAGAGTATTAGAAAATAATAATTCACTTCCCGTAAGATAAGAAACTCGTCCCCTTAAAAGTTCTAAATGATAATGATTAATGTCAACATTACCAATCTTAAGAACCCCATAAGGAATTTCAATATACCGCATAATCATTTTCACTAAACTACTCTTTCCACCTCCAGATTCGCCTGTTAACAAAGTCTTTTTATGAGCAAAAAAAGTAAAACTAAAATTAGAAAAAAGTGTTTGAAGTCCATAAGAAAAATTTAAATTTGAAAAAGAAATATCTCCTGTAATCACCATTAATTGATAATAGTTTCCTCCATCAAAATTTTCACGAAATAAATTAAACAGATCTCTAATTCTAGCAATCGCTACTGGTATTTGATAACCCTCAAAAATAAAACTTAACCATCTCATCATGTAACCAAGTAAAGTATGAAAAATATACTGACTAATAAATATTTGAGCAATCGATAGTTTTTGCTTTAGAATAAAATATGCTGTAAAACCATAAAATAAAAGCAAAACACCATAATAAAAAATCTGCTTAATCATCTCTTCTAATAACATCCACTTTTGAAAATCATAAACTTTATTTAAATACAATTGATAGCTATTTTTAAACTGCTCTAAAAAGTCATACTCTAAATGTAGCCCTTTCATCGTATCAACATTTTGAAAAGACTCAATAAAAAGGGTTTGAATATAATCGCTTTTATTTAAGACTTGCTTTTGATATCTAACTTTTCTTTTAAAAAATAAAAGACTAATAATAAACATAATCTGTCTCTTATACACATCTGACGCTGCCGACGATCGCATAAGT
>ERZ1026981.105-NODE-105-length-17688-cov-4.490784_pt1 | contig 17688 bp, 15 predicted proteins | sample MGYA00519456_ERZ1026981 | MGnify/ENA primary metagenome ERZ1026981 (study PRJEB26926, sample SAMN06164408) | human gut metagenome | biome: ENVO:00009003; feature: ENVO:2100002; material: ENVO:00002003 | host: Homo sapiens | place: USA | collected 2012 ...
GTTTCCATACGGTGTAATACAGGCCAAGCCCCGGCGACAAAGGCGTTTGCAGCTTTATTTCATGCACGTCGGCGGCAGCCTGTTTTTGAATGCGGGCGGCAATGTCCCGGGTATTGCCGGAAAGCGAATAATAAACGACAAGAACCTTGCCCAAATCCGGCAGAGGTTCGCGCGGAGATTCGGCATAACGCGACATTTCGGCCTTATTTCGTTTGGCAACGCGCCAAAGATGTACACCGCCGGCGACGACCCCGGCAACAATCAAAAGCAGAACGGCATATAAAACGTATTTCAGCATATTTTTCCCTTTCGTGCAGCTCATAATTTCGGCAAGTGCTGCTTATTAACATAAAACATTGATTTTAAAAATCAACCTCCAAAGAAAGAGTGCGGAAACAGGGGGAGACGCAAGACGGTGTTGATTATGGAACTGATTAACAACATTGCCAAAGGGCATGGCGGTGCAGGTGCCGGTAAGGCGGAGAAAGCAACGGCCGGGCGCGGAAACGGGGCAAAATGTAAGATACAGGTGTGAAAAGCAATGAACGAGGCATATATGACGGCTGCGGAGAAAGGAATGCAAAAACAGCTAAAAAATTGCAAAAATAATAACTTGGGAGCAGTGAAAAAACTACAACAAAAAAGGGCAACGATATTTTTTTCACATTTTTTTATTTTTCTTATTGACATTCGGAAAAATTGTCTGTAAATACTCTCTCGTACCTGATGGCGGGGTAGCTCAGTTGGTTAGAGCAGAGGAATCATAATCCTTGTGTCGAGAGTTCGAATCTCCCCCTCGCTACCAACAATGAAAAGGATGGATAAAAATCCATCCTTTTTTGTTTCTATGCTTTCTTTATATCCCCTGTTCTGCTATTTATTGAGATTCTAAATTATATGGTTGGGGTTAGTTGTCAAATTCATGTGCTTCATCACACTCATCGCGGATTTCTTTGATATACTCTTTGACAAGATTTTTTACCATAAAATGCGTGCGTCCGGCAGCTTCCAAAACATAAACTTCTGCTAGACGAATACTTCTTCCCATATCACTTCTTTGGTTGATATCAAAACTTATATCCGTCGCAGCACTCACATAATTATCAAAATTTTTCTTAACGCTTGCATTATAATGCGTATAGTATTTATCAAATATATGGTGGGCTACTTTTTGCATACAGTCAATGGAGCGGTCATAAGCTTTCAACATTTCTGATGTTTGCCATTCGTCTTTTCCATAATCAACTACGGCACAATCGTTCAACTCTTGCTCCAGCTTATCAATAGCTAAACTTTCATCAGCAGGACAACGTCCTTCTTGGGCATTCGCATTAAATGACAATAAAAAACAAACTAAAACCAACCACTTCATTTGTCTTCCTTTCTACCGCTTGTTATAGTAATGAGGATTATAATAGTCAACTTTATCTTTATAAAGTTTTTCAAAAACTTTTGGTTGACTATGATAGCTTTGTGCTCTGTTATACCATCCTCGTAAATTATTGATATTAGGATTTGGCTTTTTATCTACACTCTCAAAGTACCGTTCCATACGTCTCAATGTCAATAAATCATTAACCTTTATACTTTCTTCTGACGATAAATTGTTTATTGCTACTGCCAATTTATCACTTATCACTTTGTTTAAGGGAAAATTGGTTCCTTTTACCTTATTAACCAATTCTGCAATATCTTTTCCTGCATTTGTTCCTTGATTCATTTCTTCATCAAAAACATTTCTAGTAATTATGGGATTTTTAATCTTATCAATACCATATCTCTGAAAATACATTTCATCTAATATTTGCTTTGCCTGTATAGGTTTCAATTGTCTTACATCTTTGGGGAAATTTTTTACCTTTTTTAAGATAACTATTCCATAAGTTATTATATTCATCTAAAGAAAATTGGGTTATACCATAATTTGTTTTTTTTCCTAAATCATTTTCTCTATCAGAATATCCTCCTTCATGCTGTTCTGTACCAAGATAAATAACGCGTCCATCTTCATCTAATTTAGAATGATAAACATCATCAAAACCTTCACTTGGTATGTTCTAGAAATGTTTTCTAACTCATCTTCTTTTCTAATTTTATCATATTCACTAGACTTTTCTTCTTGTTTTGCTAGTCTTGATACTTGCCTCAAAGTTCTTTCTTCTAAAACTTCGTTAATCAAATTGTCAGTGTCAGCAACATATAATCATATCCATCTACTCCAATAGCATTTTTCTCAATATTCTCAATGCTACCATATCTATCCAATAATTCATTAAGTTTTTTCTTTTTCTCGTTTTTCTTTAAAATTGTTTCTGTATCATCAAAAAAATAATCTGTCATTTTTTACTCCCAAAAAAGAGTCACGATAACAGTTCTGCTTTTATTGCTGGTTTAAATTCTGGTTTAGCCGCTCTGGCTCTACCATAACAAAGAAGCATCCGAGAGGGTGCTTTTTTTGTGTGTGGAATTTCTGTATTAAAAAAACAATCCTGATTTATAAAGAAATTCAAAACAGCAACCTGCCGATCCGGCCGGCAGCGTTTGCGGTAAAAAAATAAAGCCCTCTCCGGAGAGGGGGCTTGTGCACATAACGTTGCTTCAAGAGCAAGGGCTGAGGATTTGGATTCCGCAGCCTTGAGCGGGCGGCGTTTGCGCTTAAAAGCAGTTGTGGCCGGTTTGCCTTTCCTGCTGACGCTGATATTCCAGAGCGCGCCGGCCGATTTCCGACTTGGCAAATTCTTCGGTGCGGCTGAAAATCTTTTTGTCTTTGAACATGACCGGCGCATAAATACTCATTGCTCCGAGCAGATTACGAAAGCCGACCGGGGACAATTCTTCAATCGGAATATCCACCAGAGCGCGGAACTGCTCTTGTGAAAGCTCAATCCCGTTGAAACGCACCCTGCGCGGCTTAATCACGATTTTATTTCCGGCGGCGGTTTCGCGGATAACGTTTTGCTCATCGCTGCGGGATTTATGGGCAGATACGCTCATATCGATAAATTCGCCCATTGACACCTGACGGCTGCCTTTTCCAAACAGCTGTTCATTTACTTCCTGTGAAAAATTTTTCAGTTCCATAATGATATGTTTTTTATAATTTGACAAAAAATACTATATTGCATCAGGTTTGTTTTGTCAATAATTATTTTATAAAAAAAACGAAGTCAGGACGGCAGCATTTATTTTCTGCCTTTTATATTTTTAATAAAGTTAAAAGGGTCGTTCTGTGCTGTTTTCAGCACGCTGTCGGCAATCATGTATATCCTGACGGCAAACAGGCCGCAAACGCCGGAAATGCCGTATTTAACCGGCGTCGGGATATCCATATACTCCGCCAGCAGCCCACACAGCATACTGACCAGGAACGTTATCAGCATATCGCGCAGGGTCTGGCGGATTGAAATAAACGGCTTTATCATGATTGTCGCCAGGCCGAGGAAAAATCCCCACAGGCTGTAATTGGCTATAATCTCCTTTACCTTTTCCATTTCCCCTCCCCTTTTATTGCAGTATCAGCGCCGGAACGGTTATGGTTTCGGCAGAGGGAATTTCTTTCATAAAAATACTGACGGCGCCCTCTTTGGCCTCTGCCAGCGGGGCGAAATTACCGCTGACGGCATCTTCAAGCCCGAATACGACCAGCGGCAGATGTTCCGGTTTGGCGCCGGGAACGGCGATATCGGCCCGATACGGGTATGTGCCGTATGTACTGTCCGAAACGATGCTGCCGCAGGATACGGACAGATTGCTGAACTTATGGCTGCCGTTTTCGTCAATGTACCGCCAGACGCCGTCGGAAGTTACGAGGCGGTCGTCGTTTTCGGTTACGCTGCCGGTTACGGAATCCAGCATTTTTTCATAAATTTCCCGGACTTTTTCCGCCAGCTGCGGCACTTCCTTTATAAGTTCAAAGTTCTTGCCGATGCTGACCAGCAGTTCGTAGGCCTCTTCCACGGTCATTCCCGTTCCCGGCGCCACGACCAGAGCGCGGTTCAGATATTCTTTCATCTGCTGGAGCGCCATAATCATCTTGTCGAGTGAATATTCATAATCGGCAGCGGGAAAGTCTTCGCCCTCAATAAACTTGACCAGCTGGGTCAGTTCGACGTTGCGCAAGATGGTAATTTTGGTTCCGGCAGCCGGCGCGGAAGAAAAAACAATTTCACCGCCGGACGCCGTTTCCGACGCAGACGCGGCATAGTCATCGTCGGCCAAAGGTTCGGCGCTGTCGTCAAAATACACGTTCAGCTGACGCTCAAAAAAGCGGAACGGAACTACGAAAGACGACGTTTTGCCGTCTGCAATGTAAACCGCCCTGCTGGTATCGTTTTGTATAGTCATGTGTTTTACTCCTCAATAAATAACCTAAAAAAATGCATACGAAAAGGGAACCGGATTTGTATCCGGCTCCCGGTATCCTGCCCGCTGCAGGGAAGAGTGTTCTGCCTTTGCGGCATTGTTTCAGCCTTTAAGGCATTATTCCGCCTTTGCGGCATCTTCTGAGCCGCGGACATAAAAAAACGCCCCGAAAAGGGCGGCTGGGGAACGGCAAATTACACGACTGCCGGGAAAAGAGCGTTCCGGCGGGCATTTTCTGCCATTCTTGCGTTTTTTGTAGCAGATACTGACACAGATGTCAATAGTTTCAGCACCGGTTTTGAAAATTTATTTTGGTTGAAGTTTGGCGGCAGAAGATACAAAAACAGAAAACAGGAAACCGGATACGGAGGATATTCGGCAGCGGTTTGATACGGATGCCCTCTGGGAAGGCAGAATATAGAAAATATGGGGGATACAGAGAGATATCCGGTTACCGCCCGTCGCTGCCTTTTTTCCGGTTCAGGCCGGGAGGCAGACCGCCATAGCTTTCGGCAAAGGCCTTGCGCGTGCTGTAGGTTAACTCCCGTCCGGCATGAAACACCCTGATGCCGCCGGAAGAAAGGCTGATGCCGGTTCCGTCGGAAAAGCGCACAGCGGGCTGCCGGGCATCCGTCTTGTAGAACAGCCTGACGACGGCACCGCCGGTTCCCGAAAATTCTTCGCAATTCAAAAAGCCGCGATTGTCAAGCGAAATGCCGTGTCCGTTCGGAAACTTCATCGTTTCATTTTTGGCGATGCTGACCGAGCGGCCGTTGACAATGTAGTTCAAAACCTGAAAACGTCGGTCGGTAATCAGTTTGACGCCGCCTTTGAGGGTCAGGAAACAACGTTCGCTGCCGTTCAGATAAAGCTTTGAACCGTCGGGTGCATCCACCCTCCCCTTTTGCAGATGCAGCAGCACACCATTCGCCAGCCGGCAGGACACGACATCGGTTCCGGCGACGGCAATGCTGATACCGTTGGGATATTCTTCAATATACGGCCGACGGGATGAGGAAGGAGTTTTGGAAGCAGACGGGCGGGAGGACGCAGCAGCAGACGGACGGAGATGAGCGGCGTTATCGGAGGCCGGCGCGGGGGAACGGTTTGCGGCTGAAGTATCCGTTACACGGGAAACGCTCAAAATCCGGCGTTCGGCATAGTCTATATCGACAATTCTTCCGTCTTTATGAACTGCACGGTAGACATTGCCCTGCTGTAAGCTGACGACCGGGCTGGCAGCGTCTATGCGGTCTTCAAGAATTATCGCAGCCTGCATAAAGCCGGCACAGAGCTTTTCCAGACGGGCAGACAGCGTGGCGTCCAGATATTTATGGCTCAAATCGTTGCGGAGCTGTTTAAATTCTGCCCAGCGTTCCGCTTCCTCGGCGCTCAGCATCTTTTTGCCGCGAAAATAAGCCCAGGCTGCCGACGGCTGGACGTTTTTGCCGTTGAACAGACAGAACTGGCTCATTTTGTATTCAATCTGCTGAAAAACCTCAAGGTAATTTTTGCGATACAGATAGCCGGCGACGCGTTCGAGAAAACCGTCAATATCCATGCCGGAGCGGTCAATAACGGCGGCGGCGGGAAACAGCTTGGCAACATTTTTTATCAGCGCTTCCTTTTTGTCCGACCCATAAGGATAATTTGTTTCCACAAGCAAGGCGGCTTCCGGGTTGGCACGGGCGTGCTCCTTGATGCGGGAGACAAATTTGGAATTGCTTTCATTTTCACCGCGAATCAGCAAATCCGGATTCAATGCCGAAACGAGCGGCGCAAAACTTTTTGCCGTGCCGACATACGCGTCGAGGCGTTCAAGCAGCGGCCTGTCGCAGAGGCGACAGTAAGAATCGAGATAACGGCGGCGGACGGAAACGTTTTTGACCGTTTCGCGCTCGTTGAATTTACCGATGCCGTCCAGCGTATCCCACTGGTGATGCATCAGGTGGCGGATGTTCAGGCAATCCTGAAACGCGGCAGCGGAAGGCAACAGCCCTTCGCTTTCCGCCTGTGCCATGTAGTTTTGCCCGGCGCGGCGCCCGAACAGTTCGCGCATTATGCCGTTGCTTTCTTCCGACAAGGCGGCAAGCGAACTCAGGAGAACGTTTTCAAACGGCGCAATCAGAGCCGAAGAAAGCGCCTCGGTTTGTGCCGTTTCCACATCTTTTTCGCTGTAACGGCTCTTTTCCGGCGGCAGCAGCGCCAGTACGTCCAACATACTTTGAAAGCGCTTTTCTATCCATTCGTCGGCAAAAGCGTCGGCAAGGCTCCTGCCTTTTGTGTCATGGTTATATTTCATCAGCCAGCGGCCGGAAATGACAAATCTGGCGTCTTCAAGGGTTTCGCCCTTCTCATAAGCGGCGACATAGCGTTCAATGCGCGCCGGAAGGGAATTGCCGGCACTGTGCACGGCAAAGTTTTCAGGCGTGGAAAAAATCCCCGGTTCTTCGCTCCGAAGCTGCGCCGAGGTATAATTGACGCTGACAAAACAGTAATGCGCGCCGTGTTCGGCCGGCTTGTTGGCGATGAAATCCGTATAGGCACGGCGAGCCTCAGGCGTGATTTCCTCCACTTCCCACGGGTTGTCGACAACTTCCCCTTCATACAGGCGGGTTATCTGATAATTGGCGAGGTTCAGCGGCTTGTAGCGGCGGACGACCTGTTCCAGATTGCGCACGAGCGATATATAGTCCCGGTACACGGCCAGCAAGTCCTGCTTGCGGCGCGGCGGAAGCGAAGCGGCATACAGAGCCGACATGTTTAGTTTTTCCGGCATTGCGATTTCATTAATTCTTTGTTGTTGCAAAATCTCTTTATTAGCATAAAGCGGAAAATATTGTTGCCGAAAATTTTGGTTTTGTCAATACAAAATCAGGCGGCAAAGCAAAAAATATGCCGGTGTGTGCTGAGGCAGCTCCGATAAATCCGAAAGTGGTTTGATAAATCCGAAACTGGTTCGATAAATCCGAAACTGGTTCGATAAATCCGAGCCTGATTCGATAAATCCTGCGGATAACCGTTGAATTAAAATCAGATTTTGCTTTACGGAACAAAAAAACTTTTATAAATTCTGGTGTGTCCGCACATATATTAAAGAAAAAGTAACGGCTGTTAAAGAAAAAATAACGACTATTGAAAAAAATAACGGCAAAACGCAATTACAAAATTACAGAGAAAAAAAGAGAGGGAAAGAGATGAAAACCAGATTATCGGCAAAATATTTCCGGACAGCCGCCGCAATACTGTTTTTGGCGGCGGGTTTCTGCCAGGCGGCGCAAGCGGAAGACACGATTTATGACGTTATCAACCGCGAAGATACAAAGGCCTTTTCCGACATGGTCATGCTCGGTTACGATATTGATGAACAGGATATTGACGGATATACGCCGCTGATGATTGCCGCGGCGGCGGGAAAGACCGGCTTTGTCGGATATCTGATTGACAACGGCGCGAAAGTCGATAAACGCTATTATCAGGGCGGAACGGCCATGCACCGTGCCGCGCTGGGCGGCTATACCGACGTTATCAGTTCCCTGATTGACGCGGGCGCCAACGTCAATATGCCGGATTTGGACGGCATGACGCCGCTGATGATTGCCGCCAAGAACGGACATCGCTTTACGGTCGAGCTGCTGGTGCGGCGCGGTGCCGATGTCAATTTCCGCAACGTCAAAGGGGAAACAGCCTTGGACATTGCCAACAAATACCGCTATAAAGAAATTGCCAGATTTCTCCAGAACGAAGGCGGGCGCTCCAAATCCCCGGACAGCGGCAAAGAGGCTTCCGACGGCGGAAACCAGGGGCTCGGGCTGGATATTGACGACTGGAACGATACCGAATTCGACTGGGGGCTGTAAACTGCGGCACTGTTAACAGCGCACAATATATTTTCCGGGGCCGGAGCGTGTTTCTCCGGCTCTTTTGCGTTTTTTTCGTTTCGGGGTTGCGGGAGGCGGACGGACGCCCTATATAAAAGATAAAATGTTAAGACAATGAGCCAATTTTGACAGGGAGTGTTTTGATTATGGCTGAAAAAATCGAATTTAAAACCGAAGTGAACAAACTTCTGGATATTGTCATCAACTCGCTTTATTCCGAAAAATATATTTTTTTGCGCGAGCTGATTTCCAACGCGTCCGATGCGCTTGACAAGCTGAAATACTGGACGCTGACCAACCCGGATTTACAAAAGCCCGGCGAAGCGTACAAAATTACGATTACGCCGGACAAAGACCACAATACGCTGACGATTTCCGACAACGGCATCGGCATGAACCGCGATGACCTGATTAACCATATCGGCACGATTGCCAAATCCGGTACGGCGGAATTTTTGCAAAACACCAAGGACAATGCTTCAGCCGTTGACCTTATCGGCAAGTTCGGCGTCGGCTTTTATTCGGCGTTTATGGTGGCGGCAAAGGTGGAAATCACGACCAGGCGCGTGGACAGCGACAAAGCCTACAAATGGGTTTCCAACGGCGTGGACGGTTTTGAAATATCCGAAGCGGAAAAAGCCGGAAACGGTACGGACATCAAACTGTTTCTCAAAGACGACGCCAAAGACTACACCGATACGATTTACCTCAGGAACATCATCCATACCTACTCCGAGCATATCGACTACCCGATTGTGCTGAACCTCGGCGACGCGGGCGAAGAAACGGTCAATACGGCGTCGGCGCTGTGGACGCGCAACAAGGCGGAAATTACCGAGAAACAGTATAAGGACTTTTATCAGCACGTTACAAAAAATTTTGACGAGCCGTGGATGACACTGCATTTCAAGGCCGAAGGCAGCATTGAGTACACCGGGCTGCTGTTCGTTCCTTCCAAGGCGCCGTACGATTTGTTCCAGCCCGACCGGCTCGGCGGCATCAAGCTGTATGTCAACAAAGTATTCATTTCCGACAAAGTCGAGGGGCTGATGCCGATGTACCTCAGGTTTGTACGCGGGGTTATCGACAGTGCCGACCTGCCGCTCAACATTTCACGCGAGATGCTGCAACAGAGCGCTTTGATTGCAAAAATCCGCCAGGGAACGGTTTCCCGCCTGTTCAAAGAGCTGAAAAAACGCGCGGAGAACGAGGAGGATTATGCAAAGTTCTGGAACGCATTCGGTATTGCGTTTAAGGAAGGAATTTATGAGGACTTTACAAACCGCGAAGAAGTGGCCGAACTGTCGCGTTTTTATTCGACCAAGAGCGAAAACAAACTGACATCGCTTGACGCCTATATCGAACGTATGGGCAAAGACCAGAAGGCAATTTACTACATCACCGGAGACGATGCGAAGACGCTGGCGTGCAACCCGCTGCTGGAAGCATTCCGCGAAAAAGATATCGAGGTTTTGCTGCTGACAGACCCGATTGACGAATTTTGGACGCAGACACTGCTTTCTTACAAAGGCAAGGATTTGAAACATATTTCGCAGGCGGACATGAAACTTGACATCAAACGCGAAAGCGCCAAAGCGGACGAAAAAGGGCTTAAGGAGCTGACCGAAAAGATGGCGGAATGGTTCAAAGGCGAAGTCGGCAAGGTCGAAACAACCGAAAAACTTACAAAAAGCCCGGCATCATTGACGGTTGAGGACGGCCAGATGAGCATTCATCTGGAACGGCTGATGCGCAACCACCAGCAGAAAACAGCCTTTGACAGCACGAGGATTCTGCTTATCAACCCCTATCATCCGCTGATAATCAAACTGGCGGAACTTGTCGGCGACAAAGACAAGGAAGCCGAAGTCCGCGATGCGGCACAGCTGGTATTGGAACAGGCAAAAATCGCCGAAGGGGAAGCTGTTTCCAACCCGAGTTTGTTTAACGAAAAGCTTAGCGAGTTCATCTTACGGGCGATTTAAACGGACAAAATGCCAAACGTTCTTTCTTTGGCGCAATTTAAGCAGCCAGAACGCTGAACATTTTATTCTTTGGGCGATTTAAATGAACAGAAAGCGCCGGCACGGACAGAAAAGACATTGACGGCCGGCGTTTTTTATGTTATTTTATCCATATACAGATGTCCGGACAAGGGGTTCCGGACGGTTTGGAGCGTCTGAACGGTGAATTTTGACAATTTGAAATACGGCTTTCTGATTTCGATGACGACGATGTTCGGCGGCAGCACGCTGGAGCTGTATGCTCAGGACGAAAACGGCGGCAAAGCGAAAATCGAAAACAGCGAGACCTACCGGCAGCAGTTTTTGGAAAGCATTGCCCCCGACAAACGGGACATCAGCGTCGAGTTCGTGGTTGATTCCGTGGCCGAAAAAACTTCTAACGGAGACCTGGTCGCTGACGTCAACGTCATTCAGCTGCTGGCCTATCTTGATCAGGACAGCGACGAATATCAGAGCTATATGGCAAGCCGCCACATTGTCGCGCACGAAATGTGGCACCGCATCTGCATGATGAACGACGTATTGGAAAAGCCGATGTCGGCGACGCATTACCGTACCGGACGCGATAATTTTGAGATTACGGCAAGCCTGGTGCAGCTGCTGACTTTTCGCGACGACTATATCCATGCCACACCGGAACAGCGCCTTGAGCTGCGCAAACTTGAAGACCCGAAAATCCGCATGTATATCATGGCGGTTGAGCACGGCCTGATTAATCCCCTTTCCGCCGACAAAAAAGACTTTGACTTTGAGATGGAATTTATTGCCAGGGCGGTATCCGGCTACTGGAACAACAATATGGCGCAGACATACGCCCCGCTGCACAACGCAATGACGGAAAAATCCGGACGAAAGGAATTCAAATCGCCGACGTATGAAAAGAACTTTATGCGCGACATCAAACTGATGAACACTATCGGCGGCATTGACTTTTCCAAGCTTTACAACGTCAAAGACGTCCGTAACCGTGCGGCGTTTCCCGAAGGAACGGCGGAGGACACGACGGTCATCAGACAATCCCTGACGGCACCGAACTATGAAACGTGGGTTAACAAGAGAAGCCAGCTGAAACGTTTTTCGCGACAGAAAATAGATATTCCGAACTTTGCGGGTAACCGGCTGGCGGAAGAACGCCGGCAAAGGCCGCATGACGAGCGCAAACAGCCTTATCAGATAGCCGAAATGGCCGGCGGCTACAAGGCGTACCCGTTTATGAAAGTTCCGTTTTATGCGGCGGTGCAGCTGAACGGCGCGGGGCGGACAATCAAGCTTTATCCGCACGGGGCAATGGACGTTATCGGCGCGAGCGACGCAGCGGGGAAAGCTAACATCAAGACCCTGAATTATGACGGCAGCTATGAAACGGGACAGCTGAAAAACGGCCGCAAAGACGGCGTGTTTGTCTTTTATAACCGCCATAAAAAGGAAATCGGGCGCTGTACTTATGTCCAAGGCCGGGCGGCAGACGGCGAAACGGTGCTGGCAGCCGGCGGCGAATATATACGCTACATTTACAAAGCGGGAAAACTTGCCGGCATGGACTGCATCCGGGAAGACGGCACCAGAAAGCCGATATGCACGCTGGAAGGCGGCAAACCGGTGATCGGACTGATTCCGACAACAGACGCCAGGACCTCTTCCGTCGGGCGTTCCTACCTTTTATACAGCGACAAACAGCTGCTGGCAGGGCTGCTTTTTGACCGGCAGCACAGACTTTCGGAAAAGCAGGACATCATAACCGGGCAGTACGGGCAAAATGTTTCGGCACAGGCAGAAAACGCGAAGCATAAGGCTTTGGCCGGAAGCACGGTCAGAATCGAACGTTTTTATGCTGACGGAAAGGTGAAATATGAGGCGGAAAGACGCAGCATCACCCTCAGACAGCCATACGGAGAGGCGGAAAAAAGCAACACAGTCCCCGGGCAACCATACGGCACGGCGGAAAAAATGCGTAGCGACACGGCTAAAAAAGGAAAAGGACTGACAGAGCGCGGCAGCGAAACGAAAAAAACACCCGCCGGTCCGACGGCGCGGTACGGTATGGCCGGCGGGCACCCTGCGGCACAGTCCGTACAGGTATGCCGCGAAGCCCTCATTGCCCCTGACGGGCATCCGGTGATGGCGGCAGAATACAACGGCGGCCGAAGAAGTCTGAAAATAAAGATGCGGGAATTTTTATCCTTCCTGAAAGGGATTTCCATGCCCGGTACGGACAAGAACACGCTGGTTTCGAGCCTGCTTGCGTTTCGCAGCCGGACGACGACAGGAAATTCAATCCAAATTGCGGCGGCCAATGCCTCTCGGTCTGCGGAAGGCGCAAACCATGCGGCAGAAGCAGGAATCTCCCGGGTTGCCGCGGCTAATACCGCTCAGACGGCAGAGATAAACTCCTATCAGATTACCGCGGAAACGGCCGCTCAGGCTGTTGAGGGAGATTCGGAGAGAACGGCAAAGGCAAGTGCTGACCGAACCGGGACGGGCTCTCCCCTGCCCGCGACGAGCGGCAGAAAAACGTCGGCGACGACCTTTGAAAACAAAACAGACATCACCGGCAAAAGCTCTGAAAATCAGTCAGTTGCTGATAAAAACCAGGATAATCCGTCAGCCCGCAAAATATCGGCCTTTAAAAACAAGGCCAGGTTTATGATGATGCGGCAGAGGGAGAATGTCTGAGGCCGGAGAAATATATCTGAGGCCGGAGAAATCGCCCTTGACGCGCGGCAGCCGGAAAAGCCGGGCCGACACGGTTCCTTTTTGTAAATTTTTCCTTGCAATTTTAGACAAAACATTTTAATCTGCAAAAAGTTTTATTGTATTACTTAAATATATTTATTGTTATGGAAAATTTTATTGTCCAAATCAACGGCAGCTATATTGACCTGCCGTATGTTGCAAATGCCGCAGACGGCAAAAGCCAGCCGCTGCGTTCTTATCTGACTTCAGGGACTGAAGTTGCATCCGGCTGCGGTTACAGCTACTGTTATAAGACGCTGAAATTCGTTTTGAAAGGAAAAGAACACTTTCTGCCCGAAAATCTGTATCGCGAAGGCGTATCCTACCGTTTTCTGGATTACCATACGGAATGGCCGTTCCTGTTGCGCGAAAGAGGCGGAAAAATCGTCAAAAAGCAGATTCCTCTGCTGGCTTTGTACGGGATTGCGCCGGAAGAAGTCCTTGACAGAAGCGCTTTTTGCAAGCTGACTTTGCCCGAATTTCAGCACAAAGGGAAGCTAACGACGGTTTTTTATGTCGGAGCATACCGTTTCGGGGTGGCCTTTGAGAGCGACTTGATGCAGCTGTACCACAGGAAAGCCGAGTTTGCAGAAAACAAGGCTGCTCTGTTTATGGCGGACGAATACCGTTTTTGGATTGACGGCGGCAGCAATCCGACGGCTTATTTTGCCGACGGGTTAAGATGCGAAAAAACGGCACCGTTCATTGACGTTACCGATTGCCAGGATCCGCTTCCGGTCGGCAAAGAAACACTAGAACGTTTCTGGGACGAGCTTGACCTGTACCGAATCCCCGAAAAAGCACAGGAACTCGGAATTGGGAAAATCCTCGGCAAAGCGGCAGATGCCGTCCCGCTCCGGGATTATTGCGTTGAAGCAGAACTTCTGCCGCCGTTTGCCACAAAAAACGGCTATCGTTTCGGCAGCAGAAGCCATACCTTTCAGGAAGACTGCGTTCTTTCCGCCCTGCCCGGGCATATCAGAAGCATTATGAAAGAAGAGGCTCCGCAAAAATTCGGGCACTTATTTCAGACAGGCTCCTAAGACGGACGGAAGCTTTTTAATGAAAATGTCCGGCGGCAACAAAAAAAGCACCCTGTACAGGGTGCTTTTTATTTACAGAGTTGCTTCCAGAACGGTTAAAAATGTTCAGAACTGACAAATTTGACGGCCGGCGTTTCCTTTTTTTCATCACGCGTCAAGATGCACAACAGCTTGGCAAAATCAAGATTTGCCTTTATAACGCTTTTGTTGGAACGGGCACGTTTCCACGCATAAATCTGCAAGCTGCCCGGCACTTCCAGCGTTTCCGGATTAATGAGAATGCCGTTGTGGCTTTCCCAATCTGCCCCGCAGAACGCATTCAGCGAGACCTGCTGCCGGGGAAGCAGCGGCATATTGCGCAATATCTGTTCGGCGGTAAACGACGGGATTTCCCGCAGCTGCCCGGCGACAACAATAAAAAAACGCGGGTGCTTTTTGTCGCACAGTGCCAATATGCGTCCGTCAATTACGACAAAACGCCCGACATAGTTGGAATCGGCTATTGTTGTTCCCATATAAATGCGGGTACCGTCCTGCGTATTGTAGCAGGCTCCACCGGGGAAAAACAAATGATTTTCCATGCCCGAAAGGCTTGGAACCGACAACAGATAGTCGTTCATTTCTATATAACGCATTTTTTTGCACGTTATTTCCTCTACGGCAAAATGCCGGTCATGAAACGAAATGACGTTTACGACTTCTCCGTGCAGACGGTAATTTTTAAAAACTTTGAAGTTTTTTCCACGGATAATCGTTTCACTGCGGTGGGCGTTGGCCTTGACGAACCGGCGCAACTCTTCTTCTGAGATATTCACCATAATACTTAATTAATTTATAAATTTGACATAAAATTATTTAGACGAAACCGAATGTAGATGATAAACACATTTTTGTCAAGTCCAAAAGGCGAAAAATTCGGGCCGCAGACGGGCGTTGAAAAGCACAAAAGCCAAAACATCCTCTAGCCGGGCCGCAGGCACAGGTAAAAAAAAAAGTTTGAAACTGTGGGGAATATTGCAAAAAAAATCCCCGGAAGACCGGGGTTTCAGATGGTGGCCAGAGAGGGGATCGAACCCCCGACACGAGGATTTTCAGTCCTCTGCTCTACCAACTGAGCTATCTGGCCGGCCACGGATATGATTTATATATAACTTTTTTGCAGATGGCAAGCATTTTTTTTACTTTTTTGCACAATTTCGCAATATTTTTAATATCTATTTGTTTTGCCATACATAATTTACGATACAGCAGCAACAGGAACATAATAACGGCCGTTCATAATCACGGTTGCGGCGTTTTTTTCTGCATAATGCGCCGGGAGCCGTCCTCTGCCCGTTCTTTCCAAATTTGCGCCGTTTGCCGCTACGTGCACCGTTGCGCAAAAATATCCGCAAAATGCCTTTATGTGCATAGTCTGGGAGTTTTTTTAAGAAAATGCTTGTAATTTTTCTCAAGTGCGGTAAAGATGGGGCAGATTTAATTTTTAATTGAGAGGATAACTATGTCTAATCCCTTGGATACAAAAATAATAAGCAGACTGGCTGAAATCTTGGATAAAACGAACCTGACCGAACTTGAATACGAAGACGAAGGGTGCCGAATCTCCCTGGTCAGAAATCCGGCCGGCGTTGCCGTTGCCGGCGCGTATGCCCCGGTTCAGGCTCCGATTGCCGCTCCTGCCGCCGCTCCGGCGCCGGTTCAGGCTGCTGCGGCGGACTCCGCCGATGCGGGCGATACCGATTACACTAACAGCCCGAATGCCGTCAAATCGCCAATGGTCGGCGTGGTTTACCTGTCGGCCGACCCGAAATCTCCAAACTATGTCAAGCCCGGCGATACGGTTGCCGAAGGCGATACGGTCTGCCTGGTCGAAGCGATGAAAACCTTTAACCCGGTTAAGGCGCACAAAGGCGGCAAAGTTGTCAAAATTCTGGTTGAAACCGGTGATCCGGTCGAATACGGCGAGCCTCTGGTTGTCATTGAGTAAGATTTCGGAACAACAATAATAGGAAACAATCTGATGTTTGAAAAAGTTTTAATTGCCAACCGCGGCGAAATCGCTTTGAGAATCCACAGAGCCTGCAGGGAAATGGGCATCAGGACAGTTGCCGTGCATTCCGAAGCCGACGCCAACGCGATGCATGTCCGTCTGGCTGACGAAGCCGTCTGCATCGGCCCGGCACGTTCGTCCGACTCGTATCTAAACAAACCGGCGATTATTTCCGCGGCGCTGATTACCGGCGCGGACGCCATCCACCCGGGATACGGGTTCTTGTCCGAAAACGCCGACTTCGCCGAAATGGTCGAAAAACACGGCATAACCTTTATCGGGCCGACTGCCGAACAGATGCGCCTTTTGGGCGATAAAATCACCGCGCGCAAAGCGGCCATTGAGGCCGGGCTGCCGGTTACGCCGGGGTCTCCTGCGCTGGAAAGCATTGAACATGCCAAGGAATGGGCGAATAAAATCGGTTATCCGGTCATCATCAAAGCCAAAGACGGCGGCGGCGGCAAAGGCATGAAAACGGCCTTTAACGACGACGAAATCGCCGAAGCCTATACGATGGCACGCGCCGAAGCCAAAGCGGCGTTCCCGTCCGACGTAGTTTATATGGAAAAATACCTGCAGCATCCGCGGCATATCGAGATGCAGGTACTGGCGGACAAGTACGGCAACGTAGTGCATTTGGGCGAGCGCGACTGTTCGATTCAGCGCAACCACCAGAAAGTTATCGAAGAATGCCCGTCGCCGGCACTGAACCAGTCGCAACGCAAGGAAATCGGCGATATCGTCTGCAACGCGATTAAAAAAATCGGCTACCAAAATGCAGGCACGCTTGAATTTATGTTTGAAGACGGAAAATTCTATTTCCTGGAAATGAATACCCGCCTGCAGGTTGAACACCCGATTACCGAAGCCGTTTCCGGCATCGACATCGTCAAAGAGCAAATTCGCATCGCTTCGGGCGCTGCACTCGGCTATACGCAGGACGATATTCAATTTCGCGGGCATGCGATTGAATGCCGTATCAATGCGGAAGATCCGGAAACGTTTGCGCCCTGCCCCGGCAAAATTACCGAATGGCACGCGCCGGGCGGTCTGGGAATCCGCGTCGATTCGGAAATTTATTCCGGGTATTCGATTCCGCCGTACTATGACAGCATGATTGCCAAACTCATCGTCCACGCCAAAACGCGCAATGCGGCTCTGATGCGCCTGCGCCGCGCGCTGGAAGAGTTTATCATCATGGGCGTCAAAACAACTATTCCGCTGCATCAGGAGATAATTTCGCAAAACGAATTTATCGACGGGCAGTATAATATCCACTGGCTGACGGAATATATGAACAAACGCAGCAAATAAAAGGAAGCGGACCAGCTCCGTCATAAAGGCGGAGCTGGCAGTCAGACTGAAGCAGAGCCGCTCCCGAAATAAAAGCGAGCCTGCGGCAGAATAAAGGCAGAGTCCGCAGCCGAAATAAAGGCAGTGTACGCCGCCCAAATCAAGGCAGAGCCCGCCACTGAAATAAAAATGCGATGTTTCATATTATTACAGGAGTTTTGGGATATAACGCTTTAAAAAACATAAAGAGCAGGTTGAAAATGCAGGAACTGTCTCTTATACACATCTGACGCTGCCGACGA